>JRYH01003977.1_pt1 | contig 36940 bp, 33 predicted proteins | sample 235351 | NCBI WGS metagenome assembly JRYH01 (sample SAMN03074221, study PRJNA261480) | activated sludge metagenome | biome: Wastewater Treatment Plant; feature: Wastewater; material: Activated sludge; isolation source: activated biomass of a wastewater treatment plant treating wastewater... ...
GCCAGAGGTTGACGAGCGCCATCCATCTCACCATTTGACCGAGGAAGGTCGAAGCACTCTGCTTTGACTTCATTTTTTTGCCTCACCGCGCTTCGACACTTCCCGACTCTGTTTTCGTGCCTTGCCGATGGAGCCTCGACACGTGCCCCAGCCGATCATCCGCTTAACAGACGTCCGGCTCAACCTCGAAAGCCGGGCGGGGCTCGTCGAGATCCTGAAGGGCATCACGCTCGATGTGGCGCGCGGCCAGTCGCTCGCCATCGTCGGACCCTCGGGCTCGGGAAAAACATCCTTGCTCATGATCCTCGCCGGCCTCGAGCGGGCCACCCGTGGGCATGTGCACGTTGCAGGGCGCGATTTCAATGCCCTGGGCGAGGATGAGCTGGCGCTGGCGCGGGGCGCGGACATCGGCATCGTCTTTCAGTCCTTCCATCTCATTCCCACCATGACGGCGCTGGAGAACGTCGCGCTGCCGCTGGAATTCGCGGGCGACGGCGAGGCACGGCCGCGCGCACAGGCGCTTCTCTCCGAGGTCGGGCTCGCCCCGCGTCTCGATCATTTCCCGGCCCAGCTCTCCGGCGGCGAGCAGCAGCGCGTGGCCCTGGCACGCGCGCTCGCGCCCCGGCCCAAGCTTCTCCTCGCCGACGAGCCGACCGGCAATCTCGACGGCAAGACCGGCCGCGCCGTGGTGGATCTCCTGTTCGGCCTGAAGCGGCAGAGCGGCGCCACCCTCGTTCTGGTGACGCACGACGAGCGCCTCGCCAAGGACTGCGAGCGCACGATCCGTATGGCCGACGGGCGCATCGTGGCAGACGAGCACGCCGTGGTGACGGCATGACCGCCGCCACTGCGACGCCCGGCCTCGGGCACCCCCGCCCGGGGCTCGGCTTTGGCCGCCTGATCGCCATCGCCTTGCGCGACCTGCGCTCGGGCTTCGGCGGCTTCTACATCTTCATGGCCTGCGTAGCGCTCGGCGTGGCCGTCATCGCCACGGTCGGCGCCTTGTCGGATGCCCTGCGCTCGGGCTTCGAGCGCCAGGGGCAGACGATCCTCGGCGGCGACGTGGTGTTCGCCCGCATGCACGCGCGCGCGACCGACGCCGAGCGCAACTGGATCGCCGCGCGCGGCCACATGAGCGAGGCCGCCACGCTCCGCACCATGGCGCGCCGCCTCGACGGCGAGGAGCAGGCGCTGATCGAGCTGAAGGCCGTCGATTCCGCCTATCCCCTGGCGGGCGAGGTCGTCGTGCAGGGCGCGCCGTTTCCCGAGGCCATTGGCGGGACGGATGAGGCCGGAGCCGTCGTCGATCCGGTTCTGCTGAGCCAGCTTCGTCTCGGCCTCGGCGACAAAATCCGCATCGGCGAGGCGGAGTTCACCGTCCGCGCCACTCTCGAAAGCGAGCCCGATGCCGTGGCGGATCGACTGACCTACGGTCCGCGCGTGTTCGTGTCGCTGGGGAACCTGGAGCGCACGGGCCTCGTGCAGCCCGGCACGCTCGTGCGCTGGCGCTATGCGCTCACGCTTCCGAACGCGGCCGGAGCCGTCGCACGCCAGGACGTCGGCGCTTTCCGGGAGGAGGCCAAGGCCGCGCTCGAAACCTCCGGCTTCGTCATTGCGGACCGGCGCGATCCCTCGCCCCAGGTGACGCGCACGCTCGACCGCCTCCGCCAGTTCCTGACGTTTCTGGGCCTCGCCGCGCTCCTCGTCGGCGGCGTCGGCATCGCCAGCGCCGTCGCCACGTTCATCGACCGGCGCCGCAACGTCATCGCCACGATGAAGGCCGTCGGCGCCACCAGCCGCACGGTGCTCTGGATCTTCCTGATTCAAGTCCTGGCGATCACGGTGATCGGCGTGGCGCTGGGGCTCGTTATCGGGGTCACCACCCCGCGGGTGCTGCTCGCGGCCTACGGCGACCAGCTTCCCATTCCAGCGGAGATCGCGACCGCGCCCTTGAGTCTCGTCGTCAGCGCGCTTTATGGCGTGCTCGTCGCGCTGCTCTTCACGCTGTGGCCGCTGGGAAGGGCGGAGCTGATCAAGCCGAGCGTCCTCTTTCGCGACGAGGTGGCGCCCGCCCGCGTCTGGCCCAAGCCGCCGGTGATCATCGCGACGCTCGCGATTGCGGCCACGCTGCTCGGTTTCGTTCTCATCATGGCGGAATCGACGCGCATCGCGCTTTATCTCTGCGCCGCGCTGGTGCTCGTGTTCGCCGTGTTCACCGGGCTCGGAAGCCTCGTCACGGTTCTCGCGCGCCGCCTGCCGCGGCCGCGATGGCCGGAGCTGGCGCTCGCCATCGGCAATCTCGGCGCGCCGGGCGGCCTCACGCGCTCGGTCGTGATCTCGCTCGGCTCCGGCCTGTCGCTCCTCGTCGCGGTGGCGCTGACGGATGCCTCCCTCGTCGACGAGCTGACGGGCCGCCTCCCCGCCCGCGCGCCCAGCCACTTCCTGCTCGACGTCCCCAAGGCCGACGCCGAAAGGCTCGTAACCCTCGTCGAAGGCGAAGCCCCGGGTGCCCATGTCGTCGAAGCCCCGATGCTGCGCGGCCGTCTGGTCGAGATGAAGGGCCGCAAGGCGGAGGAGTTCAAGCTGCCGCCCGAAGCGCAGTGGGTGCTGAACGGCGACCGTGGTCTCACCTATTCCGCGACCCTTCCCGAAGGCTCGACGCTGGTGGACGGCACGTGGTGGCCGGCCGATTACGAGGGCGAGCCGCTGGTCTCGTTCGAGCGCGACCTGGCAAGGCATCTCGGCCTCACGATTGGCGACGAGGTCGTCGTCAATGTGCTCGGCCGCAACCTCACGGCCCGCATCGCCAACCTGCGCGAGGTGAAGTGGGAGAGTCTGACGCTCAACTTCGTCATGGTGTTCTCGCCGAATGCCTTGCGGGCCGCGCCCCACAACCTGCTTGCGACCGTCAGCCTGCCGGACGGCACGCCGATCGCGACGGAGGCGGCCTTGGGGCGGGCCATCGGCAAGGCGTTTCCGTCGGTCACGGTCATCCGCGTCCGCGACGCGCTGAATGCCGTGACGGGCATCCTCTCCAAGGTCATGGTGGCGATCCGCGTCGCCGGCGCCGTCACGCTGATCGCGGGTGCGCTCGTGCTCGCCGGCGCGCTCGTCACGGCGCAGCGGCGCAGGATCCTCGAAGCGGTTGTGCTGAAGGTGCTCGGCGCCACGCGCCGGCGTGTCATGGTCGCCCACGCGCTGGAGTATCTCCTGCTGGCGGCGGTTTCCGCCGTCTTCGCCGTCGCGCTGGGCGCGCTCGCGTCCTGGATCGCCGTCGAGGAGGTGATGAAGATCCCCTTCACCTTCAGCCCGAGCGCGGTGCTGATGGCGCTCGCCGTGGCGGTCGGGCTGGTGCTGGCATTCGGCGCAGCCGGCACGTGGGCCGTCTTGCGGGCCAAGCCAGCCCCCGCGCTCAGAACGGCATAACGGCGAGAGCGCCGACCGGAGCCCGGCGCGCCTAAGAAAACCGGCCCAAGACAAGCAACTAACAAACAACTAAAGCGGGCAGCCTGCCCCGACGTCCGTCAATCTACCTCAGTATTGAGCACGCGATTGTCATGCGGCGCACATTAACATTCGCGCCGAATTGCCTTATATAAGCTCCGAACCGCCCCGGCTCGGGCAGCGCGGTCCTTGAAGGAGGGCCTGCGTCATCCGATATGAGCGGGGCAAAGTCATTTCGCTGAAGTCTTATGGGGACTTGAACACACATGGCACAGTTTGACAGCAGATATACGCAGGCGACGACCGTCGGCCGGGCCGACGTCGACGAGGGCCTGCGGTCATACATGCTGGGCGTCTACAACTATATGGCGGGTGGCGTCGCGCTGACCGGCATCATCGCGTATCTCATCTTCTCGATGGCCGTGACGGTGGATCCCGTCACGGGCGCGAAGGCGCTGACCTCGTTCGGCGAGACGATCTACACACCCCCGCTGAAGTGGGTGCTCATGTTCGCGCCTCTCGCGTTCGTGTTCTTCTTCGCCTTCAAGGCGAACAGCATGAGCGTGGGCGCGGCGCAGACGTCGTTCTGGGTCTACGCGGCCCTAGTCGGCGCTTCGCTCTCGGCGATCTTCCTGTTCTTCACCAACACCTCGATCGCGAACGTGTTCTTCATCTCGGCAGCCTCCTTCGCCGGCCTGAGCGTCTGGGGCTATACGACGAAGCGGGACATCTCGGGCTGGGGCTCGTTCCTGTTCATGGGGCTGATCGGCGTGATCCTGGCGAGCATCGTCAACATCTTCACGCAGTCGAGCGCGATGAGCTTCGCTATCTCGGTCATTGGCGTGCTCGTGTTCGCGGGCTTCACGGCCTATGACACGCAGCGCATCAAGGACACCTACTTCGAGGTGGCCGGCAATGCGGAAGCCGCCGCCAAGGCCTCGATCTTCGGCGCGCTGTCGCTTTACCAGGACTTCGTGGGGCTCTTCGTCAACCTGCTGTCGCTGCTCGGCGACCGCGAGTAAGACGAACCCGCGCTCTGTTACGAGGAAAGGCCCTGCCGCAAGGCGGGGCCTTTTCTTTTGTCGAAAGCGGACGGTCCCGCTCTACCGGCTGAGCTTCAGGCTCTCGCAGGCGGAGAGCACCCGGACGAGATCGTGCCCGCGCTTCAGAACGGCACCGCTGCGCAGCACGATGCTGAACGCGCCTTGCCGCCGCGCCAGCCGAGGGCACTTCTCGACGCGCAGGAGCGGATACTCGCTCGTGCGCTGGAAAATGGCGAACACGGCCTTCTCGCGGCCCATCTCGAGCGCATAGTCGCGCCATTCGCCGGCCGCGACCTTGCGGGCGTAGACGTTGAGGATGGCGTCCAGCTCCACACGATTGAACGTGACGACCGGAGCGGCGCCAAAAGCAGGATGCGCGATGACCGAGGAGCGTGAGGCTTGAGAGCGTGTCGGGCCGCCCGCGTCGCGCGGGCGGAAACGTATAGGATCGGATTCGCTCAAAGCGCGCCTCCCTGTCGGTCCGCGAGAATGATCGCCCTGCCCGGCAGAATTTTCAAGCCGCCCGGTCTCCCGTCGCGTCTTTTTCATGGCGTGGTCACAAAGCGTCCCTGGGTTTGCCGCATTGCGGGATACGATGAGGCCACTGCGCGGCCCGGTCCACTCCCCGGTCTCGGACCAATCCCAAGCCCCCATCCGAGACCTACTCTCCCTGGACCGGGCCGACTTTTTCTCACGCGCACACAAATTCCATGTCGTCGCCAAGAAGACGCCGCCCGGCCGCCCTGCGGACGCCCAAAGTCGCGCACATGATCTCATCATTGCTCCCGCTCGCCAGCCCGATCCGGCTGGAAACCCGAGCCCCCTGTCCAGGCGGGCAACGGCTGGCGAGCGGGCCAGTACCTCCCAGTGTCCTTCTCTCGTCCCAACGAAGAGCCGGCTTCCCCCAGCCGGCTCTTTGCGTTTTGCGCTGGCCCGCCGCATCGGCTATCGATCTCGTCGGCATCGCAGGCGAGGATGAGGAATGGCCAAACGACACGTGACCGCTGGAGTCTCCGCCAAGACGGACTCCCCCAAGACGCGCTCGAACGGAGCCGGTCCCAACAAGACCCCCTCCAAGAACACCCGGCCGAACCCGCTGCTCGCGCCCTGGCGCGGGCCGTTCAAGTCACCCCCCTTCGACGCCATCGAGCCCCGCCACTTCGCGCCGGCCTTCTCCGCCGCGCTCGCCGCGCACAGAGCCGAGATCGCCGCCATCGCCGGGCGCGCGGCGAAGCCGACGTTCGCCAATACCATCGTCGCCCTCGAAAAGAGCGGCACGGCGCTGACGAAAGTGGCCGACGTCTTCTTCAACCTCACGAGCGCCGATACCAACGAGGCGCTGCAGGCCATCGAGCGCGACATCGCGCCGAAGCTCGCCAAGCATCAGAGCGCGCTTTTTCTCAATCGCAAGCTGTTCCTGCGCATCGCCGATCTCTACGCGCGCCGCGACGGGCTGGAGCTCGATGCGGAATCGCGGCGCCTGCTCGAGCGGACCTACAAGAGCTTCGTCCGTGCCGGCGCCGCGCTCGACGCCAAGGCGCGCAAGCGCATCGCCGAGATCAACATGGAGNNCAGAACGTGCTCGCCGACGAGCAGGCGTGGCGAATGATCCTGGAAGCCGACCAGGATCTTGCGGGCCTGCCTGACACATTCCGTGCGTCGGCGGCGCAAGCTGCCATCGAGCTTGGTAAGCCCGGAAAATATGCCATCACATTGGCTCGGTCCAGCGTGGAGCCGTTCCTGCAATTCTCCGCCCGCCGCGATCTACGCGAAGAAGCCTTCAAGGCGTGGATCAAGCGCGGCGAGAACGGCGGCAAGACCGACAACCGCAAGACCGTCGTGCGCATGATGGCGCTACGCGCCGAGCTTGCGCGCCTGCTGGGTTATGAGACCTACGCCGCCTACGTGCTCGACGACACCATGGCCAAGACCCCGGACGAGGTCAGGACGCTGCTCGACAAGGTGTGGCCCGCCGCGCTCCGCAGCGCCCGCCTCGAGCGCCAGGCGCTGGAGAAGCAGGCCCGCGCCGAGGGCGGAAACTTCGAGATCGCGGCTTGGGACTGGCGCTATTACGCCGAGAAGGAGCGCAAGGCGCGCTACGCCCTCGATGAGGCCGAGGTGCGCAGCTACCTCACGCTCGAGAACGTGCTGGCCGCCGCCTTCGACACCGCATCCCGCCTCTTCGGCGTCGTGTTCGAGCCGCGCGCCGACGTGCCGGTCTACCATCCGGATGTCCGCGCCTGGGAGGTGAAGACGAAGGCCGGCGCGCATGTCGGCCTCTTCCTCGGCGACTACTTCGCGCGACCCTCGAAGCGCTCGGGCGCCTGGATGTCGTCCTACCGCGGCCAGCACAAGCTCGCGGGTGAGGTGCGCCCCATCGTCGTCAACGTGATGAGCGTGGCTCGCGCCGCGCCGGGCACGCCGACGCTGCTTTCCTTCGATGACGCGCGCACGCTCTTCCACGAGCTGGGCCACGGCTTGCACGGCCTGCTGTCGGACGTCACCTATCCGTCGCTCGCCATGACGAACGTGCTGCATGATTTCGTGGAGCTGCCCTCGCAGCTTTACGAGCACTGGCTCTCGCGCCCCGAGGTGCTGAAAAAGTTCGCGCGCCACGAGAAAACGGGAAAGCCCATCCCGGATCGCATCCTGAAGCAGCTCGAAGCGGCCCGCACCTTCAACCAGGGCTTCCAGACGGTCGAGTACACGGCCTCCACGCTGCTCGACCTCGAGCTGCACATGCTGGCCGATCCCTCGCGTCTCGACGTCGATGCCTTCGAGAGCGAGGTGCTGGCGCGCATCGGCATGCCGGCCGAGATCGTGCCGCGCCATCGTATTCCGCATTTCCAGCACATCATCGGCGGCTATGCGGCGGGCTATTACAGCTACCTGTGGTCCGAGGTCATGGACGCGGACGCCTTCGCGGCCTTCGAGGAGGCCGGCGACATCTTCGATCGCAAGACGGCGGGCAAGCTCAAGACGCATATCTACGCGGCCGGCAACCGCCGGGATGCGCTCGAGGCTTACGTGGCGTTCCGTGGTCGCCCGCCCGAGATCGACGGCCTGCTGCGCAAGCGCGGCCTCGCCTGACGGCCACCGAGGATCCGCTCGCCCAATGAAAAAAGGGAGGCTCGATGAGCCTCCCTTCGAGGCGGGCCGGATGATGGGGGGAGGGGAGAGAACCGGTCCCGCTGAACGTGAGAGCTCAGCACGCTTCCGCGAACGGCAGCTCCGGCTCGTCCGTCGGCACCGGGGCCGGCACCGGGAACGCGATGATGTTCGAATCGGGCGTGATCTCGACGCCGCCCTGGCGCTGCTTGAACCAGCGGATCGACGTGTTCGTCAGCACGGCTTCGTCCTTTACGCGCTGGATGAGGAGGCCGTCCTCGGAATCGAGGATACGCGTCAGCTTGGCCTCGATGGCTTCCTCGCTCTCCTCGGTGCGCACATACCAGGTCTGCTCCAGCGGGCGTGCCCAGCTCTGGCCGGCGGCCATGATCGCCTGGGCGACGACGTGCTTCAGAAGGTGCGGTTTGGCGAGGTCGTACGAGATGAGATAGGTGCGCATGGGGCTCTCCGTTGGGCGAAGGAGGAGGATCGGACGCGGTGAGAACGTAGAGGGAACGTGGCATGAGTCGGGGACCGCGTCCAGAGTCCGTTCGAATTTTGTTCTCTTGAGGGAGACCGCGCGTCGAGACCGCGGCAAAACCACGGGGTCAGCCACGGCCGGTTTCGGAGAAAATCTAAAACATATGAGAAAAATCAAAGCAATAAGGCATAATGTTGCATGTGACAGGGAGCGTCGTCACGCGCTCTCGAAGAGCGCAAGCTGATCCGGATGGACCGCCTTGGAGTGGCGGACGTGCGGGCCGGGATCGATGCGGTCGGCAAGGAACGGATAGCGCGCGAGCAGCTCCGCGAGCGCCTTCTCGCGCGTGCCGGCGAACCGCTCCTCCTGCCAGATCTCGTAAAGGCGGCGCGGATCGCAATCGTAGCGCTGGATGAGGTCGCGCCGGCGGATCTTGAGCCAGCGCGCGATCCAGATTTCGATCGCATCGGCTTCGGTGAGCGGCCCCCGCGAGGGGCGCGCCGGCAGGGCATGGGACGCGGCAGAGGACATCATTCGGCACACACGGACTTGACGCTCGATCACAATCGCGATTGATCGGGCGCAAACATAGCAATCTCATGGCGGTGCGCCGCCTCGGAAGGACCCGACGCGTGATTCTGTTTCCGGCGATCGACCTGAAGGACGGCCAGTGCGTCCGCCTCAGGCTTGGCGACATGAACGCCGCCACCGTCTTCAACGACGATCCGGCCGCCCAGGCGCGCGCCTTCGAGGACCAGGGCTTCACCTATCTCCACATCGTGGACCTGAATGGCGCCTTCGCAGGCCGGCCTGTCAACGCGGCGGCCGTCGAGGCGATCCTGGCGGCGATCCGCATGCCGGCTCAGCTTGGCGGGGGCATCCGCGATCTCGCGACGGTCGAGGCCTGGCTCGGCCGCGGCATCCGCCGCGTCATCCTCGGCACGGCCGCTGTGCGCGATCCCGCGTTCGTGCGCGAGGCCTGCAAGCGGTTCCCCGGCCGCATCGCCGTCGGCATCGACGCCAAGGGCGGCAAGGTCGCCGTCGAGGGCTGGGCCGAGACCTCCGAGCTGACCGCGATTGCACTTGCGCACCGCTTCGAGGATGCGGGCGTGGCCGCGATCGTCTACACGGACATCGAGCGTGACGGCGTGCTCAAGGGGCTGAACCTCGAGGCGACCGCGGAGCTCGCGCGTGCGACCAGCATCCCCGTCATCGCCTCGGGCGGCCTCGCCTCCATCGACGACGTCAAGGCGCTGCTGCGGCCCGAGCACGCCATGCTGGAAGGGGCCATCACCGGCCGCGCGCTCTACGATGGCCGCATCGATCCCCAGGAAGCCCTGGCGCTGCTCGGCACGAAGGCGGCCTGATCTCATGCTCAAGACCCGCATCATCCCCTGCCTCGACGTGAAGGACGGCCGCGTCGTCAAGGGCGTGAACTTCGTCGATCTCGTCGATGCCGGCGATCCGGTCGAGGCGGCGGCCGCCTACGACGCAGCCGGCGCCGACGAGCTGTGCTTCCTCGACATCACGGCTTCGCACGAGGCCCGCGACGTGATCTTCGACGTCGTCGAGCGCACGGCCGAGCGCTGCTTCATGCCGCTGACGGTGGGGGGTGGCGTGCGCACCGCGGCCGATATCCGCAAGCTTCTCGAAGCCGGCGCCGACAAGGTGTCGATCAACACGGCCGCCGTCTTCGACCGCGCCTTCGTGAAGGAGGCCTCCGAGAAGTTCGGCGCCCAGTGCATCGTCGTCGCCATCGACGCCAAGCGCGTGTCGGCGGAGGGCGAGGCGCCGCGCTGGGAGATCTTCACCCACGGCGGCCGCAAGCCCACGGGCCTCGATGCCATCCGCTATGCCGAGGAGGTCGTTGCGCTCGGGGCCGGCGAGATTTTGCTCACGTCGATGGACCGCGACGGCACCAAGGCGGGCTTCGACATCGCCCTGACGCGTGCGGTGGCGGACGCGGTCTCGGTCCCCGTCATCGCCTCGGGCGGCGTCGGCACGCTGGATCATCTCGTCGACGGCGTGACGAAGGGCCATGCGAGCGCCGTGCTCGCCGCCTCCATCTTCCATTTCGGCACGTACTCGATCGGCGAGGCGAAGCGGCACATGGCGGCCGCCGGCATCGCCGTGCGCGCCGTCACCTGACGCCGCACGCCGGATCGACAGGTCTTCGCTGCCCGACAGGCCCGGCTATGCCGCTGGCGCCTTTTCGAGCTTGACGAGGCACTCCGTCACGGCCTGATCGACCTCGACGCTCGGCACCGGATGGCTGAAGTAGAAGCCTTGCATCTCCTGGCAGCCGACCTCGCTCATGCCTTCGATCTGGTCCAGCCCCTCGATGCCTTCGGCGACCGGGCCGATGCCGAGCGCGCGGGCGAGCCCGGCCGCGGCGCCGACGATGGCCATCCTGTCGCGCCGCCCCGAAAGGCCGGCGGTCAGCGAGCGGTCGATCTTGATCTTGTCGAACGAGAAGTTCCGCAGATAGCCGAGGCTCGCGAAGCTCGTGCCGAAATCGTCGAGCACCAGGCGGACGCCGAGGTTGCGCAGCCGCTGCAGCGTCTCGAACGTCTTCGTCTCGCGCTGAAGCAGGATCTTCTCGGTGATCTCGAGCTCGAGGCGGCTCGCCTCGAGGCCCGAGGCCTCCAGTGCGGCTTCCACCGTCTTGGCGAGATCGCCCTGGTCGAACTGGATGGCGGCGAGGTTGACGGCCACCTTGACATTCGCGGTCCAGCGGGCGGCGTCCTGGCACGCCTGGCGGATCGCCCAGTCGCCCATGGTCGCCATCAGCCCGGCCTTCTCCGCGATCGGCAGGAAGGTGGAGGGCGGCAGCATGCCGAGCTTCGGGTGACGCCAGCGCATCAGCGCTTCGCAGCCCGTCACCGTTCCGGCGTCGACGTCCACCATCGGCTGGTAATAGAGCGCGATATGGTTGCGCTTGACGGCCTCGCGCAGGTCGGTCTGCAGCGCGATGCGCTCGCGCGCGACGGTCTCGTCCTGCGGCTGGTAGATGGCGAAGCCGCCGCGGCCGCTGGACTTGACGCGATAGAGCGCCGTGTCGGCCCGCTGCAGAAGCCGGTCGGCGTCCTTGCCATGGTCCGGGCAGAGAGCGATGCCGATGCTGGCGCCGATGCCGGCGCTCGAGCCCAGGATGCGGTACGGCGCATTGAGCACCTTGACGAGACGCTCGGCGAGGCTCTCGGACTGATGGATGTCGACGATCTCTTTCTGGATGATGGCGAACTCGTCGCCGCCGAGCCGTCCGACGAAGTCGGTGTCGCGCACCGTCGTCGTCATGCGTTTCGCGACCGCCTTGAGCACCGCATCGCCCGTGGCGTGCCCGAGCGTGTCGTTGACCTGCTTGAAATAGTCGAGATCGACGATGTGGATCGCCAGCCGCTCGTTGGGGCGCAGCCGCTGGATCTCGGACGTGAGGCGCTCCTGCAGGTGGAACCGGTTCGCGATCTCGGTGAGCGGGCAGTGCCGCGCCAGCCACGAGATGCGCTCCTCCGCCATCGTGCGCTCGGTGATGTCCTCCTGGATGTCGACCCACCCGCCGTCGGAGAGAGGCTGGTTGGTGACGAGGATGATGCGCCCGTTCGGAAGCTGCTGCTGGTGCGTGAAGGTCTTGCCGTGGCTGAGCTCGCGCGCGTGATGCTCGATCCAGAGCTGCTGCTTCATCAGCTCTTCCGCGGTGTTGGCTCCGCCGCGCGCCGTATGATAGGCGATGATCTTCGAAAGCGGCGTGCCCGGCGCGGTGATGTGCTCGGGCAGGTCGTAGATCTGCCGGTAGAGCGCGTTGCAGACGACGAGGCGCTTCTCGGCATCGAACATCGACAGCCCGCGCGCCATGTTGTTGAGCGCAAGCTCGAACCATTGGTTCAGCTCGGCGAGCTTGCGCGTTTTCTCGACCAGCAGATGCGCATCGTCATGCGCCTCCTCGAGGTCGGCGTGGCTCGGAAGAGAGGTCTCGCTGGATAGTGGAACCATTGTCTTGAAAATCTCCGGCTCGCGGCTGCGCGTGGGCGCGCCCCGACAAACTAAGGCTGCCAGTATGCGCGAAAGGTCTTTAACGAACCGGCCCGCTGCGGGCGTGAAAGCTCAAATCTTCCATTCTGTGGTTGACGCCCGGTAAACGGGCACGCCCCGCAAGGGCGCGAGCGGGGCGAACCGGCCTTGTCGGAGCCTAAGCCGGCGTCTTGTCGGGGTAGAGGCAGATGTCGCGGATCAGGCACGTGGGGCAGGCCGGCTTGCGGGCTTTGCACACATAGCGCCCGTGCAGGATCAGCCAGTGATGGGCGCGCACGCCGTATTCGGCCGGCACGCGCGCGAGGAGATCCGCCTCGACCGCCAGCGGCGTCGCGCCGTTCGAAAGGCCGATGCGGTTCGAGACCCTGAGCACATGCGTATCGACCGCCATGGTTGGCGCGCCGAACGCGACGTTCATGACGACATTGGCGGTCTTGCGCCCGACGCCCGGCAGCGTCTCGAGCGCGTCGCGGTCCGCGGGGACCTCGCTTCCGAACTCTCGGATCAGCTTCTCGCTGAGCAGGACCACGTTCTTCGCCTTGGCACGGAAGAGCCCGATCGTCTTCACATAGCCGCGCACGGCCTCCTCCCCGAGGGCCAGCATCTTCTCGGGCGTATCGGCCCGCGCGAAGAGGGCGCGCGTCGCCTTGTTGACGCCCGCATCCGTCGCCTGCGCCGAGAGCACGACCGCGACCAGCAGCGTGAACGGGTTGGTATGCTCGAGCTCGCCCTTGGGATCCGGGTTGGCGGCGGCGAAACGGCGAAAGATTTCCGCGATTTCGGGCTTGCCGAGAAGGCGCCGCCCGCCCCGTTTCGGGGCGGCCTTGCGGGCGGGCGGCCCGGCGCGTTGCGGCGCGCGGGAACGAACCGTGGGGGAAGGGCGCTTTGACAAGATGGATCCCGAAGGTAGGTTGAGGCGCATGGATACTACCGGACCCGCGCCCCCTGACGCGAGCGTGTTTCGCGCCATCCTTCATCCCCACCGCTCGCTGGGGCCGAAGGGCTTTCTGCTGGTCATGAGCGCGATCGGCGCCGTGAGCTTCGTTACGGGGCTGACCTTCTTCCTCATGGGGGCCTGGCCCGTGACGGGCTTCTTCGGCCTCGACGTTCTCCTGATCTATATCGCGTTCAAGCTGAACTACCGCGCCGCCCGCGCCTATGAGCTGGTCGAGTTGACGCCGAGCCGGCTCACGCTCAGGCGCGTATCACCCTCCGGTGAGAGCCAGACGTACGAGTTCAACCCCTACTGGGTCCGCCTGCTGTTCACGGAGTATCCGGACGGCGGCACCCAGTTGAGGCTCGCCTCCCACGGCCGCGAGCTGGAGTTCGGCCGTCTGCTCAACGACGACGAGCGGCGCGACTTCGCCCAGGCGCTCAAGGGCGCGCTCGACGCCACGCGCCTGCGCTTCTCGGCCTGATCTGCGACCGAATACGGCGTGGCCACCAAAGAAAAAGGGTCGGGCGCCCCCCGGCATGCCCGACCCGTCCCCCGTCTTGTAACCCTCGTGAAACCTTTGAGCCGCGCTCAAGCGTCGGCCGGCTCCTTGCCCGGAAGCGGAGCGAGCGCGGGAATGCGCGGCTCGGCGATGTCGCGCTCGCGGCGGCGCGGCTGCGGCGGCTGGAACGCGCGGCGCGCATGGAATTCGCAATAGGGCAGACCCGGCACCTTGGTCTTGCCGCAGAAATGGAAGTCGGCAGCCTGCGGATCGCCGATCGGCCAGCGGCAGCTACACTCCGTGAGCGTCTGGATGGTGCGCCGCTCCTTGAGCGGGATGACCAGCTCCTCGACCGAAGGCGTGAACGGCTCGGCCTCGGGCTGATAGAGGGCGCGCACGGCGGGGTTGCCCTGCTGAGGAAAGCGGGTTTTCTGCTGCATGCGCCGGGCGTTGGCGGCCGTCGCGGCACGGGCGCGCGGACGGTGCGACTTCATGCGCGATGTCGTGGCGCGGCCCGAAAGCCCGAGCCGGTGCACCTTGCCGATGACGGCATTCCGCGTGACGCCTCCCAGGCGTCCGGCGATCTGGCTGGCCGAAAGCCCCTCCGACCAGAGCTTCTTCAGAAGCTCGACCCTCTCGTCGTTCCAGGCCATATCTGCGCTCCCCAAAACTTGCACCCTCCAGGCGAACGGCCACAACAAGGCCGGCGCACGGGAAAAGCGGCGGCAAAAACCCGCGAGGCACGCGCACACAAAGGCACACGCCAAGCGCGAGTGAAGCTGCTACTACCCGCAACGCAAACTGATGATGACGCAGGAACTAGACGCGGACCGGCGGTCTAAGCCGTTGATACAAAAGGTCCGAACGCAGACCAGACGTGGAACAGGCGATCCGCCGCTGAAAGCGCGACATGTCGTGTCTGGATGGCGTTAACCTACAATAACTTGATTTTCTTGTACAAGGCGCGCCTTCGCGCACAGGGGGTGTTGACAGGGACGAGTGGCGAGATCGCCACAGATCGAGTCGCGTCTTCCCGCAGGCATTGGCCCTCAGCGGCTGTCCCCGAATTAATTCGAGGCCCGCGCGGGGCTCATCCGCGGAAAACCCATTCGCAGACAGACGAAGAGGAGCTTCGCCGTCGTCAGCGCGTGGCACCATAGGCGAAGCGGACGGCCATGTCCCTGCGGTTCCATTGACTTTACGCCACGAGGCGCGTATCACGCGGCTCTCGCGGAGCCGCCGGGTGGGCGGCTTTCGCTTTTTGGGGAGCGGGATGGGCGGCATGTCCAAACCCCTCACGGCCTCGGCCACTGGCAGCACGGGCACGCCCGACGGCCCATCGCCCGCGGTCATGAGCACGTACGCGCGACAGAACATCGTGTTCGCCCGCGGCGAAGGCGCGTGGCTCGAGACGGAGTCCGGCGAGCGCTATCTCGACTTCGGCTCGGGTGTCGCCGTCAATGCGCTGGGGCACGCGCACCCTCATCTCGTCGCAGCGCTCCAGGCGCAGGCCGAGAAGCTCTGGCACACGTCCAACCTCTACCGGGTCGCCGGCCAGGAGAGCCTGGCGGCGCGGCTCGTCGCCGCCACGTTCGCCGACAAGGTCTTTTTCTGCAATTCCGGCGCGGAAGCCTGCGAGGGCGCCATCAAGGCCGCCCGCCGCTTCCATGCCGTCAACGGCGCGCCCGAGCGCTACCGGATCGTGACCTGCCTCGGCGCCTTCCACGGCCGCACGCTGGCCACGCTCGCTGCTGCCGGCAACGCCAAATATCTCGAAGGCTTCGGGCCCGAGATGCCGGGCTTCGATCACGTGCCCTTTGACGATCTCGAGGCCGTGCGCGCCGCGATCGGGCCCGAGACGGCCGCCGTTATGGTGGAGCCGGTGCAGGGCGAGGGCGGCGTTCGCGTCGCCTCCCCGGACTACCTGCGCGGCCTGCGCGACCTCTGTGACGAGGCCGGCATCCTCCTGGTGCTCGACGAGGTCCAGACCGGCGTCGGCCGCTCCGGGCGCCTATTCGCGCACGAATGGTCCGCCATCACGCCCGACATCATGGCCATCGCGAAGGGCATCGGCGGCGGGTTTCCGCTCGGCGCCATCCTCGCGACCGAGAAGGCCGCCGCCGGCATGACACCCGGCTTGCACGGCTCGACGTTCGGCGGCAATCCGCTCGCCATGGCGGCGGGCAACGCGGTGCTCGATATCGTTCTGGCGCCGGGCTTCCTGGAGGCCGTGCAGGAGCGTGCCCTGCGCCTGAAGCAGGGCCTCGCCAGCCTCCTCGGCCGCTTCCCGGGCCTCGTCACGGACGTGCGCGGCCAGGGCCTGCTCGCCGGCATCCAGGTGGCGGTGCCGCCGGGCGAGGTCGTCGCCGCCGCGCTCGCCGAGAAGCTGCTCGTGGTGGGCGCGGGCGACAGCGTCGTGCGCGTGCTGCCGCCGCTCAATATTTCAGACGCCGATCTCGCCGACGCCGTCGAGCGTCTTTCGCGCGCCCTCGCCCGCGTCGCGCCATCCAAAACCTGAGCCTCAACTTTCAACTCGGAGCCGGCGGACTCGCCATGGCCAAAGCCAGTGCTATTCGACATTTTCTGGACCTCGACGAGATCGACGCCAAGACGCTGCGGCGCATGATCGACGCGGCGCACGCGATGAAAGCGGCCGGCAAGCGCGTGCCGGCCAAGCTACGCCCCGACGGCATCGAGGACGACGTCCTGATCCTGATCTTCGAGAAGCCGTCGACGCGCACGCGCGTGTCGTTCGACGTCGCCATGCGCCAGCTCGGCGGCCAGACGATCATGCTGAACCAGAACGACCTGCAGCTCGGCCGCGGCGAGAGCATCGCCGATACCGCTCGCGTGCTCTCGCGCTACGCTGACGCCATCATGATCCGCGCCAACTCGCACGAGACGCTGCTCGATCTCGCGCGCCACGCGACCGTGCCGGTGATCAACGGCCTCACCGACCGCTCCCATCCCTGCCAGATCATGGCCGACGTGATGACGTTCGAGGAGCACCTGGGCCCGATCAAGGGGCGCTCGGTGGCCTGGGTGGGCGACGGCAACAACGTGGCGGTCTCCTGGATGCACGCGGCGGCGAAGTTCGGCTTCTCGCTGCGCGTGGCCTGCCCCGAGCAGCTTCGTCCGAGCGATGAGGTGGTCGCGTGGGCCCGCCGCGAGAAGGCCGATGTCACCCTCATGACGGATCCCGTCAAGGCCGTCCGGGGCGTGGATTGCATCGTGACCGACACCTGGGTCTCGATGGGCCAGACGGACGCGGCCCGCAGGAAACAGCTCTTGAAGCCGTATGCGGTCGACGCAGCCCTGATGGCCAAGGCCGCGAAGGGCGCCATCTTCATGCACTGCCTGCCCGCTTATCGCGGCCACGAGGTGTCCGAGGAGATTCTCGAGGGCCCGCAGTCGGTGGTGTTCGACGAGGCGGAGAACCGCCTGCACGCCCAGAAGGCTATCCTCGCCTGGTGCCTCGGCGCCGTCTGACGCCTGCCATTCCCCGGTCCGACGCCATTGTGATGACGCAGAGCGTCCGCAAGGGGCTGCAACGATTGCCCGGCGGGGAACTCGTGGTGTAAGACCGAGACCGTCGCGAAGGGATCGGGAGGGGCTCCGGCAGGAATGACCATTCAATCCGTCATGGGCTGGGCTCTCGTTCTCGGCGTCGGCCTCGCCGCTGCCGTCTACGCGGCGGATGCGGGCGAGCCGCTCGCGCTCCTCGGCGCGGCCGGCTTCGTCAACCTGGTGCTCGCCGCCGCCGCCGTCAGCACCCGCCGGGCGCTTTCGGCCGTGGCCGCCTCCCGCAGCCGCATCGAGAGCACCACGGCCCGCTACATGGGGCTGATCTGGCTCTGGGGCGCCGCAGCGCTGATCACGATCTACACGCTGATCCTGCAGTGGCGCGAATGGCCTCACTTCTCGGCGGCCTTTCTCGGCGCGGGCCTGCTCTGCCTCGGCTTCTCCGCGCTGCTCGGCGCGGATGCCCGCAAAGGCAAGGAGGACCCGACGCTCCTGAAGCTCGGCCGCTATATGGCGATCGCCCAGCTCGTCGGCATGATCGCCACGATGATCGGCCTGCTGATCGATCCCGGCAAGGTCATCCTGGCCACCACCAAGAGCGATTGGGCAGCGAGCGGCACCTTTTTCCTGGGCGCGCTGGCGTTGGCCGTCGTTTCTGCGCATGCGCTGATTGACGGCGGCAAGACGTCGACCGTAAGCAAGACGCTCGCATGAGCACACCCTTCGAAAGCGGACCCTACGGACCCGGGATCTCCCTGCGGCCGCTGCTGCCGTGGCTGCTCCTGGCCTCGGCCCTGAGCATCACGATGATGGTCCTGGGCGCCGGGCGGGGCGACCGCTTCCTGCCGGCCATCGCGGCCGGGCTGCTCGTCGCCCTCGTCGTGGGCACGGGGCTCGGCATCAACGCGCCGCTGTGGGCGCGCAACGGCACCTTTTCCACGCGGGATGCGGGCCGCGGCGCCGTCCGCGAGGCGATCCGCTGCAACATCTGGCTCGCCGCCCTCGTGTACGCCTGGGGCGCCTCGGCCCTGTTCGCCGTCTATTCGCTTTCGGATCTCACCTGGCGCCATCCGTTTCAGTACGGCACCGGCGCAGCCGTGTTCGCCGCCTGTCTCGGCCTCTATGGCGTCCGTCTCGGACGCGTGCGCAGCCTCTCCGTGCCGCCGCTGTTCCTCACGATCCTGCACGGCCTGGCCGTCGCCGGTGGCCTCGCCTACATGATCGGCACCGGCAAGCTCGCGACCCTCAAGGGCGACTGGGCTGCCAACGAGGTGTTTCTCTGGGGCGGCATCGCGATCCTCGTCCTCTGCGCGATCTCGGCCGTGACGCAGACGCGCGTCATTCGTTCCGGAACTGAGGACGGCGCTTCCCGGTGAAGGCGGCCATGCCTTCCTTCTGGTCATGGGTGGCGAAGAGCGCGTGGAACGTGCGCCGCTCGTAGCGGATGCCTTCGGCGAGCGTGGTCTCGAACGCGCGGTTGACGCAGTCCTTGGCCATCATCACGGCCGGGAGCGACAGGCCAGCGATGGTCTCCGCCGTCTTGACCGCCTCCTCGATAAGGTTCGCCGCCGGAACGATGCGCGCCACGAGCCCGGCGCGCTCGGCCTCCTCCGCGTCCATCATGCGCCCCGTGAGGCAGAGCTCCATCGCCTTCGCCTTGCCGACGGCCCGCGCGAGGCGCTGCGTGCCGCCCGCGCCCGGCAGGATGCCGAGCTTGATCTCGGGCTGGCCGAACTTCGCGGTGTCGGTGGCGAGGATGAAGTCGCAGCTCATGGCCAGCTCGCAGCCGCCGCCCGCCGAGCGCGAAGCCCGCCACCGCCGCGATCACCGGCTTGCGCGTGCGCGAGATGCGCTCCCAGCTCGCAATGAAGTCCCCCTTGAAGGCCTCCATGTAGGTCTTGTCCTGCATCTCCTTGATGTCGGCCCCCGCTGCGAAGGCCTTGTCCGAGCCGGTGACGACGATAGCGCCGATCCCGTCGTCGGCCTCGAAGTGATCGAGGGCGAGATTGAGCTCGCCGATGAGCTGGTCGCTGAGCGCGTTCAGCTCCCGCGGCCGGTTGAGTGTGATGAGGCCGACGCGCCCGCGCGTCTCGGTCAGGATCGTCTCGTAGGCCATCGCGGAACCGCCTTTCAATGGGGACAGACTCAATGTTGGCAGACGGGGCAGAAGAAGCTCGATCGTCCGCCTTGCACACTGCGGCGCACAGTGCCCCGGCATCCGGGGGTGAGGCAAGGCTCGCCCGCGCGCCCGTAGACGCGGAAGGCCTCCTGGAACGAGCCCGTGCGGCCGTCGGCTTGGCGATAATCGCGCAGCGTCGAGCCGCCGGCCGCGACCGCGGCCCTGAGCACGCGCTTGATCGCCACCGCGAGACGCTCCGCGTGCGGCGTGGGCCGGCCCGCCCGCGTGGCGAGCGTCGCCGCGCCGCGCGAGGGCTTGAGGTGCGCGTCGTAGAGGGCTTCGAGAACGTAGATATTGCCGAGCCCGGCGACGATGCGCTGGTCCATGAGAAAGGCTTTGAGGTCGGTCGCCCGCCCCACCGCGCGCTGCGCAAGATACGCGGCCGTGAGCGCCTCCGACAGCGGCTCCACGCCGAGCCCGCGAAGCGCGGGATGCGCGGCGATCTCCGCCTCCGGGATCAGCAGCATGTAGCCGAACCGGCGCGGGTCCGAGTAGATGACGCGCGCCCCGCCCTCGACCTCGAAGACGACATGGGCGTGCTTGTCGCCGAGGGGCGTTGTGGTGTCGTAGAGGCCGATCAGGTGCGGTGCCGTCTCGCCCGCCGCCTGAATGTGAAAGCGTCCGGTCATGCCGAGGTGCATGACGAGCGTGTCCCCCGTCGAGAGCGGGGCGACGAGATACTTCGCCCGCCGTTCGAGCGCGACGACCCGCGCGTTCGAGAGGCGCTCGGCGAAGCGCGGCGGAAAAGGAAAGCGCAGGTCCGCCCGGTTGAGGCGCACACGCTCGAGCACGCGGCCGGTGAGCACGGGCGCGAGGCCCATGCGGACGGTTTCGACTTCGGGAAGCTCGGGCATGTCTCTCGCAAGTCCTGACGCTCGGCTCCGCGAGCACGTTGAGTGCTTCCGGAAAAGTGGGAACCGGTCATGGCGAAGCCATGCGAGGAAAGTGTCCGATAAGAAGCACGATCAAGCAAAAGCTAAAGCCGCAACGGCTCTAAGGCCAGTTGGCTCCGCGCGCAAGGTCGGCAGCCTTTGGGGTAGGCCGGCGCCCGAAACCGGCCGCTCCCGCCCTTTACCGCACCAGGAACAGAGGGCCTTCGAGCATCTCGGCGAGCAGCGCCGCGTCGTCGTCGGTGGGCGCGAGCTGCCCGCCGAAGCGCGCGATCACGAAGCCGGCGCCTTCGCTGCGCATCATCGCCGCCACGTCCCAGGCCGTCGCGCGGCTCATGTCGATGACTTCGAGCTTGACGGCCGGGTGGGCGCCGAGCGCGAGACGGATCTGCCCCTCGATCCATTCGAGCCGGCCCTGATCGTGGTCGAGCAGCCAGATCCGCGCGTCGCCCCCCGTCGTCCGGCTGATCCGCTCGGCCGCGCGCAGCATCGGCGCGAGCCGTTCGATCTCCTCGATGACGGCGATGACGGGGCCGGCCGTGCGCCGTGCGCGCGGGCCAGCCACGACGACGCCGGTGGTCGCCTGCACGGTGTCGAGGAGGGCCGCGAAGCCGGCGCCGGCGAGGCGTGCGCCCTCGCCACTGCGTACCGCCGTTCCGACTGTCACCACGTTCCAGGGTCCGTTCTCGGTGCAGGCCCGCGCCAGCGCGCCGACGGGATCCGAGCGCAGGACGCGCGCATGCGCCACGATGTCGGCCGCGCGCGCCCGTGCGAGCACGCGCCGCTGCTGGGCGGAAGCGTTGGCGCGGATGTCGCGCGCGAGGGCGTCGCCCGTGATCTGGCGCGTCTGCCGCCCCGAGAGCGCGATCTCGCGCGCGAACGGCAGGTCGGCGAGATCGAAGAGCTGGCCGTCCTCGATGAAAAGGCTGTCGACCTCCGCCTGGAACGCGGCTGCGAGCTTGAAGGCGGCATCGAGCGCCGTCTCGTGCGGCTCCTCCGCGCCGCCGAGCCACAGCACGACCCGTCCCCGCTGCTCGTCGGCCTGGGCGACGTGGGCGATCATGCGGCACTCCCCGGATCGCGCCTGTTCGCGCCCAGACCCGCGCGCGTGCGCTCGGCAAAGGTCTTGAGGCGCGCCGCCACGCGCCCGTTGACGGTCTCGGCCCCGAACCCGCTCGGGCCTTTCTCGCCGGCCTCGAGCCCGGTGAGGAGCGCGATCCCCTCGTCGGCCGTCTTGATGGCGAAGACGTTGAACCGCCCCTCGCGCACGGCCACGACGACGTCCTCGCGCACCATCAGATGCTGGCGGTTGGCCTCGGGGATGATCACGCCTTGCGTGCCCGTGAGCCCGCGCGCCGCGCACACGTCGAAGAAGCCTTCGATCTTCTCGTTGACGCCGCCGACCGCCTGCACCTCGCCCCACTGGTTGACGGATCCCGTCACCGCAAGATCCTGGCGCACGGGCACGCCCGAGAGGGCCGACAGCAGCGCGAAGAGTTCGGCCGCCGAGGCGCTGTCGCCGTCCACGGGCTCGTAGGATTGCTCGAAGACGAGCGTGGCTGCGAGCGCGAGGGGGGCGTCCTCGGCGAAATGGCCGGCGAGGTAGCCCGAGAGGATCATCACGCCCTTGGAATGAAGCGCGCCGCCGAGCGAGGAGTCTCGCTCGATGTCCGTGATTCCGCCCCGTCCCGCATGCACGCGCGCGCTGACGCGGACGGGGCGTGCGAAGCCGCCCCCGCTGCTCCGGCTCGCGAGCGAGAGCCCGTTGACCTGTCCGATCTTCGCGCCCGATGTGGCGACGAGCACCACGCCGCGCTCGATCGCATCGTGCGCCTGCGTGCGCACACGCTCGCTGCGCCGGCTGCGCTGGTCGAGGGCGCGACGGATATCGTCGGCCGTGATCGTGGCGTGCTCCGAGGCGCGCGCCCAATGGTCGGCTTCGAGCGCGATGTCGGCGATGCGGCCGATCTCGAGCGTCAGCCGCTCGCGGGCCTCGGCCAGGCGCTGGGCCTCCTCGATCAGGCGCGCGACGCCGCCGGCATCGATCGGCCTCAGTCCATGCAGGGCGGTCATGGAGGCGATGAGGCGCGCATAGCTGCGGTCGTTCTCCGGCGAGCGCGCGAGCGTATCGTCGAAGTCGGCTTGCACCTTGAAGAGGCGCGTGAAGTCGGGGGCGGCGTGGTCGAGCTGATGGAGGGCTTCGCCATCTCCGAGCAGAACGACCTTTACGGAGAGCGGAATGGGCTCGGGCTCGGGCGCGAGCGGAGAGGGTGTCGTGCCCGGCTCGGCGCCGCCGGGGAGCATGCGGATTTCGCCGGTCTTGAGCGCGTGCTTCAGCGCGTCCCAGAGCGGCGGCGACGCCGTGAGGTCGCGCGCTTTGATGAGAAGCACGCCTCCGTTCGCCCGATGCAGCGCGCCGGGGCGGATCGCGAGCGCCGTCGGCCCGTCTGCCGCCTGAGTCTGATCCCGTGCCTCCGCTCGTGCGACGACTCCGGTGAGCGCCGCGACCGAAGGCGCGCCGAGCGGAACGACCGGCGCGCCGGCCGTCTCCGCGGATTGGGTGGCCACCACGGTCACGAGATAGCCGTCGAGCGCGCCACAGGCGCCCCCCGCGGCGGAGGGAGGCCGCGCAAGGCCGATAGCCGCCAGATGGTCCGCGTTCGCGATCAGGTCCTGCTCGAGATCGGCCAGGAAGGTCGCGACGTCGGGACAGTCGGCGAACGCGGAGGAAAGCGGATCGAGCGCCTCCTCCACGGCATGGCGCGCCGTTTCCGCGTTGATCTCATGCAGAAGCTGCCGGCGCTGTTTCGCCGCCTGCGGCGCGTGGGCGAGCACGGCTGCGAGTTCGGCTTCGAGAGCCGCGACACGCGTTTCGACATCGCGCCGCATCGTCGCCGGGAGCTGGTTGAAGACGTCGGCCCGCACGACCTTGCCGTCGTGCATCGGCGCCACGCTGAAGCCGAGCGGCGTGCGCAGGATGGCGATGTTCTGCTGCGCGGCCTTGGCGCGCACGTTCGCCATGGCGTCGTCGCGCGCGGCCCTCAGCTCCTCGTCGATCACGCTGCGCCGTGCCCGATAATCCTCGCTCTGGAAGGCGGTGGGGAGGGCCGCCCAAAGCTCGTCGAGCGCGACTCTGACGCCCTCCGCGAGCGCCGGCCCGCGCCCGGCCGGCAAGGCGAGCGCGCGCGGACGCCGCCCATCTCCGAAACGGGGCACATAGACCCAGTCCGGCGGTTGCGGCCAGGCGGCGGCGGTCTCGGCCAGAAGCGCGGTGACGGCTGTGCTCTTGCCGCTCGCGGCCGGTCCGAGTACGAAAATGTTGAAGCCGTCGGCTTGCAGGCCAAGGCCGAACGCGATGGCCTCGAAGGCGCGCTCCTGGCCGATCAGGCCATCGGCCGGGGTGAGATCGGCGGTGGTCTTGAAGCCGAGCGTCTGCGCATCGACCGTGAGGCGGAGCGCGTCTGCGGAAAGCTTCTGCGCTTCGCTGCGGCCGAGCGGAGCCGGAACGACGGACCCTGGGCTCGCCTCGTCTCTCGACGCCGCCGCGGGCGGAGCCGGCGGGCGCTTATCCTTGGTGAGCCGCTTGAAGAACATGAGATCCGCGCCTTTCAGAGGGACGACATCGGCCGCTGCGCAAGATGCGGACGGCGCGAGGCGCGATCCGGATGCGAGGGCCTGCGGAGATCAGGCAGAGCGTCTGGTGGCAGCCCCAAATGGCAGATCCATGACCGGCAACGAGGAGCGTGTGGAAAACGGAATGGGAGGGACGGATATTCCAAGACCGTCATATGGGGGGCCGCAGTCGGAGGCGGCCCGCGAGATCTGCCGCGGTGTCGTGCGCCTCCTGGCGGCCCACGGCCTCGCGGCGATTGCGGAGCTGCCGCTGCCCGGCGGCCGGCGCGCCGACGTGGTGGGCCTCGGTCCCGACGGCGCCATCTGGATCGTCGAGATCAAGTCCTCGATCGAGGATTTCCGGTGTGATCGCAAATGGCCGGAGTACCGCCAGCACGCGGACCGGCTGTTCTTCGCCGTGCGGCCGGACTTCCCCCGCGAGGTGCTGCCGGAGGATACGGGGCTGATCGTCGCCGATCGCTATGCGGGCGAGATCCTGCGGCCGGCGCCGCTGGTGCGCCTCTCGGCGCCCGTGCGCAAGGCCATGACCCTGCGGCTCGCGCGGGCGGCGGCATCGCGACTGTGCCTGACGCTCGATCCCACGCTCCCCGCTGCAATCGGCCTCGTCGGCGATGTCTGAGGCGGAATGTGAGGAAGAGAAGAGGAGGAAGAAACCCGTGCGGCCCTGGCGGGACCACGCGGTCGAGCGGGCGGTGTTTTACTTCGGAGCGCGCTTGGCGAGGATCCGCTGCAGCGTGCGCCGGTGCATGTTGAGGCGGCGTGCCGTCTCCGAGACGTTGCGGTTGCAGAGCTCGTAAACGCGCTGGATGTGCTCCCACCGCACGCGGTCGGCCGACATCGGGTTTTCCGGCGGGGCGGCTTTGGCGTTGTGAGGCGCGAGCAGCGCATCCGTCACGTCGTCCGCGTCGGCGGGCTTGGCGAGGTAATCGACCGCGCCGAGCTTCACGGCGGAAACGGCCGTTGCGATGTTGCCGTAGCCGGTGAGCACGATGATGCGCGTATCGGGACGGACCCGGGTCAACTCAGCGATCACGTCGAGGCCGTTGCCATCCTCGAGCCGCATGTCGACGACGGCAAACGCCGGCGCCCGCGCCTTGATGAGCTCGATGCCTTCGGCAATCGAATGCGCGCTGCGAACATCGAATCCCCGCAGCTCCATGGCGCGCGCGAGGCGCTGGAGAAAGGGTCGATCGTCGTCGACGATGAGAAGGGAACGATCCTCGGGCAGTTCGTCCTGTCGGAAAGATAGATCTTCTGTTTCCACGGCGGTCCTCCCAGTATTTGGGATTTGTATTAGCCCCAGCGTATTCGCCGTGAGCGGAAAACAACTTTAAGCATAACCAATCCAATCGAAAGAAGAATTTTGATCGGCCGCGCATCGGTCTGGTTAAAATCCGGCGCGTTTTTTGCGCGTATCGGCAACCTTCCGTCGCCGCGTGCACGCAACGCCCGCGAGATCGATTGCCGGTGCGCTGGCCGAGAGGCCGTAGCCGCCGTTCAGATGGCATCCGCGATTGGGTCGCCGGGGGCTGGCGGCTCGCGCGTGCGCGCGGGCTTGGGCGCCAGCGGCTCCCGCTCCACGACCGCCTCGAACGCGGCCCGTGGCCATGTCACTTTCACGACGGCGCCATGCTCGGGTTGGGGCCGGTTCTCGAGCTGCAGGCGCGCGCCCGAACGCTCGAGAAGCGTCTTGGCGATGAAGAAGCCGAGGCCCATGCCGGAGACTTTGTGCCCGCGCTTGTCCTTTCGTCCAACGCCGCGCGTTGTGACGTAAGGCTCGCCGAGATTGTCGATCACCTCCGGTTTGAAGCCGGGCCCGTCGTCGGCAACCGTGACGGTCACGGTCTGGCCGTCCCACTCGGCGCCGATGTCGACGCGGGTCGAGCAGAAATCGGCGGCGTTCTCGATGATGTTTTCGAGCCCGTAGATGACGCCGGGGCGGCGCGCGCCCACGGGAAGCCGCGCCTCGGCCCCCGTGACGCCGGCTACCGGCTTCGCCTGGATCTTGAGCGCGGCACGGCCGCCGAAATAGGGCTCGGCCGCCTCATGCAGCATTTCCTTGACCGAGAGGCTCGCGTGCAGCGGATCCTCGTCGGGCGGCTGGCGTGTCAGCGTCTTCAGGATCTCGCGGCAGCGCTGGGCCTGGCTGCGCAGGAGCAGGATGTCCTCACGGTACGGGCTGTCCTTTTCGAGCTGGCGGTCGAGTTCGTTGGTGACGAGCGTGATCGTCGAAAGCGGCGTGCCGAGCTCATGCGCAGCGGCGGCGGCGAGGCCGTCGAGCGCGTGCAACTTCTGCTCGCGCGCGAGCACGAGCTCGGTGGCGGTGAGCGCAGCCGACATCTGCCGCCCCTCGTTCGTGAGGCGCCACACATAAAGCGCGAGGAACGGCATGGAGGCCGCCACGGCCGCGAGGATGCCGAGCTTGTAGAGCATGGGCAGCGCCAGGCCCGGATCGACCGACCAGGGCAGCGGCAGGGCATGGAAGGCGAGCAGCGCCGTCGCGCCGAGGGCGAGGATGCCGAGACCGACCGTGCGTGTAAGCGGCAGCGTGGCCGCCGAGACGGTGACGGGCGCGACCATGAGCATGGTGAACGGGTTCTCGATCCCGCCCGTGAGGTAGAGGAGCGAGGCGAGCTGAAGGATGTCGTAGGCGAGCAGCGTGGTGGCGAAATTGACGGTCAGCCGGTGCCGGGCCGGATAGCGGATGGCCAGGAACACGTTCACCCAGGCCGAGATCGAGATGATGATGAGGCACGGCCCCGCCGGCAGATCGAACCCGAGCCAGAAGTAGACGAAGCTGAGGGCGAGGATCTGGCCGATCACGCCGACCCAGCGAAGGCGCACGATCGTCTGCAGGCGAAGCTGGCTGTCGCCGTCGTAGGGGTCGGAGAAAAGTCGCTTGGTCAGTTTGTCTTGCACGGAAGCCGCGGGCCTCTGAAAGTCGCGAGGATCAAAACGTGTCTTACATTACCATAGCTTGCATGCTGGCAAGGGGTGATCCACATAGAGGGCGGCTCGCCCCGCCCTGCCGCGCGGCGAGATCATCGTGGCGAGGAGGGCGGTTCGGTGACCAGCAATAATGCGCAAGACGAGAAGGGGGTGGCCACGTCCGCTCGGTCGTCGTCCCGGCGGGTCATTCTGCTCGCTTTGCTGATTGGCCTTGCGGCGGGCGTTCTCACCGTCGCCCTGGTCAACATCATCCCGAATGCGCCGTCCGTCGGACAGACGACCGGAAAGGCCGCCATCGGCGGTCCGTTTACCTTAACCGACGGCGCCGGCCGCCATGTGACGGAGAAGGACTTCGCCGGCAAGCCGATGCTGGTCTTCTTCGGCTTCACGCACTGCCCGGACGTGTGCCCCGCGGGTCTCCAGGTGATGGCCGCCGCGCTCGACCAGCTCGGCGACAAGGCGGCCGGCATGACGCCGATCTTCATCACCGTCGATCCTGAGCGCGATACGCCCGAGGTGGTCGACAAATACGTGAAGAGCTTCCACCCGGCCATCGTCGGCCTGTCCGGCACGCCGGACGAGGTGGCCGGCGCGATCCGCGCCTATCGCGTCTACGCGAAGAAGCAGCCGGCGGACGCCAGCTCCGGCCAGTACTCCGTCGACCACTCGACCTTCATGTACGTGATGGACGCGAAAGGCGAGTACGTGACGCATTTCACGCACATGACCGATGCCGACGAGATTGCTAAGCGGATGTCTGAGGTTATCGGAACCTCGGTCAGGCCGGCACAGCTTTAGCCAAGCCTCGAATCAGTGCATCCTCTCGCGAGGGGGACGATCCAATAAGCCAGTGGATTTCAGGGTTGGGCGGCGATTGGCCGCGCGCCCTGCATGACGGATCTCCGCAGTTGGTACGTTATGACTCAGGAGCTGATTACGCGCGGCCCACTCGGGCTGCCCGAATAAGCGGAGAACGACGACCTTGCTATATCACTGGTACGAGATGGGGCACGCGGCATTGAAGCCTGCCCGTGCAATGGCTGAGTCGGTTCGCCTTATAGTTGAAAACCCCTTCAATCCGATTTCACTGACGCCCGCAGGCCGCCGCATGGCCGCCGCCTGTGAGGTTTTCGAGCGCACCACGCGCCGCTACGCCAAGCCCGTCTTCGGCCTCTCCGAGACAACGATCGGCTCCCGCCCGGTGGCCGTGAGAGAGGAGGTCGTCTGGCAACGCCCTTTTTGTCGTCTCGTGCACTTTCACCGCGATGTGACGCCTGCCGAGCGCGCGGCTGACCCGCGCATTCTGCTCGTGGCTCCGATGTCGGGGCACTTCGCAACGCTCCTGCGCGGCACGGTCGAGACGCTGCTGCCCAATCACGAGGTCTACATCACCGACTGGCAGGATGCCGCCGAGGTCCCGGCCGCGGCAGGCGCATTCGGGCTCGACGACTATGTCGATTACGTTCGCGACATGCTGGCCCTCTTCAAGGGCGACGTGCATGTCTATGCCGTGTGCCAGCCGGCCGTTCCCGTGCTCTCTGCCGTCGCGCTGATGGAGCAGGATCTCGACCCCAATGTGCCGCTGAGCATGATCCTTGCGGGCGGCCCCGTCGATACGCGCCAGAGCCCGACGATGGTGAACCGCGTCGCGGTCGAGCGCGGCACGGCATGGTTCGCCAACCACGTCATCGCGCCGGTGCCGTGGTCGCATCCTGGCGTCGGCCGCCGGGTTTACCCCGGTTTCATGCAGCTTTCGGGCTTCGTGGCGATGAACATCGAGCGCCATGCCAACGCGCATAAGGAATTGTTCCGCCATCTCGTGACGGGTGACGGAGACTCGGCCGAGAAGCACCGCGAGTTCTACGACGAGTACCTGGCGGTCATGGATCTCACGGCGGAATTCTACCTCGACACCATCGATCGCGTTTTCGTGCGCCAGTTGCTGCCGAAGGGCGAGATGACCCATCGCGGCCGCCGCATCGATCCGTCTCAGATCCGCCGCGTCGCCCTTCTGACGGTCGAAGGCGAGAAGGACGACATCACGGGCCTCGGCCAGTGCCGCGCGGCGCACGACCTCTGCGCCAACCTGGCCGAGACGAAGCGCCTGCATCTCGAGTTCGCCGGCGTCGGCCATTACGGGATTTTCAACGGCTCGCGCTTCCGCACCGAGATCGCGCCGCGTATCGCTCAGTTCGTGCGGACCTTCGATCCGCGTGCCGAGCTCATTCCCGCAGGCGGCGCCGCATCGCGCTATCCGGCTGCCCCCTCCGCATGCGCCTACGACCCCTCCTCGGTCGCCTTCACGTTCGAGCGCGCGGGGGATAGCAGGGAGCCGCCGCCGGCCGCGGCCTCAGCTTGAGCAGACGCAGGTCTCGGTTCTGCCGGCAGGCGTGAAAGCGCCGCGTTGCGTGACGCTTGCACTTCACCAGCGAGCGCCGTCAGGGTATCCACCCCTTATCGAGGTCCATCGCCTGACGTCCCTTTGAGGTGCCGTCTCGGGCGAGGTGTACGGCCGTCCAGCCGAGATGCGTGCCCGCCTCCTCCGACGAGCGCGAGCGCAGCGTGACGCGAAGACCTTCTCCTGCGGCGAGGACGAGCGGCGCAAGCAGCGGAAAGTAAAGCTGCTCCCAATGCGTGCGCGGGGCGTCCGGCGCCGTCGAGAGAACGACGCCCTCGACCAGCTCCGCCTCCCACCAGTAGGCGAAGCCGTAGATCGTCGTCGGCCGGTCAACCGTCCAGTCCGCCTCGCCCTTGCGCGCGCCGCGCCTGTCCGTGCCGAGGCGGACCGTGTCCCACACCTTCGCCGTCGCACCGCCGTCGAGAAGATCGGCAGGCGCGAACGTGCGCACGTAGACATTGTTGAGGCTCATCGTCCGCGCCGCCGAAAGGTCGATGCCGAAGCCGACATCGTCCCACACCGTGAGTTCGCGATGAAAGCGGTCGGAGATGACCGGCGCGGCGAGCTGGCGGATCCGGCTCGGGATCATGACGCCGCCGGGCTTGAGGTGACGCCTCTCCGCGTCCGCCAGCGTAGCGATGATGTTCTCCTCGAGCGCGTAGTTGCCGAGCGTTTCCGACACGACGACATCGGCGCGCGGCGGATCGTCCATTTCGGTCGAATGCCCCGGGATGAGCTGGCAGGCTCTGGCCCGGTTCGCCTTCAGCACGAGGGCGGCGACGCCCGCGACCTCCGCGGCCTCGTAAAGAAAGACCTCGCGCGCGCCGAGCTTCGCCGCCATCAGCCCGATCAGCCCCGTCCCGGCGCCGATGTCGGCGACGGTCGTCTCGCCGCGCCGGATGACCCGGGCGAGCGCGTCGTGGAAAGCCTGATTGCGCACGCGGTCGGCGATCAGCGTGCGATGATATTCGATGCGCATGGGATCTCGGCGGGAGGCGAGCGAGCGAAGTGAAGAGGTCGATCTGGGCGTCTAAGCGGCCGAGCTGGCCGCAGGCGCGTCCCGCGGGCCGACCGGTGCCGTGGTGTAGCGCAGGCCGCGGTCCTGCGCAAAGTGCAGCATCGCCCGTTCGGCGAGCGCCGTGATGGTGAGCAGCGGGTTGACGCCGAGCGAGCGCGGAATGACGGCCCCGTCGATGACGTAGAGACCGTCGTGCACGGCGTCCGCGCCGGCTCCCAGGCTTCCGTCGAAGACGCGGCACTTGTGATCGACGACGCCGTCGTCGCGGTCGCGTCCCATGCCGCAGCCGCCGAGCGGATGGGCGGTCGCCGGCTGGTGGCCCATGATCGTGCCGGCGAGCGGGTTCTTGACGTACGATCCGCCGCTCGCCGCGACGAGCCGCGAGAGCACCGCGTCGAGGCGCGCGTAGACCGGCTCGTCCTTCGCGTTCGGCCAGGAGAGCGCGAGCTGCCCGCCATCGAGGGTAAAGCGGCCCGAGGCACTGTCGTGGGAGACGGCGAAGAACGTCTGCAGCCCTGCGAACGGGCCCTTGTAGACGCCGTTGACCAGGCTCGAGAGGGCGCCGAGAAGGCGTCCGTTCGGCATGAACAGCACCGGCAGCACCGAGGCGAAGGCGGAGGGCAGCGCGCCTTCCTGCACGTTGAGCGCGTTGGCGAGCACGTCCGCATCGCGGAACTCGATCTGGCCCGAGACGGCCGCACCGACCTCGAGCCCCTCGACCTTGGCCGGATGCCCGACGCCGACCGCATTCACCGGGGATTTCGCACCGTATCCGAAGGCGATGATGTCCCCGTTCGCGGAGAAGCGCTGCCCGAGCCGGTCCGAAAGGGCGAGGCCCGCGTCGCGCGAGCGCAGCAGGATCTCGCTCGAGCCGAGCGTTCCCGCCGCGAGCACCACGACCGGCGCCTCGATCCGCACGTCCGGCACGGCGCCCCGCCCGGACGCGATGGCCCGCGCCGAGACGCGCCAGATCCCGTCCGCACCCTTTTGCACCGTATTGGCCTTGAGGCCCGTGAAGATCTCCGCGCCATGGCGCAGGGCGTCGGGAAGATAGGTGAGCGCGACAGTATTCTTGGCGCCGACGTTGCAGCCCCCGCAGCAGTCGCCGCAGCGCGTGCAGGCTTTCTGGGAAATGCCGGCAGGATTGATCGTATCCGCGAAGCTGACGGCGAGGCGGGGCGCCGCCATCCTGCCGCCGAGGCCGGCGCCCGCCGCCTCGAGAACCTTGTACTTGGTCATCTCATGGGCCCGCGGATCGGCGGTGGGGCGCAGCCACTGCTCGGCGCGCCGATAGCCTTCCAGGAGCGTGCCGTCCTCCGCCACCTCGCGCGGCCAGGCGGCATCGGTGAAGACGCGCGGATCGGGAACGAGGGAGACGCCGGCATTGACGAGCGAGCCGCCGCCGAGGCCGCAGGCGACGAGCACGTGCATGTCGCGGCCGAGGCGGACGTCGTAGAGCCCCTGCTCGGACCCGGTGCGCAGGCTCGCGCTCGTGACCTGAAACTCCGTTCTCAGCTCGCCGAACTTTTGCGGGAACTGGCCGGTCTCGATCTCGCGCCCGCGCTCGAGCACGGCCACGCGCAGGCCCGCCCGTGACAGGCGCGAGGCCGTCACGCCGCCGCCATAGCCGGAGCCGATGACGATGACGTCGTAGCGCGGCTTGAGAGCGCTGAGCGGGAGGCTCAACTTCGGCATGGCAAGGTTCCAATAGGGCCAACACGGGACATCGGCCAGACTGGCGCGCAGGCTCTCCGCGGACTGTTCCGCAGGTGACGTCCGCGGAGACGTCCGCAGGAGACGAGGGCGCCAGGGTCGTCGTTACCCTTGCGGCGCCATCGGCGCAACGTGTCGCCCGCCCCCCAACGATGCGTCGCCCGCCGGCCGTGGCGCCGAAGTAACGAAGATCACGGAAATTCCGCAAGCCGTGTGGATTTCCGCCGGAATTGGCTGCTTACTCGGGCGCTCCTGAACAGGTGCCATGTGTCCGGGCTCGCTGAGACCCGGCTGGCGCGCACCGCCCTGCGGCGGCGTGTTCCGCGCCTCTCGGGAACAAAAACGAGGCTGTAGCTCAGCGGCAGAGCGCCCGGACATCCGGGAGGTCGAGGGTTCGAGTCCCTTAAGCTTCTCCAACGGCTAGCTCAGTGGGTAGAACACGAGACTGTTAATCTCGCTGTGATGGGTTCAAGTCCCATGCCAATCGCTTTCATGCGATCTCGACTTCTGGGAAGCCGGCCGACGCGCCGGCCCATGCTCCGCTTCGAGGCTCCGGCCGAGAGGGGGAGCGGCGGCAGGCGGCGAAGCGCTCCGCGCCCGTGCGGATACCGCTTCGCGGCAAAGCCGGAGCCAGTCTCTTGCTCTGAGGTCGCTCCCTCGGGATCGGCAGCGGAGAAGCGGGTGGCGGAAGGCCGAGCCGCGCAGCTCAAGCCCGGGCCCGCGTCCTCGCCGTGGTGTGGCGGCCGGCGACCTGCTGGCCGCTGCGCATTATGATTTGAGGGACGGGGTTCTCGCCTCTCTTGCATCACCGATTGCCGCACGAGGGGCGCCTCGATGCGGCTTATGTTTTGGAGTTCTCGATGTCGCGCTTCAAAGTCTGGACCACGGCCATCGTCAGGGACGACGAGCGCGCCTTCCTCACGCGCAACGGCCGCTTTGAAAAGCTGCTGGGGCCGGGCCGCTTTACCGCCTTCGATCCGCTGGGCGAGCTCTCGGTCGAGACCGTAAAGGTCCTGCGCGCCGAGATCGCACCCGAGCGCGCCTTGCTCCTCGCCAGGACCGAGCCCGATCTCGCGGAGGAGAACTTCGCCATCGTCCAGCCGGGCCCGACCGAGGTCGCCATCGTCTCGATGGACGGCGAGCCGAAGCATCTCGTGCTGCCGAACACCACGCGCGCTTTCTGGAAGACGCTGACCCGGGTGACGGTCGAGACGATCGATACGGCCGCGACGCTGCACGTGGCGAAGCGTCATCTCGATAAGCTCGATGCCGCCCGCTCGGGCCAGACCATCGTTACCGCGGTGGTCGAGGCCTACGAGGCGGGACTGCTGTTCGTGGATGGCGTGTTGACGGAGCGCCTGAAGCCCGGACGCCATGCGTTCTGGGCCGTCGCGCGCCAGGTGCGCATCGCCAAGATGGACATGCGGCCTCAGCCGCTCGAGGTGACGGCGCAGGAGATCCTGACCAAGGACCGTGTCGGCATCCGCGTAACGCTGACGGCGTTCGCGCGCATCGTCGATCCCGAGACGGCCGCCATGGCGACGGGCGACGTCAACGCCACGCTCTATCGGCTGATCCAGTTCGCGATCCGCGAGGCCGTGGCCGCGCGCACGCTCGACGAGATCCTCGCCGCGCGCGATACCATCGACCGCGAGGTGCGCGCCTACGTGGCCGAGCGCGCCGCCGCGCTCGGCGCGGAGGTGGGCGAGATCGGCGTCAAGGACGTGATCCTGCCGGGGGATGTGCGCGAGCTTTTGAACAAGGTCGTCGAGGCCGAGCGCATCGCCAAGGCGAACATCATCCGCCGCCAGGAGGAGACGGCCGCCACGCGCTCGCTCCTCAACACCGCCAAGCTGATGGAGAACAATCCGCTCCTCCTTCGGCTCAAGGAATTGGAGGCGCTGGAAAAACTGGTCGAGAAGGTCGGCCGGATCGACCTGCACACCGGAAGCGGCGCCGGCGGTTTCGAGGCGCTCTTGTCCAATCTTTACAAGCTCGGCGCAGACCGGCCCAAGGACGAATCCTGAGACGGCTGCGCCTGCGTCAATGCCGCTCGGCTTGCGGCCCCGCCTTTTCATTGAAAAACGGCGTGGACGGGGCGACATACGAGACGCACGACATCTGGCGACCCCCACCGGAGGAAAGACCCCATGCATGTGACGATCGACGACGCCAAGAAAATCATCGAGGCCGCCCGCAAGGAGGCCGAGAAAACCAAGACCAAGATGTGCATTGCCGTCGTCGACAGCGGCGCCAACCTGAAGGCGTTCCATCGCATGGACGACGCGTGGGTCGGCTCCATCGACATCGCCATCAAGAAGGCGAAGACGGCCGTCTTCTTCGGCATGCCGACGGGCGCCATCGGCCAGTTGTCTCAGCCCGGCGGCCCGCTGTTCGGCATCGAGCACTCGAACGACGGCCTCATCACCTTCCCCGGTGGTCTTCCCATCGTCGACAATGAGGGCGTGCTCGTCGGCGCTATCGGCGTATCGGGAAGCTCGGTCGAGAACGACCACAAGGTCGCGGCGGCCGGCGTGAAGGTCTGCGGTGTGTCCGACCTGCCGGAGCACCCCTGGCGCACGTAAGCGCCTGGCGCGAGCAAGGCACGAAGCTATGGCCCCTTCCGCTCACCGCGGGAGGGGTTTTTCTATCACCTCGGTCGCGATATCGAGGCCGTCCGCCTCGGCGAGGATGTCGGCCAGCGGAACGAAGTGCGAGCAGGCCATCGCTCCGCGCCGTTGCTCGACGCCCGAGGCGAGACGGCGGGCCAGCGCCACGGAGGTGAGCGCCGGGACGTACGGTCCGTGCCCGCTTCGGGCGACGAGCCGCCATGTCACCGCCTTCGCTTGTCCGTCGCGGCCGGTGCCGCCGAGCGTGACGAGCATGCCGCCGCGATCGCTGCCGAGCGCGCCGAGGCGGCGCTTGACCGAGAGCAGCAGCGGCGCCAGCGGCGCGAGGCTCGGCACGAGACGCCCGCGCACGAGCCAGGATGCCGCCCACAGGCCGAGATGAAGTGCGGAGACCTCGAGCCCCGCCCGGAACCGCACCGAGCGCACACCCGGAACCTGCGCGGCGAAGAGGTCGAGATCCGGCACGTCCACGTCCCCGAGCCAGCGCCGCCCGGCCGCACCGAAATCGCCGCGTGTGAGCCCCTGCCAGCCGTGCACCGTCTGCCAGCGCCCGTCCGCGAGCACCCGCATCGGCTGCCCGACGCCGCCCAGCACCGCCGCGACCGTCGCCCGCCCGGGATCGAAGGAATGTCCCGGCGAGATCGCGATCTCGATCGTCTCCACGTCTGCGAAGGTGTTCCTGAGGTGCGCGACGGCCGCGGAGGAGAGGCCGGGCACAGAGCTGGCGCCGCTGACGGCGAGAACGCCGGCAGCTTGAGCGTCCGCATCGAGCGCGGGAAACCCCGCCACGAAGGCGCGCGCATCGGCGAGATCGACATAGTGGCAGCCGGCGGCGATGGCGGCGCGCGCAAGCGTGTAGCTCGCATCCTGAAACGGCCCCGAGGCATTGATGACCAGCGCGGCACCGATGGCGAAGAGATCCTCGCCGCGGACCGCCTCCGCATCGAGCACTGCGACGGCCGGAGCGCGGCCCGTCTCGCGCGCCAGGGCAGCCGCCTGGGCGTCGAGCGCCGGGCGGCGCCGTCCGCCGAGGATGAGAGCGATGGAGGCGGGACGGCGGGCGAGCAGCGCAGCGACCCGTGCGCCGAAGACCCCCGTGCTGCCGACGATCAGAACCGGAAAGCGCGGCATGGGCGAGGCTCCATGAGCCGGATCGCGGGCGGCGGCCGCGCCGGCGCTCGCGTCAATGCTTGTCGGCGGGATCGCCGGCGGCCCCCTTCGGAGGGCCATGCGCGGCGTGCCCGGAGAGACGATCGGAGAGCGCCAGCAGAAGGCCCGAAACCACGAACACGACGTGAATGATGACCAGCCAGAACAGATCGCGGTCCGAGACCGTATTCATCGACATGAACTGCTTCAGGAGCTGGATCGCCGAGATCGCCACGATCGACGAGAGAAGCTTGAGCTTGAGGCCCGAGAAGTCGATCGTGCCCATCCATTCGGGCCAGTCTTTGTGTTCGCTATGATCGATTTTCGAGACGAAATTCTCATAGCCCGAGAAGATCACGATAATCAGAAGCGAGCCCATGAGCGTCAGGTCGACAAGCGCCAGCACGCCCAGAATGACTTCGCTCTCGGTGGACGAGAACGCGTGCGCGGCGAGATGGAGAAGCTCGCCGATGAACTTGATGAACACGATAACGATGGAGATGGCGAGGCCGAGATAGAACGGCGCCAGGATCCAGCGGCTTGCGAAAATGGCGGTCTCCAACGCCTTCTCGACCTTACCGCTCTGCGACTCCGACATTGTCACTCCCTCAAAATTTCACTCCTGAACGAGAGGGTGTATGACACGCGCTAAGAGCGGGCGGCAAGCGGCTCAGCGCTGCGTGACGTTCTGACCGTCGGGCTGTGTGCGGTCGGTTGTCGCGGTGGCCGTGCGATCCTGTCCTTCGGCCGTGATGACAGGCGCCGGGCAATGAGTCCGCAGCATGCCGGCCATCATGTCGCGCCGGGATTTGGCGCTGCGCCCGCGCTTTTCTTGGGCGGGCTCCGCCACGTCGGCGGATTTCGGCAGGGCGTCTTCGACGTGATACGCGCCTCTGCAGAGGCTGATACGCGGCGGCCGTCCGGTTCGCTCGAACGATGTGTAGCCGTCCTTGAGCGTGAGCCAGAAATCATGCCACGGACTGTCCGCGCGAGCCGCGAGCGCGGCGTCCGTCATGCGGAACGGAAACACGTGCATCGGGACATAGCGCTGGCCGTTGCCGATCGCCGCCTTTGCGAGCCCATGGATCTCTTTCATCACCGGATTGGTCATGGCAAAGCAGCCGACCGAGGAGCAGCCGCCGTGCATCAGGATGTAGGAGCCGTCCCGCTTATGCGCGCGGTCGAAGGCATTCGGGTAGCCGAGGTTGATCGCGCGCGGCCAGCGGCCGATGTGGCGCAGTTGCCGGGTGGTGATCGTGTAGAAGCCTTCCGGCGTCTGCTTGTCGCCCTCGCGCAGCTTGGGGCCGAGCGTGCCGGA
>JRYH01001017.1_pt1 | contig 36921 bp, 37 predicted proteins | sample 235351 | NCBI WGS metagenome assembly JRYH01 (sample SAMN03074221, study PRJNA261480) | activated sludge metagenome | biome: Wastewater Treatment Plant; feature: Wastewater; material: Activated sludge; isolation source: activated biomass of a wastewater treatment plant treating wastewater... ...
GGTAAGGGTGAAACGGTGCGGTAAGAGCGCACCGCGCGACTGGTAACAGGAGCGGCACGGCAAACCCCACCCGGAGCAAGACCAAATAGGGGTGGCCGCGTGCGGGGAAACCCGGCACGGAGGCGCGTCTTCACGCCCGTCACCCGGGTTGGTTGCTCGAGGCGCCCAGCAATGGGCGTCCCAGATGAATGGTCGTCCTCGACAGAACCCGGCTTACAGGCCGGCTGGCATCTCTCCTTCTCCTCCCGTCCTGTCACTTTTTGCCTCAGCCTGCCGCTGATGCAGAAACGCCATACTGTTGTTCCAACATGCAATTCTTTACATCTGCAGGCCGCAGCAAACCATCCGCAGCGGCAGGCGTTCCCCCCTCGTCGTGCAACGTGAAGAAGGATGTGAGAGATGAAAGTGATCCTGCCTCTGGCCGCCGCCCTCGTGCTTGGCGCCACGCCGCTTCTGGCCCAGGAGGACTACGTCAAGGAGGGGCCACCACCCGGTCCCGCGCATCATCGCGCGAGCCTCTACGATCGCATCAGCGCCCACTACGGGCCGATGGGTCGTGACGTGAAGGAGGATTTCCGCGATGGGCCCTGCAGGGTCACGCGCGAATGGGAGACCAACGGCGACTATTACGAGCGCATCAAATGCCGCGGCCCGCGCCGCCGCTGATCCTGGCCTCACCGATCGAGACGCCGTGCCGGATCACACCGACATCATCGACGCCGCCCCTTCTTGCAGAGGGGCGGCGTTTTCGCTCTTGGATAGGCTCTACGTATTTTGCCACACGTATCTGGATCCCGGCCGTCCATGCGGCACATGGCTCCGTCATGATGCCGGGATGACGTTCTTTGTTGGATTGCTCCCCTGCCATTATTCAACGTCACCCCCGACGGAGGTCGGGATCCAGATACGCCTCCAACATGAGCGCTACTCAGAGCGGGCGGCCTTTGCCGGTCAGAAGCCACTTGGGGTCGAACCAGCGGTCGGCCGGGCCGTCGTAGGGTAGCCGCGTGATGTCCCAGTGCATGATGAGCGGCGCATAGACGTCCCACACCGGAGGGCCGCCGCCGATAAACACGACGCGGTCCTGGTACTGGGCGAGCACGTCCTCGGGGCGCTCATGGGAGCGGATGGCGCGGATGGTGCGCTCCGCATAGGCGAAGGCAGGCACCGAGGCGATGGTCTTGGGGCCGGCGATCAGGACGTGACCGCGGGTGATCTCGAAGAAGCGCTCCACGTCGGCGCGGAACTCCGGGCGCGGGTCGCCCTCCCAGGGCAACTGGCCGTGGAGACCCAACTGGCCACTGAGCCCGATCGCGCAGATGCAGCGCACGTCCGCCATAGTTTCACCGCGGTCGCCCGCGCTCCTCGAATTCGCATCAGCTCCAATCCCTGGGACTGGTAATCGATCCACAGCCTGTGCTCAAGCCGGCGGCGTTATTTGCGGAGAAACGGAGCCAGCGTCTTCAGGAGCTCTTTCGGGCGCTCGTGCTGGGGAAGATGGTGGCAGCGCTCGAGCACCGCGAGCCGCGCACGCGGCAGGGCCGCGGCGAGCTCCCGTCCGGCGCGCAGGGGCACGATGGGATCCTTCCGGCACCAAACCAGGAGCACGGGCTGCCCGATCGCCTTGTAGCGTTTGGCGATCGCGGCGGAGTCCTTTTCGCTCACGATCGCGCGCGCGGTGGCGAGGAAGGCGCGCGTCGCATCCTGCGCCTCGTAGGGAGCCGCGTAGCCTTTCACGTCCTCCTCGCTCGGGGTGCGGCCGCCCATGGCCTCTTTCAGCAGAAAGCGCACCGCGGGACCCGAGGGCAAGACGGCCGCAACCGTGTCCGCGACGAGCGGCGCCATGACGAGATCGAAACGGCGCGCCGTGGCGCGGGGAAGCGCCGGTGCGCCGATGGCCACGATGCGCCGGATGCGGCCCGTTCCCGCGATCCCCTCTGCGAGCGCCGTGCGGAGCGCGACCGTGCCGCCGAACGAGTGCCCGACAAGCGTCAGATCCGAGAGGTCGCGCTCCAGGATGAAGCGGGCGACGAGGCGCGCCTGATCGTCCGCGGAATAGGCGCCGTCGTCGGGCTTCTCGGAGCGGCCGAAGCCCTTGAGATCGAGCGCAACAACGCGGTGGCCGGCGGCGAGCGCGGGCAGGATGTCGTGCCAGGTGAAGGTGCTTTCGCCAAGCCCGTGCAGCAGGAGCAGGGGCGGGCCCGCACCATGCTCCTCGTAATAGAGGGTCACGGGGGCCTCGCCGGGAGGGGCGAGCGTCACGCGGCGTCCGGGCGTGTCGGGGGCAGGAAGGCCAGCAGCCGGCGTGGCCAAGCTCGGCGCGCCGACCAGGAGCATGCCCGCCAGGGCCAGGCCGATCGCTCGTGACATCTGCCGCCGTCCCCGGTCCCGCCCCCGCTGCGCGCCTGTCTGCATCGCGTGACTATCGGGCGCCGCTGCGGCGGGCGAAAGGCCGGCGCACTGCTTCGTTGCAGGAAAATCAGGGTGCACATGAAAGCCCGTAGAACCTGGCTTTTGCTTCCTGTGAATTCCTTAACGATCCATTGACGCCCATAACAAACCATGGCATCCCATAATAGCCCGACCGCACCGGGCAAGGGCCCGTGGTCGTGGCGCCTGCTTCGAGAGAGGGCCGAAGCACGAGCGACCGCCACGGCCCAGCCCGCGGTCCGGGCAGACGGCGTGTCCCCTCCGGGGACCGCCCGTGAGTTTCAGACAGTCCTGCAAAGCGTTCCTTTGTTGTTTGTCGTTGCGTTGGAGAGCGAGGCTCAAGAAGGGGATGGACCGCTTTGTCTCGACGTTCACCAACAAGATCGACGCCAAAGGACGCGTCTCGATCCCAGCACCTTTCCGCGCCGTGCTCGAGCGCGACGGCTACAGCCAGGGAAGCGTCGGCGGAATCTATTGCTACCCCTCGATCGATGCTCCTGCGGTCGATGCAGGCGGCGAGAGACTTGCGCAAAAGATCGACGGGCTTCTCGCAGGCCTGCCGGACTATTCAGACGAGCGGGACGAGCTCTCTGTCGCACTCTACGGCGACGTCCAGGTTCTCGGCATCGATGGCGACGGGCGTATCGTCCTTCCTGAAGTCCTTCGCCGCCACGCCGATCTTCAGGATCACGTCACATTTGTCGGCCTTGGCGACAAGTTTCAGATGTGGGCGCCTGCCGCGTTCGAGGAACGGCGCGCGCGCGCCCGCGAGAAGGCTCAGGAGCACAGAAAACTTTTCGGCGCGGGGAGCGGCCACCGCGGGGGCGGTGGACCTGAGGGAGCACGGGAATGACGCCCCGGAGCACCGGCGAGGGTCCGGTGGCACGGGACGTGCGGGCACATATTCCCGTGCTCCTCTCGGATCTCGGTTAAATTAGCCGCGGTCTGAACCACGCTACGTGTCGCGAAGTGGCGACTGGAGCAAAACGTGCTCTAAGCTCAACCGATGACCGCGGCCGTTCCTAAGCTATCCTGTTCCCACATCCCCGTCCTCCTGTCGGAGGTGCTAGAGCAACTCCAGCCGGCGGCCGGCGAAACTTACATTGACGGAACGTTCGGCGCGGGCGGCTACACCCGGGCCCTTCTCGAGGCGGCGCCCTGCCGCGTCATAGCGATCGAGCGCGATCCGACGGCCTTTGCCGAGGGCCAGGCGCTCGTTTCCGAATTCAGCGGGCGGCTCACGCTTGTTCCCACCACCTTCAGCGACATGGAGCGCGCCGCGCACGAGGCGGGCGTGGAGCAGGTCGACGGCGTCGTGCTCGACATCGGTGTCTCGTCGATGCAGCTCGACGACCCGGCGCGCGGCTTTTCATTCCTGCGCGACGGGCCGCTCGACATGCGCATGTCGCAATCCGGGCCGTCGGCCGCCGATGTCGTCAACACGGCGGATGAAGAGGATCTGGCAAACATCCTCTATCGCCTCGGCGAGGAGCGACGCTCGCGCGCCATCGCGCGTACCATTGTCAAGGCGCGTGGCGATGCGCCGATCACGACCACAAAGCGGCTCGCAGACATCGTCGAGCGCGTGCTCGGACGGGCGCGCGGCGGCGACAAGCACCCGGCGACACGCACCTTCCAGGCGCTGCGAATCTACGTGAACGACGAGCTCGGCGAGCTCGAACGGGGGCTCGAAGCCGCCGAGCGCCTGCTCAAGCCGGGAGGACGGCTTGCCGTCGTCACCTTCCATTCCCTCGAGGACCGGATGGTCAAGCTGTTCTTCCAGGACCGTTCCGGCAAAACCGCCGGCGCCTCGCGCTACCTGCCGGAGCCCTCTGCCCCAACCCGCACGCCAAGTTTCCGAATTGTTAACACTCGCGGCTTTACACCTAACAAAAAGGAAACGGATGCAAATCCGCGGGCGCGCTCGGCCCGGCTGCGCGTGGGGATCCGGACAGATGCTCCTCCCTGGCACGGCCGTTAACCGGCGGCGCACCGATCCCCGTCGTCTCGTGTCTGTTGCGTTGAGGTCGATCCGATGCACCCGCTTACCGTCTCAGCCGCGTTCCTGGCCATCTCGAGCGCCTTCCTGCTCTACGGACTGAGCTACGATACGCGGCTCATCGAAGCGCGCGTCGCCGCCCAGGAGCGGCTCGCCGAGCGCGCGCGGTCGGACATCTCCGTGCTCAAGGCGGAGCGAGCGCATCTCGCGCGGCCGGACCGCATCGAGCCCCTGGCGCGGGCGCAAGGGCTCGCGCCGGCCACCGATGCACAGATCGGGGATGCCAACGCCGGCCTCCTCACCGGAGCCATCACGCGTTAGACGGAGATTCCGGGGGCTGATATGAGCGGCTTGGCGTGGCGGAAACGGAGGGAGCGCTCCTCGGAGCCCGCATCGTCTCGCGGGCGAGCGCCGCATCGCACAGCCAAGCAGTCGGCCGCGGGTCTCAGGACGCGCCTCGTCATGCTCGGCATGGCCGTGCTCTTCGCGAGCGTAGCGGCCCAGCTCGCGCGCCTCGCGGCCAGCGGCGGGGACGAGATGGTGGCCTCGATCACCGAGCAGGTAGCGCGCACCTATGTGCGACCCGATATCCTCGACCGCGGCGGACGGTTGCTCGCGACCGACATCGAGATGCCCTCGCTCTATGCCGATCCGTCGCTGGTGCAGAGCCTCGACGACACCACGGAGCGCCTCGGCAGCGTGCTCGGCGATCTCGACCAGAACGAGCTGCGCCGCCTGCTGTCGGAGCGCAACCGGCGCTTCATCTGGCTGAAGCGCGGCCTGGCGCCGAAGCTCGCGCAGCAGGTGCACGACCTCGGCCTGCCCGGCCTCGAGTTCCGCACGGAGCTCCGGCGCGCCTATCCCCTCGAGCGGCTCGCAGGCCATGTGCTCGGCTCGGTCAACGCCGACAACAAGGGGACGAGCGGTGTCGAGCGTGCCATCGACGAGACGATCGGGGTCGAGGCGACGCTCGGTGCGCCGGGGAGCGCGGGGCTTCCGGTGCGGCTCTCGCTCGACCTCGGCGTGCAGCACACGCTCAAGGACGAGCTCGAAGCGGCGATGGCGCGCTACGAGGCAAAAGGTGCTGCGGGGCTGGTGATGGACGTCCAGACGGGCGAGATGCTGGCCTCCGTCTCGCTTCCGGGCGTGGACCCGGCCCGGTCGTCGGAGATTCTCGACCCGGCCCGGACCGACAAGATCCAGGGCGGCACCTACGAGCTCGGCTCGGTCTTCAAGATCCTCACCGTCGCCATGGCGCTCGACGGCGGCGCCGCGAAGCCCGACACGGTCCTCGACGTCACCAAGCCGCTCACGGCCGGGCGCTTCACGATCACGGACTCGCATGGTCCGAGGCGCCCGCTCACGGTTTCCGAAATCTTTCTCCACTCCTCGAACGTGGGCTCGGGCATGCTGGCGCTCGCCGAAGGTCCGGAGCGGCAGAGGGCGTTTCTCGAGACCCTCGGGCTCACGCGCGCCATGCGCACGGAGGCGGGGCCGGTGGCAGCGCCCCAGCTCCCGCGCCAGTTCGGGCGTGCGGAGCAGATCACTGTTGCCTACGGGCACGGCATCGCCGTGGCGCCGATCCAGTTCGCGGCGGCGACGGCCGCGATCATCAATGGCGGCACGGCCGTGACGCCGACCTATTTCCGCAATCGGGGAGAGGCGTCCGCAACAGGCACCCGCGTCGTCAGCGAGGCGACGAGCCGCAGCCTGCGCGTGCTCCTCAGGCGCAACGTGGCCGAGAAGGAGGGCACGGGAACGCGCGCGGACGTTCCCGGATACCGCGTCGGCGGCAAGACCGGAACCGCCGAGATGCCCGGGCGCGGCGGCTATCGGGAAAAATCCGTCGTCTCCTCATTCGTCGCCGGCTTCCCGATGGACGCGCCCAAGTACCTCGTGATGGTGCTGATTTTCGAGCCCAAGGGGACGGATGCGTCCGCCGGCGAGATCCTGGCCGGGCGCAACGCGGCGCCGACCACCGGGCGCATCATCACGCGCATTGCGCCCCTGCTCGGGGTCCGGCCCCTGGCCGACGTGGCCCAGATCGCCGATTGATCCTCTCCGGTCTTTCGGGAACCGGATCGAGCGGGCACCTCGCACCGTTTACGCGGACGCAGACGGGACCGCGAACGTGCCTGCAAGGCCTACGCCGGAAACGCTTCGCGCCCCGCCGCGGAGCGTGGGGCGCATTCCATTTCTCTCAAGCCCGGCTGGCTATCCTTTTTAGGCCCGGCTGGCCATGGCGTCGCGGCCGAGGGCGGCAAGGGCGGTTCGCACGATGTCCGGCGCAGCAAGGCCGGCCTTCTCGTACATGCGCGCGGGCGCATCGTGGTCGATGAAGGCGTCGGGCATCGCCAGGGTGCGCACCTTGAGGCCGCGATCGAGCAGCCCGGATTCGGCGAGATGCTGCAGCACGTGGCTGCCGAAGCCGCCGATCGAGCCCTCCTCGATCGTCACCAGGACCTCGTGCTCCTTGGCGAGACGGCCGATCAGATCGCGGTCGAGCGGCTTCATGAAGCGCGCATCGGCAACGGTCGTCGAAAGCCCCATGGCCGCGAGCTGGTCGGCGGCCTTCAATGCCTCGGACAGGCGCGCGCCGAGCGAGAGGATGGCGACGGCGGTCCCTTCCCGGACGATGCGGCCCTTGCCGATCGCGAGCGGCACGCCCTCCTCGGGCCGTTCCAGGCCCATGCCCTCGCCGCGTGGATAGCGGAAGGCTGACGGGCGATCGTCGATGGCGCGCGCGGTCGCGACCATGTGCACGAGTTCGGCCTCGTCGGCCGCCGCCATGATCACGAAGTCCGGCAGGCAGCCGAGATAGGCGAGGTCGAACGAGCCCGCGTGCGTCGGCCCGTCGGCGCCGACGAGGCCGGCGCGGTCGATGGCGAAGCGCACCGGCAGGCGCTGGATCGCGACGTCGTGGACGACCTGGTCGTAAGCGCGCTGCAGGAACGTGGAGTAGAGCGCGCAGAAGGGCTTCAGGCCCTCGGTGGCGAGGCCGGCGGCGAAGGTGACGGCGTGCTGCTCGGCGATGCCGACGTCGAACGTGCGCTCGGGGAACTCCCGGCCGAAGAGGTCGAGCCCGGTGCCGTCCGGCATGGCGGCGGTGATGGCGACGATGCGCTTGTCCTTGCGGGCTTCCGCGATCAGGCTGTCGGCAAAGACCCGGGTGAAGGTCGGCGCGTTCTGCTTGGGCTTCATCTGAGCGCCGGTGACGACGTTGAAGCGCGCCACGCCATGATACTTGTCGTCCGATTCCTCGGCCGGCGCGTACCCCTTGCCTTTCTTGGTGACGACGTGGACGAGGATCGGGCCCTGCCGCGTGTCCCGCACGTTCTTCAGAACCGGCAGAAGCTGATCGAGATCGTGCCCGTCGATGGGGCCGACGTAGTAGAAGCCGAGCTCCTCGAACCACATGCCGCCCTGCCAGAGGTGGCGGGTGTATTCCTCCATGCGAGCGGCGCGCCGCTCCCAGCTCTTCGGCAGGCGCTTGGCGAGCTGCTTGGCGAAATCGCGCAGATGCAGGTAGGGGCCGCTCGACGTGACACGGGCGAGATACGACGAGAACGCGCCGGTCGGCGGCGCGATCGACATATCGTTGTCGTTCAGGACGACGATCAGGCGCTCGTCGCGGGCGCCCGCATTGTTGATCGCCTCGTAGGCCATGCCGGCGCTCATGGCGCCGTCGCCGATGACGGCGATGACGTTGTTCTCGGCGCCGTTGAGATCGCGCGCGACCGCCATGCCGAGGCCGGCCGAGATCGATGTCGAGGAATGGGCGGCGCCGAACGGGTCGTATTCGCTCTCGGCGCGCTTGGTGAAACCCGAGAGGCCGCCGCCCTGGCGCAGCGTGCGGATGCGGTCGCGCCGACGTCCCAGATCAGCCGGTCGCGCGGCGTGTCGAACACCCAGTGCAGCGCCACCGTCAGCTCGACGACGCCGAGGCCCGCGCCCAGATGGCCGCCCGTCACCGAGACGGCCTCGATGGTCTCGAGGCGCAGCTCGTCGGCGATCTGGCGCAGCTCCGATTCAGGGTGCGCGCGCAGATCCTCGGGTGTCTTGATGGTGTCGAGGAGCGGGGTCTTGCTCACGGCGGGGCATCATCCTTCCAACATCGGCGCTCGCGGCGCCGAGCGGACCGGGGCGCGCCTTCCGAGCTTCGGTTGTCCACTTCGCAATCGCGCCGAACGCCCGATCCCTTTCTTCCGGAGCACTTTAGCGCCGAACGTGCGACGGAAGAAGGGCCGAGGCCCGGTAAATCTTCCCGATCCCGATGCGGCACGAAGATTGGCGGCAGTGCCGTCTACTCCGGATCGAGAGGCTCGATGCCCCGCGGGGCACCGTCGGCGCCGACGGTCAGCTTCTCGACGCGGGCCTCGGCCTCTTTCAGCAGGCGGTCGCAGTGCCCGCGCAGGGCCTCGCCGCGCTCGTAGATGGTGATGCTCTCCTCGAGCTCCACGTCGCCGCGCTCGAGCCGGCTCACGATCGTCTCGAGCTCCTTCAGAGCCTTCTCGAAGCTCAGCTCCCCGATGTCGGCGTAGGTCTTGCCCGGCAACTTGCTCATTCCGTCTCGGCCTCGTGATTCTCCGGCCCGACTTTAGAGCTTCAGAGAGGCCGGCGCACGCACTTGTTATTATTATGCAATCAACGGCTTAGCTGCCAAGATCCATGAGGGTCCGGACGTGGACGGCGACCGACTTGGCGAGCGCGTCGAGGTCGTAGCCGCCTTCCAGCATGGAGACGATGCGGCCCCGGCAATGGCGTTCGGCCGCCTTGCCGATCGCCTCCGTCGCCCACATGAAATCGGCCTCGACGAGACGCAGGCCGCCGAGCGGATCATGCTTGTGCGCATCGAAGCCGGCCGAGATCACGATCAGGTCCGGGCCGAAGTTGTGCAACGGACCCAGGATGCGCGACGTGAACGCCTCCCGGAACGCCTCGCCGGCATCGCCCGCGCGCAGCGGCGCGTTCCAGATGTTGCCGACGCCCGTCTCCGACAGGTCGCCGGTGCCGGGGAACAGCGGCATCTGGTGGGTCGAACCGTAGAAGAGGTCCTTGTCGGACCAGAAGATGTCCTGCGTGCCGTTGCCGTGGTGGACGTCGAAATCCACGACCGCGACGCGCTCGGCACCGTGGCGGACACGGGCGTGGTGGGCTGCGATGGCGGCGTTCGAGAACAGGCAGAAGCCCATGGGGCGGTCGGTCTCGGCGTGGTGCCCCGGCGGGCGCACCTGGCAGAACGCGTTGGCGAAGCGGCCCGCCATCACCTCGTCGACCGCATCGAGCCCGGCGCCGACGGCGCGCAGGGCGGCGTCCATGCTGCCGGCCGACATCACCGTATCGCCGTCGAGGTTCATGCCGCCGTTGCGCTTCTTGGCGACCTCGCCCGTCCGCTTGATGCGGTTCAGGTGATCCTCGGGATGCACGCGCAGGATCGCGTCCTCCACGTCGTCGCGCAGCGGCGCCTCGGCGCGAGTCAATGCGTTGTAGCTCTCATGCGCCAGCACCTTGTCGATGGCGCGCATGCGCTCCGGCCGTTCCGGATGGCCGAAGCCCGTGTCGTGGTCGAGGAAATCGGCGTGTGTGATCAGCAGTGTGGCCATGAAGAGATCGGTCTTTGACGCCCCCAGCGAATTTTGTTCCTGCCATGATAGCGGCCGCCAGCGGTCTGGCCAGCGGTATCAAGGCTAACGCGCACAGGAGGACGCGGCGGGAAACAGAGCAGGGGGCGCCCGTTCCGGCCCTGGGTCATGACCTACGCCGGGGCCGCCTCCGGCAGCGCGCCCAGCACGGCTTCGCCACCCGACGTCACCATGGCGGCGAGGCCGGGCGCGGCGACGGAGAGGTTCTCGGCGAAGAACCGCGCCAGAGCGACGGACTCCATGGCGTGCGCCCCGCCTTCCTCCAAGCCCGCAAGGACGCCCTTGGCGAGATAGTGGCCGCCGGCCGCGAGGCCGAAGAGCCGCAAATAAGGCGTCGCGCCGGCGAGCGCGAGGTTGGGGCGGTGCTCCACGGCCTCGGCCATCCAGCCCGTTGCCTCGGTGAATGCCACCACGGTGGACGCAAGGCGCTGGCCCATGCGGCCGATCTCGAGCCGGTTGACCGCCTTCACGCGGCGCGCGACGGTCTCGAACTCGGCGATCAGGTCCTTGATCACCTGGCCGCCGCCCAGCGGCAGCTTGCGCGTCACGAGGTCGATCGCCTGGATGCCGTTGGTGCCCTCGTAGATCGGCAGGATGCGCGCGTCGCGATAGAACTGCGCGGCGCCGGTCTCCTCGATGAAGCCCATGCCGCCGTGCACCTGCACGCCGAGCGACGCCACCTCGCAGGCGATATCGGTCGAGAACGCCTTGGCGACGGGCGTCAGCAGCGCGGCGCGGTCGCCCGCGGTGCGGCGATCGTGCTCGGTGGCGGCATGGCGCGACCTGTCGATCTCGGCCGCCGTCGCATAGCAGATGGCGCGGGCGGCGCGCGTCAGCGCCCGCATGGAGAGGAGCGTGCGGCGGATGTCGGGATGCTCGGCGATCGGCGCCATGGCGGATGCTTTCGAGCCCACGGTGCGGCCCTGGCGGCGCTCGCACGCGTAGGCCACCGCGTGCTGGGTCGCCCGCTCCGCGACGGCGACGCCCTGGATGCCGACCGCGAGCCGCGCGGCGTTCATCATGACGAACATCGTGTTCAGACCGCGGTTCTCCTCGCCGACCAGCCAGCCGACGGCGCCGTCCTTCTCGCCGAACTTCATGACGGCGGTCGGGCTGCCGTGGATGCCAAGCTTGTGCTCGAGACCGGCGCAAACGACATCGTTCGCTTCGCCGAGGGCGCCGTCGGCGCCGATGAGGCGCTTCGGCACGAGAAAGAGCGAGATGCCGCGCGTGCCTTCCGGCGCATCCGGCAGGCGGGCAAGCACGAGATGGACGATGTTCTCGGTCAGGTCGTGATCGCCGTAGGTGATGAAGATCTTGGTGCCGAACAGGCGATAGGTGCCGTCGGCGGCGCGCTCGGCGCGCGTCCTGATGACGGAGAGGTCGGAGCCCGCCTGCGGCTCGGTGAGGTTCATGGTGCCGGTCCACTCGCCGCTCACCATGCGCGGCAGATAGCGGCGCTTGAGCTCGTCGGCGCCGCCGGTGCAGAGCGCGTCGATGGCGCCTTGCGTCAGGAGCGGGCAGAGACCGAACGACAGGTTCGCCGCGTTCCACATCTCGCAGACCGCCATGGCGAGCGTGCCCGGCAGGTCCTGGCCGCCGAACGCCTCGGGACACGGCAGCGCGTTCCAGCCGGCCGCGCGGAAGGCGTCGTAGGCGGCCTTCCATCCGGGGGGCGTGACGACGCGGCCGTCGATCCAGCGCGAGGGTGTGCGGTCGCCGGTCGCGTTGAGAGGTGCCAGCTCCTCGGACGCGAACCGGCCGGCCTCCTCCAGGATCGCCCGCAGCGTCTCCTCGTCGAGGCCGCGGACGGGGCTCTTATCCATTGCGTCGGAAACGTCGGCTGCCGCCTTGAGCGCGAACAGGATGTCGTCTACTGGAGCCTCGTAGCTCATGGGGTTCCTTTCGAGGGACACGCCCGGACCGGCGCCGCTCGGTGCAATCATCGTGCGGAAGCCCGCCGAGCGCAACGGACCACCCACAGATCATCCAGAATGTCAGTGACAGCGGCGGACAGTGCGGCAATCGAGGAAGCGGGGCAGCTCATCCGTGCGGGCGCGCTCGTCGCGTTCCCGACGGAGACGGTCTACGGGCTCGGCGCCGACGCCACGAACGGACGGGCGGTCGCGGCCATTTTCGAAGCCAAGGGACGGCCGCGCTTCAATCCGCTGATCGTGCATGTTCCGGATCTCGCCGGCGCCGAGCGGATCGGCGTGCTGACGGGCGCCGCGCGCAAGCTCGCAGAGGCGTTCTGGCCGGGCCCTCTGACGCTGGTTGTCAAGCGGCGGCCGGAGGCCGGCATCTCCGATCTGGTGTCGGCGGGCCTCGATACGCTGGCGCTGCGCGTGCCGGCGCATCGCATCGCAGAGGCGCTGCTCCGGGCGGCGGATCGGCCGCTCGCCGCGCCCTCGGCCAATCGCAGCGGGCGCGTCAGCCCGACGTCCGCGGCGCATGTCGCGGACGATCTCGGCGGCGGCGTCGCCATGATCCTCGACGGCGGCCCCACGGCGCACGGGCTCGAGAGCACGGTCGTCGATGCGGCGGACGAAGCCCGCGTGCACCTGCTCCGCCCCGGTGCGGTGCCGCGCGAGGCCATCGCGGCGGTGCTCGGCCGTCCGCTCAGCGATGCGCCGGCGGGCGACACCGCGCATCCCGCTTCTCCCGGGCAGCTCGCGAGCCATTACGCGCCCAACGCGCGGCTGCGCCTCAACGCCCGTGACGTGCGGCCTGGGGAAGCCCTACTGGCGTTCGGCAGCGGCGTCCCGGCGAGCGACGGGCCGCTCATCAACCTCAGCCCGCGCGGCGACCTCGTCGAGGCGGCCGCGGGGCTGTTCGGAGCGCTGCGCGACCTCGACAAGAGTGGTGCGGCGACCATCGCCGTCATGCCGATCCCGGAGCACGGCCTGGGCGAAGCCATCAACGACCGGCTGCGCCGGGCGGCGGCGCCGCGCCCTTCGGACCGATAGGGTCCGAAAGGATCATGGTCCGGGTCTTTGATGGAACCGATGATTCACGCTTCGGACTGATAAGGTCCGAAGCGATCATGGTCCGATCAGCAGCGCGAGGAGCAGTTCATCCGGCAGTTCTGGCGGATGGAGAGGCACTGGGAGGTATTGAGCCCCGAGCACGACATGGTCTGGCAGGCGGATCCGCAGCGGGAGCGGCAATTGGAGGCCGCCGCCGCGTTCGAGCCGGCTCCCGTCGCCGGTCGCTGCACGCCGGGCGACGGCGCAACGCGGGGCTGGCGGATGTCCGGCCGGTCTCCGCCGACGAGCGAGTCTGCGGCGAAGGCCGGCGGGAAAGCCCCCGCAGCGGCACCGGCCATGAAGAGCAGAAGAGCGGCGGCGCAGAGACGAGCAAAGACGCCAGCGCGCGCCATTAACCGCAATTTTTGTAACCGGGATTTTTGCGTCCCGGCGCGAATGCCTGATAATGGCAGTTCAAGGGCGCGATGCCCCGTTCCCGTGTCATATGCCAATAGCAGCCCGTTCATGACCTCGTCCTCCGATCGACCCGCCACGGCGCCCGACGCCCGCCTCATCGCCCGTTTCGCGGCGATCGTGGGCGCCGACCATGCGATCACGGACACGTCCGAGCAAGCTCCGTTCCTCCGCGAGTGGCGCGACCTCTATGTGGGGCGCACGCCCCTGATCGTGAAGCCCGGCTCGACGGAGGAGGTCTCGCGTCTTCTCGCCTTGGCTAACGCCGAGGGGGTCGGTGTGGTGGCGCAGGGCGGCAATACGGGTCTCGTCGGCGGACAGATCCCGAGCGCGGCCGGGACGGAGATCGTATTGTCGCTCGCACGCATGAACCGGATCCGGTCGGTCGATCCGGCCGGCAGCACGATCACGGTCGAAGCAGGCGTCACGCTCGCGGACGCTCAGCATGCGGCGCGCGCGGCGGGGAGGCTGTTCCCGCTGAGCCTCGCCTCGGAAGGCAGTGCCACCATCGGCGGATGCCTTGCGACCAACGCCGGCGGCGTGGCCGTCCTCTCCTACGGCACGGCGCGGGCGCTGACCTCCGGCCTCGAGGTGGTGCTCGCGGACGGCCGCGTCTGGGATGGACTCAAGGCGCTCAAGAAGGACAACACGGGCTACGACCTGCGCGATCTCTTCATCGGCTCCGAGGGCACGCTCGGCATCATCACGGCGGCGACGCTCAGGCTTCATCCGGAGCCTCAGGAACGCGCGACGGCCTTCGCCGCGCTGCCGAACCTCGATGCGCTGCTACCCTTCTTCCGGCTTGCCGAGACGCACGCCGGATCGGCGCTGACCGCGTTCGAGTTCATGAGCGGGCTATTGCTCGCGTTCGTGACGCGGCACATTCCAGGCACGCGTCGGCCGCTCGCGGGCGAGGCGCCGTGGTTCGTGCTCCTCGAAATCTCCGGCCCCCAAGGCAACGCGTCGGCGCTCCGCGACAGCCTGCTCGCGCGCGCGGCGGAGGAGGGCCTCATCACCGACACGGCCGTCGCAGCGTCCCTCCAGCAGGCAGCCGACCTGTGGCGGCTCAGAGAAGCAGCGTCGGAGGCGCAGAAAGGCGAAGGCGGCTCGATCAAGCACGACATCTCGGTGCCGGTATCGCGGATCCTGGACTTCCTCGTCAGCGCAGGCGATGCGGTCGAGCGCATCTGCCCAGGCGCACGCCCCGTGCCGTTCGGGCATTTCGGAGACGGCAACGTGCATTACAACATCTCGCAGCCGCCGGGCATGGCGCGGGAGGCGTTCCTCGCGCTCTGGGACACGATGGCGCGCGCGGTGCACGACGTGGTGGTGTCGCTCGGCGGCTCGATCTCGGCAGAGCACGGCATCGGCCGGCTCAAGCGGGACGAGCTCGTGCGCGTCAAGAGCCCGGTCGAGATCGACCTCATGCGGCGCATCAAAACCGCACTCGATCCCAAGGGGATCTTGAACCCTGGCAAGCTTCTCGAGCTTTAGACGATTGCGAGATCCGCGCCGGGCACCAGGCCAAGCGTTCCACCGTAGGCTGGCGTCGTGGCGAGGCCGCCGCGCTCAGCGGCAGGGGCGGGCCTCGACCTGGCAACTGTAGCTGCCGCCCGAGCCCGAGCAGCTGACCTTCTTGGCGGCGGCCTTGCTGAAGCGGGCCCAGTCGCTGCCGTACTCGAAGTCGGTGAAGCTCTGCCAGGAGGCGATGGCCTCCTTCTGCGCTGCCGCCTTGGTCGATCCGCTGCCGCTGCCGTAATGCCAGTGGTCGATCATGCATATCTTGTTGCCCACGCGCCTCTGCGTATGCATGGCATCGAAGCCCGTCACGTCGGCGGCCGCGATCGTGGCGCCAACGCCTAGACCGAAAATCGCCAAACCCAAGCGAGCAGCGCCGGTCGTCATAGGAAGTCTCCTCTCTTTCCGCTTGCCCTCGTCGACCGGTTCACGGGTCCCATCCCGACGGGGGCGGCCAAAACTCTCACGGGAAGCGCGCCGCATCACGGCCGCTTCCGAAACGTCTCCATGCCTCGCCCGGGACACGCCCCCGACGGATGGGCACGCTATTCGATGCCGAGCGCCATCGCCATGCGGACCAGATCCGCAATCGAGCGAGCCGACATCTTCGTCATCACCCAGGTGCGGTGGATCTCGACCGTGCGCGGGCTGATGCCGAGCTGCTGGCCGATCTCCTTGTTCGAGAGGCCGCGGATCAGAAGCTGCATCGTATCGCGCTGCCGATCCGACAGGCCCGCGAAGCGGCTCTTCAGATCGTCGCGCTCGAGCCGCTCCTTGAGCGAGCTTTCCGAAGCGACCAGCGCCTCGTCGACGCTGGCGATCAGGCGCTCGTTCGAGAACGGCTTCTCCACGAAATCGAAGGCGCCGAGCTTGATGGCCTGCACGGCAAGCTCGACATCGCCGTGGCCGGTCATCAGCACGACGGGGCGCGGATCGCCCTCGCTCTGCAGCCGGCGCAAAAGATCGAGCCCCGAGATCTCCGGCATGCGCACGTCGCTCACGATGCAGCCGGCGGCAAAGGGAGCCGCGAGAAAGGCGTCCGCACCCTCGTAGCAGGCCACGCTTAGCCCGTGCGTCTCGAGAAGCATGGCAACCGCGTCGCGCACCGAAGCCTCGTCGTCAATGATGCTGACCGTCTTGCTCATCGCCCTCCCTTTCCATCGGCAGTCTCAGGACAACGCGCGCGCCGCGCGGCGACGTTGTGATGGACAGCCCGCCGCCGTGCGCTTCCGCGATGGACCGGGCGACGGCAAGACCGAGGCCGGACCCTTCCGGCTTCGTGGTGGTGAAGGGTGCGGGCTCGTTGACGTCGAATCCCGGCGGAAAGCCGGGGCCGTCATCCTGCACCTCGATCAGCACGTCGCCGGCCGATACTGCAACCTCAGCCTTGATGGTGCCGCTGCGGCCGGCGCCCAGAATGGCCTCGGCGCCGTTGACGATCAAGTTATGGATCGCCTGCTGCAGCTGAACCCCGTCGGCGCGGAAAACCGGCAGGTCCGGGTCCACGTCGATCATCAGCCGGATGCCCTTCTTCTCGAGATCCTCTCCCAACAACGCCTCGAGCTCGGCGAGCTTATCCTTGAGATCGACGCTGCGCTTTCTCAGCGTTCCCTGACGTAGAAGCTCGCGGATGCCGCTCAGGACCTCGTTGGCGCGCGCGCTTTCGCTGCGGATCTTGTCGAGGGCGCGCGCCAGGAGATCCTGCCGCCCGTCCTCCATCGCCTTGGCGGCAATACCGGCGTAGGTGCTGAGCGCCGTCAGCGGCTGGTTGATCTCGTGAGCGATGGTGGCGGCAACCTCGCCCGCCGAGCGGATGCGCAGCGCCCGGTTGATCGACGCCTGCTGGTCGCGCAGACGTGCGGCCGCATCCTCGCGCTCGGCGACGATGGTTCCGACGATGAGGCCGGTGATGGCGAGCGCGATCATCAGGACCTGCAGCGCGCCGAGGCCCGGATCGGGACCGAAGCGGATCTCGGCGCCGATGATGAGACCGAGCTGGATGAGCAGGAGGCCGACCGCCGCGCCGGGCGGGCCGTAGCTCAGCGCGATCCAGAGCAGCGGAAGGAAGAGAAGATAGAAGAGCTGGAAGGCGGTTGCCTCCTGATAGCCGAACACCACCGCCAGCGCGCCGAGCAGCGAGGCGAGCTGAATCAGGACCAGCGGCTCGGCCCTCGGCCACGGCCGATATACGACGGCGAGCAGCACCAGCGGCGCGATGACGAGAATGCCGATGATGTCGCCGACGGCCGCGCGCCAGGCGACCGCGACGACCTCATTCTGAAAGATCGTTCCCGACCGGCGCAAAATCGCGACGTAGAGCGCTGCCGCCACCAGCGCCGCCGAGACGGCAACGCCGATCAGGGTCAGCGCATCGCGCACGTAGCGGAACCGGGGATCGAAGGTGTCGATGCGCTTCAGCGCGAGCCCGCCGGCGAGATACGTTCCACCGACCGCCAGCGACAGGATGATCTCGAGCCGGGGGCCGAGCGCCGCACCGCGCACGATCATGTCCGCCAGAGCCGGCGCGATGAGGACGAACGGCGCGTAGAACACGCCTCCGAGGAAGATCAGCGCGATGCTGAGACCCGGCGGTGGGTTCCACGGCGTGATGCCGAGGCCGCGGTACGGCTTCACGTAGCTCACGTAGTCGAGCGCCACGTAGCCCACGAGAAAAACGAGGCCGTAGGCAAGCCGTCGGTCGGACAGGATGCGGTGCACAAGGGAGCGGGCGTCAATCATGGCGTTGCCTCGGCCCGTCCTCTGCTGTTGCTGCGGCGCAGCCCATATTCCATCGCTCCTCACCCCGGGCGATACGTAATACTCCGTATGGAATGCTTCTACGTACTCGTGCCAATTGTGGAACCCGGACAATCACCGCAAGGTTATCGGCGTTGGAACACTCGTCAGGACGTCCCCAAAAAAGCACGGAGGATACGATGATCGATACACCCTCCACGACCGCATTCGAGACCCGGCTTCCGGCCGCCTACTCGCAGGGCTTTGCGCACGTCCGCATCTTGACCACCATCAATCCCGACGACACGGGCCCTCTTGGCGGGCTTGATTTGCTCGATGTCGTTCTGGCGCCCGACAGCCTCGTGAACAGCGCCCCCAAGCCTCCGCTCGACGATCTGCTGCGCGCAGACTGAGACCACCGATGCAGAGACCGAGCCTGCCGGGCGGCGCCAAGCTCTTCGATATCTTTCTCGTGGTCTCGGCCATCGTCATCATGACGGCCTTCTACCTCTCCTGAGCTTCGACGTCGAAGCCGGACCGATGGCCGCGACACGCGCGTCGCGGCCATCGCCGTTTGAGAGCCTCGCGATCGGGCCCGAGGCGGAATCGCGGATCTCTGCAGCGCCGCTCGCTCAGTGCAGCGCGCCATTTTCGGTGTCGGCCTGGAGAATGCCGGCGACGATCGCCTTCACGGCATACTCGGCCATGCAGCGATAGCCGAGATCGTTCAAATGAAACCGGTCGTTGGAGAGATAGGACGAGCCGGGGTTCTGGCGCGCGAGATCGGCCATTGTCTCGTAGCGGTTGACGAGCAGCACGTGCATCTCGCTCGCAACGGTCGCGATCTCGTTGACGATGCTCGTGTAGCGGACGTCCCTCGACAGGCGCTCGACGTATTGCGGATCGATCAGGACCACGTCGATCTTGTGGGAGGCGAGCCAGGACAGAGTCTCGCGCAACTGCTCACCGAACGTTTCGGCGTCGATGCGCGCCACCGCGTCGTTGGTGCCGACCTGCCAGACGACGAGGTCGGGACGCAGTTCGGCGATCTCCGCCTTGATGCGGTCCGCCGCGCCTTCCGCGACCTCGCCCGACTGGCCGCGCGCGTACATCTCCACTTGCAGTCCTTCGATGACGCCCTCGAGATCGTTCTCGAGGCGCACCGGATAGGTGGCGCGCGGCGAAGTGGCCCCGGCATCGACGGCCGCCGATGCGCCGAGCGCGATGACGCGAACCGGGCGGTTCTGCAGGATGGCGCGGCGCACGGCGCGGAGGGGCGCGCGGCCCTCGTAGGCCGGGCTCTTCACCTTGCACTCGACGGAGGCGCGCGGGTTCGAGAGGCGCAGCAGCGGACGGCGTTTTGCCCCTACCCCTGCAGCGGGTGCCGGAGCGGCAAGCGGAGCGGCCGGCGCCTGCGCAGGCGGGAGGGGCTCTGCCGCAGACACGCCGTGACCTGCAAGCGTGAAGCCAACGGCGGCTATCCCGACGCTCACGACCGATATTCGGCGACCCATGCCGTGGCCCTCATCACTATCAGCCCGAACGCCACGATCCCCGTGTCGAAGAGAAACGTCGGCTCACCGATGTACCTGGCGATCTGGCCCGCCAACGCGAGCAACGAGGCCACGCAGAATACGGCCAAGGAATTGCGGCCGAGGCTGCTGCAGTAACGCACCACAGGTCCCAGCCAGCGTGAAAGTACCGGAAAGGCCGGATAGAACGCAATCGCGATCGCGACCATGCTCAAAATCCGGACAGGCGAGAGATATTCTTTGTCGAAAAGAAAGAAATACCGCGGCCAGGGCACGTTCATCGGATCGGGGCGATAATCGATCCCTACGATCACGACGCCGACGGCGACGATCGCGACAGCAAAGGGCCAGAGGCCCCCGATCGCCGCCTCCCATCCGGGATATTTCCGCTTTGCCCCGATAGCGAGGAAGCCCAGAACGATCAGGATCTGCCACGACAGCGGATTGAAGAACCACGCGCCTTCCGCCGGCCAGCTCGGCAGCGTGAGCTGGAAGGCAAGGGTTGCCGCGTAAAGGGCGAGAGATGCGGCCAGCGCCAGGGCGAGCGACCAGCGCGACAGCAGCACGAACACGCTGGCCAAGAGCAACAGCACGACGTAGAGCGGCAGGATGTTGAAATAGCCGATCTGATAGCTCAGCAGGACCATGCCGATGGACGCGCGCACGGTGTCGGAGAATGCCGGACCTGCGCCGTGCCATTCGAGGAAGAGCGGGTCCGTGAAGGCGATGGCGCTTCCGCCCAACATGGCAAGCGCGATCGAGATGGTCACGATCTGGGCCCGCCAGATCTCGAACGTGCGGATGAGAAGGCGCATCACCACCTCTCCCAACGGCCGGGGCTCGGATCTACCATTGACGACGAACGCCAACGAGCAGCCGGCGAGGAAGACGAACAGCTCGGCCGCGTCCGAGATCGCGAACTGACGGAGCGTCAGGACCGAATAGCCCACGCCCGGGATATGATTGACGAAGATCATCACAAGGGCGACGCCACGCCAGAAGTCGATTGCATTGGGTGGGCGCATCTCGTGCTCGGTCGTCTTCTCGATCTTCGTGCCCGCTGGGCGCGCTTTCCGCCTTAAAGCTTACCCCGTCGCGCGAGACAAGCGGATGATCGAGGCCATCCGTCCGTATCCGTACCTGCGCGCTCAATGCGGTGGCCGGACGCACATTTTTTGCGCTGCAACCTTGAGGTCCCTGTGGCTTTGCTTATGTACGCGCCATCAGGAACTGCCTTGGGAGACCGCAATGATCGATGCTTCGAAGCTTCTCGACCTGGTCATCGGAGGGACGGCGCAACAGCCGGGCACAGGCTCCGTGCCCGCGACAGCCCAACGTCCCGGACCGGTTCCGCAAGGGTCCGATCTCCTCGAGCAGGCCAAAAGCTTCCTCGGCAGCCGCGGAGGCAGCTTTGCGGGCGGTGCGGCCGCGGGCACGCTTGCGACGCTGCTGCTCGGCAGCAAGGACGGGCGCGAGATCGCAGGCGACGTCCTCAAGCTCGGAGCTGCCGCCGCCCTCGGCGGCCTCGCCTATAAGGCGTACACAAACTATAAGGAAGGCAAGCCGCTCGTCGGCACGCGGGCGGCGGAGTTTCTGTCGGCGGCGCGCACGGGTGCGACGGTGCCAGGTGCGCCGCCCGCCAACGAGCACGCACTGCTCCTGCTCAGGGCGATGATTGCGTCCGCGCTTTCCGACGGCCTCATCGATGCGGAAGAGCGGCAGCGCATCGTCGGCCGTCTCGCGGATCTCGGCGTCGGCTCGGAGGAGCGCCAGTTCCTCGAGCAAGAGATCGCGATGCCCTGGTCACCACAGCAATTCGCGGCCGCCGCGTCCACTCCGGAGGTCAGAAGCGAGATCTATCTCGCGTCATCGATCGCCATCGAGGCGGACACGCCCGCGGAGCAGGCCTACCTCCGCTATCTCGCGGCCACGCTCGGCCTCGATGATGGACTCGTGCAGCATCTCGACGCCGCCGTCGCCTCGGCCAAGGGCCAGCAGCAGCCGGCGACGTCCGTTCCGCAGACGCGTAGCGCGGGGGCGTAACGCGCACGAAAGCGCACGCTCAGATCGGCTCGTCCGCCTTGACCTCGACCACGCCCACCTCAGGATCCATGATGTAGATCATGCGGTCCGGCCGCTCGCGGGCAAGGCGGACGGCAAGCGGGCGCGCCTTCGCCGCGTGCGCTTCGTGCTCGGCCTCGCTCCACCGGCCGGCCGCGGGGTCGTCGGGGTCAAGGGACGCCGTGAACGCTTCGGCCCAGGCGTTGAGATCGCGCGTGAGGTCGGGCGACAGGTCGAGAGCCTCGGGCGCGAAATCGCCGTAGAGATCCTCATCGAGCGCCCAGAGCGGATGGCAGTGATAATCGGCCATGACCTTGATGCGCGTGCAGCCCGAGGGATCGCCCGCAGGACCGGCATCGCTGTCTGCGCCGGGGAACGCAAAGGTCCCGCCTCCTGAGGCGGGCAACGTCGTAAGGCTCCTCGCAACGTAAACGACATAGGCCGCGATCAGCGCGGCGCACAGCGAGAGCACCGGCCATCCCGCATCCGCGACGCGCGTCAGCTTGCCGGCCGACAACGACCACAGCACGAACGCGGTGGCGACGAGATAGATCGCGAAGGCGTTGACGGTGCGACGCCGGCCCACGGGATCCGGCGCGTCCTCCACGTCGAAGATGCGGGGCGCGAGATAGAAGAGGTAGAGCGCCTGCCCGAACGCAGACGCGAGAAAGAACCAGGCGGCGATGTCGACGAGAAAGAGCAGGAACACGCCGCCCGCCAGGACGAGCGCGGCGGCGGACAGCAGCCAATGGCTTTGCGCCGTTTCGGTCCGGCTCGGCTTTTTCGCGGCAATGGCGGCAATGGCCTGGTCCAACAGACGCGACATCAGGGCTGCCCGCGTCGCCACGTATCCGGCGAACGCGTAAAAGGCGCCGATGGCCGCGAGCGCAATCTGGACCCCATCCACGGACATGTCCCCCTCCCCCCGAGACCCGCGGGGAACCCCGCAGCGTTCCGCACACTTATGAACCGGGCCGGTGAATCGCGCCAGCCGTCCCGGCGACCGATAGCCCGTCCCCGGCCAACGGAGCTCGAGATGAGAGATATGTTTCGTCTTTTCGCGGAAAGGGCGGCGCATGCCGTCGGCTCGCCCTGGGCGTTCCTCGCCGCCGTCGCGACCGTCGCCCTATGGGCCCTCGCAGGGCCTACTTTCGGCTATTCCGACACCTGGCAGCTCTTCATCAACACCGGCACGACCATCGTCACCTTCCTCATGGTGTTTCTCATCCAGAACACCCAGAACCGGGACGCGCGGGTGGTGGCGCTCAAGCTGGACGAGCTTTTGCGCAGCATCACCGATGCGCGCACGGGGCTGGTCGAATTGGACAGGATGTCGGACGATGACCTCGAGCAGGTGCAGAAGGAGTTCGAGCGCTTACGGGAGAGGTATGCGCCGCTGGTCGACGACGACCTCGCACACGTGGCCCGCGAGCTCCGCCTGCGAAAGGGCGGGAGCTGAGACGCCGGCCCCCATGAGCCCGGTCACGGTTTACCCGGGCCATACTCGACGCCGTGTTCGCGCCCTCAGGCGGGCGTCTGCATATAAAAGTAAGCATACACGACGGCAGCGGCGACCAGCGCGATCAGCAGCGACCGTGTGAGAACCCGGTAGGTCATGCGTTGCGGCGTGGCCTGCCGCGATTCCGTCGGGGTCACGATCTTGCGATCAGCCATTTTCCAAGCCTCCTCATTCTTATCCTTCCCAACGTGCGGAGAGGATTCCGGTTCCGGCGCCGCCACGGCCGGCTGGCCCTTAGGGATTTCTTCACCCTCATTTCCGATGCTAGGTCGGGGCTTTGGGGAAACGGCGGGACGGCGATGGCTTTGTGGAAGACGCTCGTTTCATCGCTTTCCGGCGATAGCGGCAAGCCCGGCGGTCTCAGGCTCAAGCCAGAGGATTTTCGGGCTCCCCGGCGGATGCGGGAAGGCTACCTCTGGAGCGATAGCCTGATCATGCCGCGTCCCTGCACGATCCGGGACATGTCTCCGCTCACGGCCCAAGTTGTCCTCTGGCACGACGACATCAAGCCCCAGGTTCTGGCGCGTCCGCTCAAGCTCTACGTGAGCACCGACCGCCAGGAAGCCGATTGCATCGTTGCCGGCCGCGACAACAACGTGCTGTCGCTGCGCCTCACGAGCGCCTTCCGCGCGCCGACGCGGACCTATCCATAACCGCCGAGGCGCGTCAGCGGCGCTCGTCCCACCTCTACGAGTGGGCGGGCGGACTCCTGCGACCGCTCAAGGATTCTTGACGTCCAGGGTCCCCGAAACGTCCGCGCTCCGGGCGCGAGCCTCGCAACCTGCTGCTTCGCGACCGCCGCGGCACACTCCAATCACAGCGTCGGCAGCGCGTCCCGCTTCGGCCCCGGTCGCCCGGATCCGCTCATTCGTCCTCGCCCACTTTATGCCAGCCTCCGGTAGGCGCTCGACGCTTGCCTCCGGCAAGACCTTGATGCTCGCCTCCGGCAAGACCTCGATGCTCGCCTTCGGCAAGGCCCGACCCTTCGGGCTTCAATTCCTTCTGCACGCCTCACATACACGCAGAGGGCGTGACATAAGCCGATGCAATACTAATCAGTGTAATATTGTTATATATCAGAATATTATGCTTCTTTTCTCATACTTCTTTTAAGCCAACTTTCAGAAAATCGGCTCACAATTTTAAGCATGTGAGAGAGGTCGTCCATGTCACGAGCCGTAAGCCCCACACGACGGGAAGTTTTTTTCGAGCCCGATGAAATCATCGTCTCGAAGACTGATCCCAAAGGCCGACTGGTCTACGTCAACGACGTATTCATGCGCATATCCGGTTACACCGAGCGTGAGCTCCTGGGAAAACCGCACAGCATCATCCGTCACCCGGACATGCCACGCGCCCTCTTCAAGGCGTTGTGGGACACGTTGCTGGCCGGCCAGGAGATCTTTGCCTACGTCAAGAATATGTCCAAGAACGGCGATCATTACTGGGTGCTTGCACACGTTACGCCGTCTTTCGACGCCAACGGCACGGTGATCGGCTGCCACTCCAACCGTCGGGTGCCGCAGCGTAACGCCATTGAAGCCATCGAGCCTCTTTACGCGGAGCTGGTCGCCACCGAGGCCAAGTACCGCAACGCCAAGGAAGGGCTGACGGCCAGTTTCCGTCAGTTTGTCGAAGCCGTCAAAACCAAGAACATGAGCTATGCTGAATTCGTCCTCTCTCTCTAGGGCGTTCATCGCTGCTGCGATCGCACCCCCTGCACTCCTCGCTTCGCTCATCTTCACGCAGCTCGACTGGCAAACCCCGGCGAGCCTTGCGTTGTATGCTGCGCTCGCGGCGTCGCTGGTCGCCGCCGTCTGTCTCCACAAGAGCAGGAGCGCCATACGCCAGGCCGGGCGCGTCTGCCGCGCCGTCTCAATGGGCGACTTCGAGTCCCGTATCATCGATATCCGCGAGCGGGGCGAACTCGGCACGCTCTTGTGGTCGATCAACACCATGATCGATCGCACCGATGCCTACGTCCGGGAATCGGCGGCTGCCATGGATGCCGTGCGCGCCAACAAATATTATCGCCGCATCCGGGAGGAGGGGCTCCTCGGCGCCCTCCTGACCTCGGCCCGCACCATCAATGCCGCCATGGCCGCCATCGACAACCGCATCAAAGCATTCGAAAGCGCGACGGAGTCCTTCGAAGGATCGGTCCGGGAGATTGTCGAAAGCGTGTCGACAGCCTCCGGCCGCATGGGCGACACGGCAACGACGCTGAGCGCCGGGGCCGGGGAAACCTCGGTAAAGGCCGCGGGCGTCGCGGCGGTGACCGATCAAGCGACAACGAACATCCAGTCGATCGCCGCCGCCTGCTGCGAGCTCACGAGCTCTGCCCAGGAGGTGGGCAATCAGGTCGCGCGCTCCGCCGAGCTCACGGAGCGTGCCGTCGCACGCGCTACGGATGCCGAACGGACCATGAGCGCGATGAGCACGGCAGGACAGAACATCGCCGCGGTTGCCGGTCTCATCCGGGATATCGCTTCACAGACCAACCTCCTCGCCCTCAATGCCACCATCGAGGCGGCGCGGGCGGGAGAAGCCGGAAAGGGCTTCGCCGTCGTCGCGGCAGAGGTGAAGTCGCTCGCGTTGCAGACGGCACGCGCCACCGGCCAGATCGATACCCACATCACCGAGGTGCAAGTCGCGACCGGCGACGCGGTCGAAGCGATTTCCGAAATCAGCCGCATGATCTCGGACGCGCACCAGATGACGCACAGTGTCACCGGCACTGTCGCCGCGCAGGCCATGGCCACAAACGAAATCGCGAGCAACATCGATCAGGCCCTCACCGGATTCCACGACATCGCCGGCAACATCCACGGCGTGACCGAGACTGCCGGTCAGACCGAAGCTCTGGCCAAAGGCACCCGAGAGGCGTCGATCACGCTGTCATCGGAATCCCAGCGCCTGGCAGCGGCGGTCCGCGATTTCATCCTCGCCCTGCGGCGTGGCCCGCTCGACCGGCAGCAGGATGACAGGCCCTTGTCACATGGGACGCTCCCGGCCACCCTTAAAAAGCCGGTGTTAAAGCTTGTTGCCTGAGCGGATGACCTGCCTTCGTGCGGTCGGGCAACCATAACCTCTGAACCCTGCGGTGAGCCGATGCTCATGGCCCGGAGCCACCCCGTGCGTTCTCTTCGATCTGATCGTCGCCGGGCTGGCGCGGCGCCAATGGCGTGAACAAGGTGCGGTCGGGCTTGAGATCGATCAGCGGCGTGCCGTCCAGGCAGTCGAGCCCGCGCACGAACAGGTTGGCGCCGTCGACCGAGACCAGACGGACGATGTGCGTGCCGATCGGATTGGGACGCACCGGCGTGCGAAGGCTGAACGTGCCCCGGGCAACGCCATCGTTGCGCGCGCATTGGTGCACGAGATCACGCCTCGACAGATGCAGCCAGTACAAGATCTCGAGGCGCTCGAACGCCGCAATGCCGTCGAGAGCGGGCACCCAGGGATCGAAAACCTCGATGCGGCATGTGGGGCCGTCGAGGCGCCCTTGCCGGGGGCAGGCCAGGCGGTCGGTCCAGGGCGTGTGGCAGCGGCCGATGAAGTAGAGGGCTGCATCGGTCGCAGCCGGCAGCGGCACGGCTTTCTCGCCGTCGCGAATCTCGTTCAGGCGCACCATGGTGTGAGCACCTCGTCGCCGACAGCGATCCTCGCATCCGGGGTCTTGAGCATGGCGATTTCCTCCTTGCCGAATCTAGGCTCTCTCACAACGCGTCCGCTTCCCTCTCATTCATGGCCTACTTGACGCCGGTGAACTCGAGCGCATGCTTCCTATCATCTCTCGCATACCCCAATTGAACTCTGATCCCGTATTTCCGGAACGAACTATGGCAGCGGCCGCCGTCGGTATGTCTTTGCTAAGCGCGAGCGTTTAGGTCTGCATGGAGGTGAAGAGCGGCGCGTGAACAGCTTCGCCGAACGAGCGCAAATGATCCGAGGCCTACTTGGCCTATCGAGATCGCGTTGCTGGGAGGATGCTGACCTACCCGCGACGCGTGTTTGCAGCATCCGCCGAGGCACTCCACCGGTGCAGACGGATGAAGCCGTAGAAGTAGCCGAGCCAGAGAGGGATGGAGAGGCCATAGAAGATGAGCGTCCGCAACGACCACAGCGGCCAGAAGCCAGCGGGACCGATGGCAATCACGTTCGGGTAGAACGAGAAGAGAGTGGAGCGCCACCTGTTCCAAAGGAGGGTTACTTCCGTGTTGCGGGCCTCGGCGGTCTTGGCGTCGTTGAAGACCCGTTCGCTATTGCGCTTCAACCACCACCAGGAATCCTCGTTGATCAGCTCGAGTCCCCGGTCGGACCGGTTGCGCATGTAGATGTACCGGATGTCGCTCGTATTGCCGCCAGCATCGGGATTGCTGCGGCGAATTTCTGTTCCGGTCACGATTCCGGTTGTCCATGTGGGACGTGCGTATTCCCATGCGAACCAAAGGGGGAGGCCCACCACGAGCGACGCGAAGGCCAAAATGGCTGCGCCCCGGCGCCATAGGACATAGGCGAGGACGCCAATCGCGAGCAGGACAATATATCCATAAGACATCCAGGCGTAGAGCATGCCTCAAACCTCACCTTCACCAGTTTTTGCAGCGATCGGGCCGTTGCAATTTGTCGATGACGATATCCTGCCGCGGCGGGAGCACCTAGGAGGATGCGAACCTGTGAGTCAGGCGGGTTCTCGACCGCATGCGATTTGGCGAGCGGAGCCTAGGCTGGCTCTCACGCCATCGGCAAGCATTCTCGTTGCGGGGCGCGGTCGACCTTCGGCGCATACAGCAACCGCTTCTGGACCGGACGTTCGGTCACATGCCGGCCTTAATATGGACAGGGCTTACCCGTGAGCTTGCTGCGGAGATGACTGAGCGGCAAGCTATGTTCCATGCCTGGGACGAGAGTGAGTGAAGGCTCGTTGGGCACTTTTCCATGGATCTGCCATGCCTGTGAAGAAGATCGGTTTCCTCTCATTCGGCCACTGGTCGCCCTCACTACAGTCAGGGACGCGATCGGCGTCCGATGCGCTCCTGCAGTCCATCGACCTTGCTGTTGCCGCCGAAGAGCTGGGGGCCGACGGCGCGTATTTCCGCGTGCACCATTTTGCCCGTCAGCTTGCCTCGCCGTTTCCGCTGCTGGCGGCGGTCGGCGCGAAGACCAAGCGGATCGAGATCGGCACCGCGGTCATCGACATGCGCTACGAGAATCCCCTGTACATGGCCGAAGACGCGGGCGCGGCCGATCTCATTGCCGGCGGCCGCTTGCAACTTGGCATCAGCCGCGGCTCGCCCGAGCAGGTGATCGACGGCTGGCGCTACTTCGGCTACCAGCCGGTCGAGGGCGAGACCGACGCCGACATGGCCCGGCGCAACGCGGAGATCCTGCTCGAGGTGCTGCGCGGCGAGGGTTTCGCCAAGCCGCATCCGCAGCCCATGTTTCCGAATCCACCCGGCCTCCTGCGCGTCGAGCCGCATTCGGAAGGCCTGCGCGAGCGCATCTGGTGGGGCGCTGCGACCAACGCCACCGCAGAGTGGGCGGCCAAGCTCGGCATGAACCTGCAAAGCTCGACCTTGAAATTCGACGAAAGCGGCAAGCCCTTTCACATTCAGCAGGCCGAGCAGATCCGTGCGTATCGCGAGGCGTGGAAGGCAGCCGGCCACACTCGAGTGCCGCGCGTGTCCGTCAGCCGCAGCATCTTCGCACTGGTGGATGACCGCGATCGCGCCTATTTCGGACAGAGCGGCAAGAGCGAGGATCAATTCGGCTTCATCGAGCCGGAAAGGCGGGCGGTCTTCGGCCGCAGCTACGCCGCCGAACCCGACGCGCTCGTCAAGCACCTGGCAGAAGACGAGGCCATCGCCGAGGCTGATACGCTGCTGCTCACCGTCCCCAATCAGCTCGGTGTCGATTACAACGTGCACGTCTTGGAGACGATCCTGAAGCACGTTGCGCCCGCCCTCGGTTGGCGCTGAAGCCAGCCGAGCCATACGACCAAGCTTGGAAAGCCTTAGCCGTACCCGATGCGAGGTCGATGCAGCGGCCGCACTGACCGAGAGTTCGGCGTGTGCGTGTGGTTCAACGCGGCCTAGTGTTGATCGGCTCATCTCATGCAGTCAGTTGGGAGGGGCGCGGCGCATTGACCGGCTAGTCTGCGGAAAACACGACCCGCACGCCGCCCCGGCCAAGAGCCTGGGCCAAACCCGTGGGGTCGTCCACGCGACCGAGGCGCGTATACGCGTACGACGAGCTGAAGGTCAGGTAGAACACGACCAAGGTGTCCGAGCCGTAGAGCATAAGGTCGCCGTTACGGATCGTTCCCGGTCGGCTTGCATTCGTGGGCAGCGCTTTGGGCAGGTTGGCGTGCTTTTCGTTGCCGTTGAGTTCTGCCATCTCCAGGGTCAACGGCAGCAGCGCCGCAAACGCGTGGGCTGCTTCGTTGTCGGCCAGGGTGATGGCGAAACGCCGCTCGCCGACGGTCATCCACATACGAGAGTCCTCCGGTTTGACAATGGCCGTCTCGGCGACAGCGGCAGGCGAACCTGATGCGCCGGGCTGGGCGGCTTGACACTCCACCAGCGCGAGCAAGCCACAAAGAACGCTCAACACGCGCGAAGCCCACAAGCTACGGGCGTGGTGTTGACGACCGCGAGGGATACGCGGGCTCATGTCCATGGCTCAGTCCTTGCCGATCTGATCCATCTGCTTCGCGTCCATGCGGCCGCCATGCACGGTGATCTGGGCGAAGGCTGATTCGATCTCACGCAGGTCTTCCGGCGTGAGATTGACGTTGATCGAGCTGAGATTCTCGCGTGAGTGGTCCAGATTGGTGGTTCCCGGGATGGAGACGATCCAGGGTTTTTGTGCCGCCAGCCAGGCCAAGGCGATTTGCGCGCGCGTGGCACCCTTCTTTTTGCCGAAGGCCTTCAGGATGTCGAGGATGGGCTGGTTGGCCTGCATGACCTCGGGGCTGAAGCGGGGGAAGGTCTTGCGCAGGTCCGTCTTTGCGTCGAAGCCGGCCTGGGCGTCCAGCGGCAGCTTGCCGGGCAGGAAGCCTTGGCCCAGCGGTCCCCACGGCACGAAGCCGATGCCCAATTCCTCGCACGCTTGTAGCACGCCGTTCTGCTCCACGCTGCGCTCCATGATCGAGTACTCGGTCTGGATCGCTGTCACGGGCTGCACGGCGTGGGCGCGGCGGATGGTGCGCGCGCTCGCTTCCGACAGGCCGAAGTGCAGCACCTTGCCCTGCTGGATCAGATCCTTGACCGTGCCCGCTACGTCCTCGATCGGCACGGTCAGATCGACTCGGTGCTGGTAGTAGAGGTCGATGCGATCGGTCTTCAGTCGCTTGAGCGACTCCTCGACCACGCGGCGAATGCGTTCGGGGCGGCTGTCGAGACCGTTGGTGCCGTCGATCTTGAAGCCGAACTTGGTGGCGATGGCCACGTGATTGCGCATCGGCCCCAGAGCCTCGGCGACGAGCTCCTCGTTCACATAAGGGCCATAGACCTCGGCGGTGTCGAAGAAGGTGATTCCGCGTTCGTAGGCGTCGCGGATCACGCGGATGCTCGTCGCGCGGTCCACGCCCGGCCCGTAATGGCCGGGGCTGTTGCTCATGCAGCCGAAGCCCAGCTCCGACACCTCCAGGCTGCCCAGTTTGCGCGTCCCAATGATGTACGGCCGGCTGCTGTTGCCAGCGCCTTGGGCGATTTGCGCGACAGCGGGGGCAACTGACGATGCACCGATCGGCAGCGCTGCGCCGGCAGCCGCGATGCTCGCTGCCTTCAGGAAGTCGCGCCGGCCCGCAGCCACGCCGGACTCTTCTACAGTCTCGCAATCATTGATGCACTGCGTGCTCATGTCCGATGCCTCCACACTGACTTGGTCATGCCCCGAATGGTGGACCCGGGAACGCAACGCGACTAGCTAATGAATACTTAATAGCTATATTAGTGTTGCTAATGACTGCTTCCTGGGAAACGTCATCATGGCCAGACGCAACCTCAACGATCTCCTGTATTTCGTGACGGTGGGGCGGGAAGGCAGCTTCACCCGTGCTGCCTCGTTGCTGGGCGTAACTCAGTCCGCGCTCAGCCAGGCGGTCAGCGGCCTGGAGGCCCGCCTTGAGATTCGGCTCCTGACACGCACCACGCGCAGCGTCTCGCTCACCGCTGCCGGCGAGCGCCTGCTGAATGCCATCGGCCATCGCTTCGATGAGATCGACGCGGAGTTGGATGAACTGACGGAGATACGGGACAAGCCGGCTGGCACGGTGCGGATCACCTGCGGTGAGCATGTGCTGCGAACAACCCTGCTGCCGAAGCTCACGCCATTGCTGCGCGACTATTCCGATATCAAGGTCGAGTTCGACATCAACTACGGCTTCCGGGACATCGTGGCCGATCGTTTCGACGCCGGCGTGCGCCTGGGCGATACGATCGACAAAGACATGATCGCGGTCCCCATCGGGCCACAGTTGCGCATGGCAGTAGCGGCCTCGCCGGCGTACTTCCGGACCCATCCCATCCCCAAGACTCCGCGTGACCTGCTCAAGCACATCTGTATCAATCAGCGTATGCAGTCCGCAGGGGGGCTCTACGTCTGGGACTTCGAGCGTCGTGGCAAGCAGGTAAATGTGCGGGTGGATGGGCAGCTCATCTTCAACACGTCGCCCAGCATGGTCGATTCCGCACTGGCGGGGCTCGGCATCGCGTACCTGCCAGAAGCGGAGTTTGCACCACACATCGAGGAAGGACGATTGGTGCGTGTGCTGGAGGACTGGTGTCCTCCTTTTCCTGGCTACTATCTGTATTACGCAAGCCGCCGGCAGCCTTCACCCGCATTCTCTTTGGTGGTCGACGCCTTACGCGTGCGAGCTTCAGGATCGCCGCGCCCTGGATCGCGAGCGAGGCTATGATCCCGGCGCGACGATACTGGGCTGCTGTCCCACAGTCCGGCGCAAGCCGACAAGTTCACCGGGTGCGAACCAAATGAGCGGGACCAATCCATGAGAGCCATCGCAAGATTTCTTCGGCGAGTGGCGGTGTTAGGCCTCGGCATACTCAGCATTTGGCTGATCGTTGACGTCTTTGAGCTCACCGACGATAGAGTGCCTACGCTTCTAGCGCTCGGCATCACTTATGGCATCGCGGCCTACATCATCCTGCCGCGCGCGGTCCGTATGGGCCTCAAGATTCTCCAACGCAATCACGTACCGCGTTTCACGGTCACGGGCGATGGCCTTCTCGGCGATCCCGTCAATCTGGCGCTTGTGGGCACTTTGGAGCAACTGCGTGCTAGCTTCTCCGCGTCCGGCTGGGTCGAAGCGGAACCACTGAATATCAAGACGTCGTGGCGCATGGCGCAGGCTTTTGTTCTGAACAGGCCCTACCCGACGGCGCCGTTCAGCACCCTCTATCTATTCGGACGCGGACAGGACATCGGTTTCCAGAAGGCCATCGGCAATAGCCCACGCAAGCGCCACCATGTCCGCTTCTGGGCAAAGGACGTGGCAACCGCGCAAGAAAATGCAAACACACTCGACTTCTGGCTCAACACCGACCGCCCTCAAGATTTCGAGCCCGCCCTTTGGGTGGGAGCCGGAACACGAGATATCGGCTTCTCGCTGACGCGGCTTACGTTCCAGGTCACGCATGCAACTGACGCTGACACCAACGCTGAGCGCGAATTTATAATCGGCGAGTTAACTCGATGTGGCGCAATCCGGCATGCGATGTTGTTCAAACCCGGAGACCGCCTGGAAATTGTCAGTCACTACGTCTCCGACGGTGAGATCGCCGTCGCCGAGATCGTATAGTCCCAGTAGCGGAAGACGGTGGCAGTCGTCCGGAGCATGCCGACAGATGAGGTCCGCAGGTCGGCTTGGCGGTAAAAAGCAGACGCAGAGCTGGGATGTCGAACGCGCGTCCTTAGTTCCGGCGCACTTGCCGCAACTCTAGGAATGTTGGTGTCTTTGACCTCAAAGCTTTTGCCTAGCGCCAAAACTGTAAGGCGAATCGTCATCGCTTGTTTTTCGTGCTTGAGACCGTGGATGAAGAAGCGATCCGTCGCCCTATGGGTCGTCGATTGCGTCGATCAGCATCGGTCGCGATCCGAGAAAAACAGTCGAGAACGACATCGCCGCGATCCGTGACGTCTCGATAACGAGCCTTGGCTTTGCGACGATGACAACAAGGTGCTTCAAGGCGGAAGACTGCGCATCACACTGCGGCGCTTACGCTAAGCTGCTCCCAGGCGGAGGCGAGCGCCGCTGCAGCGCGCGACACGTCTTCGCTGGTCGTTGCGCGGCCGAGCGTCAGGCGCACGGCGCCGACGGCTTGACCGGCGGCATAGCCATGCGCCGTGATGATCGATGATGGCTTGTCCTCGCCGGCGTGGCAGGCCGATCCGGTCGAGGCGGCAATCTCCGGAGCCGCGGCAAGCACCGCGTTCCCCGCTGTCCTCGGGAATAGCACGTTGAGCGTGTTGGGCAGTGTGGGCGCACCAGCGCCGACACGTTCGAGATCCGGCACCTTGCTCGACAGCTCCTGCCAGAGCCGGTCGCGCAATTGCGCGATGCGCTGCGCATCCTCCGCGAGCCGCTGCCCGGCAATGACACAGGCGCGGCCCAGCCCGACGATAGAGGCGACGTTCTCTGTTCCGGGACGACGGCCGCGCTCCTGCCCGGCTCCAGCGAGTGGGCTCGGTAGATCATGGCCACGCTTGAGGAATAGCGCGCCGATGCCCTTGGGCGCATAGAGCTTGTGGCCGGCGATCGTCATCGCATCGATGCCCCATGCCGCGACATCGATCGGCACCTTGCCGAGCGATTGCGACGCGTCGGCGTGGATCGGCGCACCGACGGCGGCTGCCGCGCGCGCAAGTTCGGACACGGGCTGCAGCACGCCGGTTTCGTTCTGGGCGTGAATGATCGTGACGAGCGCCGTAGACGCGTCGATAGCGGCTTCTGCTGCTTTGACATCGACGATGCCGTTATGCGCGACCAGAACACGCACGACGGCAAAACCCGCCTGCTCAAGACGCCAGCAGGGATTGCCGGTCGCGGGATGCTCCACCGTGCTGGTGACGATGCGCCGCCGGTCTCTGGGCGCACGCCCCGCAAACCCCGCGATCGCGTGATTGCTCGCCTCCGTGCCGCCGCTCATGAAGATAATTTCGTCGGGATGCGCGCTAATCAGGTCGGCGACTTCGGCGCGCGCCTGCTCGATGGCGCTGCGTGCGCGCCGGCCCCACGGCGTCGTCGAAGAGGGATTGCCGAATTCGCTGTGCAGAAACGGCAGCATGGCGTCGAGAACTTCAGGATCGACCGGCGTTGTGCCGTTGTGGTCGAGGTATATCGGCTCGGTCATCGTGCTCTCCGGAAAACGTCTTCCTCGCCCCTTGCGGAGGGTTGCGGCGGGACCCTCTGCGAGCGACTTGCTCGTGGCTTTCCTGGCGCTCTTTTTGATTGCGGCTTCCGACTCCGCTTCGCGGAGCCGAACATAAGTCGCATGCTACTGCGCAAGTGGAGAGCCCGCCAAGCCTGCCTACGCGGCCAATGAATGGGTGAACTTTGCCACTGGCAACATGACCAACGCCGCCACGCCCAAGCTGAGCGGCCAAAAGACGCGATTTGAGCTTGGTTCCCTATACGTGCTGCTCTTCCGGCTATCCGACATCGACCCTATCGATGGGAAGCGACTGGAAGGAATTACGAACATCGCGTTGGATGTTATTCTGAATTAATTCTGTTTAGCGTGTAGCCGATATCTGCCCGTCCCTGTAGGAACATCGGAATAATGAATTTATCGGGATAACGCCCCTCTTACACCACCGGCTGGGACACGAGCGAATGCCGTGGGAGGTTGCCATTGATAGCGGCCAGAGCCGCCTCCACGATCTCTGCCTTCTCCGGTCGCAGCGCATCCTCAAGCGGCGGCGAGAAGGGCATGGCTGTGTCACCGACCGTAAGGCGACAAACCGGTCCTTTCAGCGCTGCGAACGCCTGCTCCGCGACGATCGCCGAGATGTAGCTTGCCGCTCCGCACGCGTCGTGCGCCTCGTCGACAATAATCAACCGCCCTGTCTTCGCAACCGAGGCAAGGATTGCGTGCTTATCGAGCGGAAAGAGCGTGCGCGGATCGAGAACCTCGACCTCGAGGCCCTGTGTCGCGAGATCTTGGGCTGCAAGTAATGCCTGTTTCACCATGCTTCCAATGGCAACGATGGTGATATCGCGTCCCTCGCGCTTGATGGCAGCCTGACCAAGGGGGAGTACGTACTCTTCATCCGGTACCGAATGCTGCTCGCGACTTCGTCCCGCGGCCTGCAAAAAGACGACGGGGTTGTCGTCTCGGATCGCCGCTTTGAGAAGGCCTTTGGCATCTGCTGGCTCGGAGGCTACGACTACCTTGAGACCTCCGAGATTCATGAGCGCCGGATAGATGCAATCCGAGTGTTGCGCGGCTGTGGACTTTCCACCACCAATCACACCCAGATAGACAAGCGGCAGCTTGACCTGCCCACCCGTCATGTACCGGAGCTTCGCGGCCTGGTTCGCGATGGCGTCGAAGCCCGTATACATGAAGTTGCCGTACATCAGGTGGCATACCGGCCGATATCCCGCGGCGGCGGCACCGACGGCCATACCGCTGATGAGTGCCTCCGAGATCGGCGTGTTGCGCACCCGCTCAGCGCCGAAGCGCTCCCGCAATCCGGCAGTCTCGCCGAACATGCTTGCCTCGACATCCTCACCAAACACAAGCACGCGCGGATCCCGCGCCATCTCTTCAGAGAGCGCCTCCTGAATGGCTTGAACCATACGCTTCCGGGCCAAGACCGAGCTCCTTCCTACGCAAACATGAAATCGCCGGCGGCTGTCTTGTCCGGCCAGGGCGCTGACTTAGCCGTCTGTCTGGCTTCGACGACCTCTTGTTCAACCGCGGTTTCCAGGGCTACGAGGTCGTCCTGTTCCACTTTCCCATGGGCGAGCAACCTCTCGCGAAGGCGCGCGAGTGGGTCGTCGCGCTTCCTCTCGTCGACTTCGTGTTGAGTCCGGTATTCCTTGCTGAGAAACGCCATCTCCTGCTCCATGTGACCATGGAAGCGATAGGTCTCGAATTCGAGAAGCGTCGATCCGTGACCCTCGCGCGCCCGCGATACGGCTTCGGCCGCAGCGCACCACACAACCTCGAGATCGTTGCCGTCCACGGTGCGATAGGGCAGGCCGAACGGCGCCGCGCGCTCGGCAATGCGTCCTGCGGTGACCGTCGAAGTCGGCGAGAATTCGGAAAAGCCGTTGTTCTCGCAGATGAGCACCAAAGGTAACTTCCAGAGGGCCGCGAGGTTGAGCGTCTCCATGAGCACGCCCTCGTTGGCCGCGCCATCACCGAAGAAGGCCACTGCAATGCGCCCTTTGCCCTCGAGCTGAGCCGCCCAGGCCGCGCCGGCCGCAAGCGCAAGGCCGCCGGCCACAATTCCGTTTGCTCCGATGATCCCGCGCGAGAAATCCGCGACGTGCATGGACCCGCCGCGCCCTCGGCAAATGCCACTCGCTCGGCCGAACACCTCGGCAACCAGCGCCTTCGTATCACCGCCCTTGGCCAGGAAGTGACCGTGTCCGCGGTGCGTGCTCGCGATCCAGTCGCGATCGGTGAGATGGTCGCAAACGCCGACCGCGATCGCTTCCTGGCCTACATACAGATGTACCGGTCCCGGAAGTTCTGCGGCGCGCGATGCATTGCCGAGCATCTCCTCGACTCTTCGGATCAGTAGCATCCGTCGGTAAAGCGCGAACTGCTTTTCGATGTCGAAGGCGGGCATCGCCACGCCTTCCAATACTGGACGCTTCGCTGAACGACTTGATGGCATAGTCCATCATCCTGAACATCGGACTTGATTGGCCGACACCGTTTCCACGGAATGAATGGACGAGACTTAGCCAAGATCAACTTCGTCTGGAAAAGCGCCAGTAGCGTTAATTAAAAGGCACCGCCGGCCAAAACTGGGAGGACGTAGGCTAGAGCGCGTTCATCTTTAG
>JRYH01000752.1_pt1 | contig 36730 bp, 33 predicted proteins | sample 235351 | NCBI WGS metagenome assembly JRYH01 (sample SAMN03074221, study PRJNA261480) | activated sludge metagenome | biome: Wastewater Treatment Plant; feature: Wastewater; material: Activated sludge; isolation source: activated biomass of a wastewater treatment plant treating wastewater... ...
ATACAGTCGATATCGGCGAACCGCTTGAAAAGAACCGCTTTTCCTTCCATAACCGGGATCGAGGCGAGCGCCCCGAGGTTGCCAAGCCCGAGGACCGCCGTTCCGTTCGAGATCACCGCGACGCGATTTCCCTTGGCGGTATAGTCATAAACGCTGTCGGGATCGGCAGCGATGGCGAGGCACGGTCCGGCGACGCCGGGGGAGTAGGCGAGCGACAGATCCTGCTGCGTGGCGACGGCCTTGGTGGCGACAACTTCCAGCTTCCCCGGCTTGCCTGTTGCGTGATATCGCAGCGCTTCTTCATACTGGCTTAAATCCGGCTTGTCACTCATCGACCCGTGTCCTCATAATTCTCTTGATATTCAGATTCAAAGTTTAATTTCTAGATGTATATTAAGCGGTTGGCAAAATAGCCGTCTGTGGTAGTTTTCTCCCATGCCTACCCTACAGAAAACCAACTCGCAACCGAATAAATCAGCGACCCCGATGATGGCGCAATATCTTGCCATCAAGGCCGCGCATCCGGATAGTCTGTTATTCTACAGAATGGGGGATTTTTACGAACTTTTTTTTGACGATGCGGTGTCTGCTGCGGCGGCGCTCGATATTGCGCTGACCAAACGCGGCAAGCATGGCGGCGAAGATATCCCGATGTGCGGCGTGCCGGTGCATGCCGCCGACAGCTATTTGCAGAAGCTGATCCGCAAGGGGTTTCGCGTCGCCGTGGCGGAGCAGACGGAAAGCCCGGCAGAGGCGAAGAAGCGCGGCTACAAATCTGTTGTCGCGCGCGATGTGATCCGGCTGGTCACGCCCGGTACAATTACCGAGGACAGCCTCCTTGATACGCGGAGCCACAACTTCCTGCTCGCCCTCGCCCGCGCCGGGAAAGACTACGCCATGGCGTGGCTCGATATATCGACCGGAGAGTTTTTCGCCGGCGCAACCCGGATTGAAGATTTCTCCGCCCAGATTGCCCGCCTGCATCCCGGTGAAATTCTCGTCTCCGATCGCTGGCTGGAGGAGGAGACATTTCGAGACCTCTTCGATGAATGCGGCAAAAGCCTGACGCCGCTCCCCTCCGTTCGCTTTGACAGCCAGAATGGCGAGAAGCGCCTGAAAGCGCTCTTTGACGTCGCGGCGCTCGATGCGTTCGGCGCCTTCACTCGGGCGGAGTTTGCAGCGGCCGGCGCCCTCGTCGATTATGTGGAACTGACGCAAAAGGGAAAATTCCCGCTCATCAAGCCGCCCGTGCAGGTCGCCACGTCCGAGGTCATGTCAATCGATGCGGCGACGCGGCGCAATCTCGAACTCACCCGGACCATGAACGGCGAGCGCAGCGGCAGCCTTCTCGCCACCATCGACCGGACGGTGACGGGCGGCGGCGGGCGGCGTCTCGCGGCGGATATGGCGAGCCCGCTCACCTCGGCGGTGCTTATCAATCACCGCCTCGACATGGTCAGCTACTTCACGGACGATCCGGCAAAAAGAGAGCGGCTTCGCGAGATCCTGCGGCGCTGCCCCGATATGGAGCGCGCGCTCTCCCGTCTCACCCTCGGGCGCGGCGGCCCGCGCGACCTTGCCGTCATCCGTGACGGGCTTGGTGAGACTGCGAACATTCGCGCGGCCATCGCGAGCGGCGATCTTGGCGCCCTGCCGCTCGGGCTTCGCGAGGCGAGCGAGCAGCTCGGCTTTCACGCGGAGCTAGTCGATCACTTGCAGGCGGCATTGCTGCCAGACGTGCCGCTGCTCGCGCGCGACGGCGGATTTATTGCCAAAGGCTACCGGCCTGAACTCGATGAACTTCGCGTCCTCCGCGATGAAAGCCGGCGCCATATTGCCAATCTGCAGGCGGCCTATGTCAAAGAGGTTGACGTTCCCTCGCTTAAAATCCGGCACAACAACGTGCTCGGCTATTTCATCGAGATCACGCCGCGTTTCGTGGACCGGATGACGGACAGGTTCATTCATCGCCAGACAATGGCGAACGCCGTTCGATATTCGACCGTTGAGCTTGGCGAGCTTGAAGACAAGATCTCGCGCGCCGCAGACCGGGCGCTCGCGCTCGAGCTTGCGCTTTTTGACGAGCTGGTGGCCAAAGTGAGCGATGCGGGCCCGGCAATTCTCGCGGCCGCCGAGGCCATCGCCCGTATCGATGTCGCCGCGAGCCACGCGGAACTTGCGGTCGAACAGGCCTACACGCGCCCAATAATCGATGACAGCCTCAGCTTCGAGATCACCGGCGGCAGGCATCCGGTGGTTGAGGCCGCCTTGAAAGCGAACGCCGAGGCGGATTTCGTCGCCAACGACTGCTGCCTGAATGAGGAACAGCGCCTCTGGCTGCTGACCGGGCCCAATATGGCCGGTAAAAGCACCTTTTTGCGCCAGAATGCGCTGATCGCCATTCTTGCGCAGATGGGCGCCTTCGTTCCGGCCACGCGTGCGCATATCGGGATTATCGATCGGCTGTTCAGCCGGGTCGGCGCCGCCGATGATCTGGCCCGCGGACGCTCGACTTTCATGGTCGAGATGGTGGAAACCTCCGCCATTCTCAATCAGGCGGGCGAGCGTTCGCTGGTCATTCTTGACGAGATCGGTCGCGGCACGGCGACGTTCGACGGGCTTTCGATCGCCTGGGCGACGGTGGAGAGCCTGCATGAGATCAACCGCTGCCGCTCGCTCTTTGCGACCCATTACCATGAGCTCACGGTTCTTGCCGCGCGGCTTCCGGCACTTCGCAACCACAGCATGCGGGTGCGCGAATGGAAGGGAGAGGTGATTTTCCTCCATGAAGTCGCGGAGGGATCGGCGGATCGCTCCTACGGGATCCAGGTCGCAAAGCTCGCGGGATTGCCGCAGGCCGTTATCCGCCGCGCAGAAGATGTCCTGAAGGGTCTTGAAGAGAAGGATCAGGGTTCCGCCGCGACGCGCCTTGCCGACGACCTGCCGCTTTTCTCCGCGCTCGTCAATGAGCCGGCGAAACCGGGCGCGGGCGCTGCTCCCTCGGCGGTTGAAACGCGGCTTCAGGGGATAAATGTCGACGATCTTTCCCCGCGCGAGGCGCTTGGCCTGCTTTACGAACTGAAAGAACTCGCGGAGGCGGCAAAATCTTCTTGATGACAAGCTTCTTTCAGGCGGGTAGCCTCTAGTCCGCTAGAACAACCCCCAATAAATAATAACACGTACGGAGAAGAATATGTTCGACTTGACCGGCAAAAATGTCGTCATTACGGGATCCAGCAAGGGAATTGGAAAAGCGATTGCGCATCGTATGGCAGAAGCGGGAGCGCAGGTGACCATTTCCAGCCGCAAGGAAGATCTCTGCCAGCAGGTGGCGACCGAAATCAACGAAAGCCTGCCCGCCGGCTCCGCCGGCAAGGCATTTTCCATCCCGGTCAATATCAACTCGAAAGAGTCGCTGCAAAATCTCGTGGATGAAGCCCACAAGCAGCTTGGCGAGATCCACGTGCTTGTCTGCAATGCCGCGCTCAACCCGTTTTTCGGCTCGTCCATGGATATTCCCGACGATGCGTTCGACAAGATCATGGCCGCCAACATCAAGTCCAACCACTGGCTCTGCAACATGGTGCTGCCCGAGATGAAGGCGCGCAAAGACGGCGCGATCATCATCATCTCCTCGATCGGCGGCGTGCGTGGCAACCCGGTTCTCGGCGCCTACAGCATTTCGAAGGCGGCGGATATGCAGCTTGTCCGCAATCTCGCGGTTGAGCATGGGACGGACAACATCCGCGTCAATGCCATTGCGCCCGGTCTTATCCAGACGAATTTCGCCCGTGCACTCTGGGAAAATCCGGAGATTCTTGAGCGCGCGACCTCCCGCGCACCGCTGAAGCGCATCGGTCAGCCTGACGAGATCGCAGGCGCGGCGATTATGATGGCCTCGAAAGCCGGAACCTTCCTCACCGGGCAGACCCTGATCATTGATGGCGGGCAGACAATCGCCTGATTTACCCCGGCATCCTCTCCGGCCAGCTGTCATTGCCGCCCGTAACTCCTATATGGGATACGGGAGGCCGGGATTGCCCGGCGCCCTCCGGTGCATAAGTTGCCGCATCGGGGGCGCCGCGCCCTTATCTCGCCTGGCGCAAGATATTTCGGGTGTTCGCGGCCATTCTTTGGTAAATAACTGTCAACGGAGTTTATTGAGCCGTTCGCCGCACCCCGGCAGCGGTCAGCTGGATGCCAAATGGAAAAAATTCCGAATCGCAAGGAAATAATCGACCGCCGGGCGTTGGTTCAGGCGATTGGCGAGATCGCGCAAAAGCACGCCGCCGACAGTCTGGAATTTCGCCGCGATCTGCTTGCGCTCCTGAAAAAGACGCTTGATAACGGCAACGCGACGGTAGAAGCGCGCTTCATGCAATCGAACAAGGGCCGGGCGATGATGTACGCCCAGTGCTTTCTGGTCGATCAGCTGATCCGCACGATTTTCGACGTCGCGACGCAGTATATTTACCGCCTCAGCAACCCGACGACCGAGGAAAAGCTCTCACTCGTCGCCGTCGGCGGCTACGGGCGCGGCGAACTTGCGCCCTATTCGGATGTCGATCTTCTCTTCCTCTATCCCTACAAGCGGACCCCGTGGAGCGAGCAGGTCATCGAATATGTGCTCTACATGCTCTGGGACCTCGGCCTCAAGGTCGGGCATTCCAGCCGCAACGTGGATGAATGTATCCGCCTCGCGAAGAAGGACACGACCATTCAGACCGCCCTCCTCGAAGCGCGCTACATCTGGGGCGATCAGGAGATGTTCCGCGAGATGTACCGCCGATATATGAAAGAGGTGGTGGCGGGCCACAGCCGGGAGTTCATCGAGGCCAAGCTGCAGGAGCGTAAAGAGCGGCACGAGCGCTTCGGCAATTCGCGCTATCTTGTCGAGCCCAATATCAAGGAAGGCAAGGGCGGCCTTCGCGACCTGCAGACGCTGTTCTGGATTGCCAAATTCGTGCATGGCACGACCGATATTCCGAAAATGGTCGATCTCGGCGTCTTTACGGAACGCGAGCGGCGCAAGCTGACGAAGGCATCCAATTTCCTTCGCTCCGTGCGCTGTCACCTCCACTACCTGACGCGCCGGCCGGAAGAGCGCATCACGTTCGACGTCCAGAGCGAACTCGCGAGGCGGCTGCAGTATCGGGACCACGCCGGCACCCGCGGCGTCGAACGCTTCATGAAGCATTACTACCTTGTCGCCAAGGATATCGGCGATCTGACGCGCATATTCTGCGCCAAGCTGGAGGCGGAGCAGCAGAAGAAAAGCCGTCTCGCCATTCCGCGGCTCGGCCTCACCAAGCGGAAGCTGAAAGGCTACATCGTCGAGGGCGGCCGGATCAATGTCGCCGATGATGATGATTTCAAGAAAGAACCCATCAAAATGCTGGAGCTCTTTCATCTGGCACAGGAGCGGGAGCTCGACGTTCATCCGAACGCGCTGCGGCTGATCCGGCAGGACCTGCGGCTGATTAATCGCAGCGTCCGCAACGATCCGGAAGCCAACCGGCTGTTTCTTGAGATGATGACCAGCCGAAAGGATCCCGAGACAACGCTGCGGCGGCTCAACGAAGCCGGCGTGTTCGGCAAGTTCATACCCGATTTCGGCCGCGTCGTCGCCCAGATGCAGCATGATATGTATCATGTTTATACCGTCGATGAGCACACCATCCGCGCCATCGGCATCGTCTCGCAGATCGAACAGGGCAAACTTCAGAACGATCATCCGCTCTCCCACAAGATCATGATGAAGAACAGCTCGCGCGTTGTTCTCTACTGCGCGGTGCTGATCCATGACATCGCCAAGGGCCGCGGCGGCGACCATTCCATCCTCGGCGCCGAGGTGGCGGAGAAGCTGTGTCCCCGGCTCGGCCTCTCGCCGTCGGAAACGGAAACGGTGGCGTGGCTTGTCCGCCACCATCTGACGCTCAGCAGCTTCGCCTTCAAGCGCGATATCTCCGATCCGAAGACGGTCGAGGATTTCGTCAATATCATCCAGAGTCCCGAACGGCTCCGCCTGCTGCTTGTCCTCACCGTTGCCGACATTCGCGCCGTCGGACCCAACGTGTGGAACGGCTGGAAAGGCCAGCTGCTGCGCGAACTTTATTACGCGAGCGAAAATGCCCTGACCGGCGGCCATCTCTCCGAGGGGCGGGCCGAGCGCGCGAAACATTATCAGGAAGACCTCCGCGGCCGTCTTCCGCACTGGCCCGACGCGGATATCGACGCTCATATTGACCGCTTTTACGAATCCTACTGGATTGCGACAAACAGTGATGATCGCGTCCGCCACGCCGAGCTGATGAAGCAGGCCGACAAGGAGGGAACGCTTTTCACTATCGCGGCGAAAAGCGATCCTTTCCAGTCCGTCACCGAAGTGATTGTCTACACGGCCGATCATCCGGGCCTTTTCTCCCGCATCGCCGGCGCGATGTCGGTCAGCGGCGCGAATATCGTCGATGCGAAGATCCACACCACGACGGACGGAATGGCGCTTGACACCTTCTTTATCCAGGACAGTGAAGGTCTGGTCTATGACCAGGGCCGGCGGATGGAGAAGCTGCGCCAGACCATCGAGGACACGCTGAAAGGCATCCGCAAGCCGCATCTTGAACTGCTTGACCGGATGGAGACGAGCCTGCCGCGGCGAACGGAAGTCTTCAAGGTGCAGCCGGCCGTTATTCTGGACAACAAGGCTTCGAACACCCACACGGTGATCGAAGTGCGCGGCCGTGACCGGCCGGGCCTCCTGGCCAACCTGACGCGCACCTTGTTCAACCTGTCGCTTTCCATCTCGTCGGCGCATATCGCGACCTATGGCGAGCGGGCCGTCGACGTTTTCTATGTCAAGGACAGCTTCGGCCTTAAAATCACCAACAAGGTGAAACTCGCAAATATCGAGAAGAAGCTTCTGGCCGCGCTGTCCGACGAGCCGGAAACGCAGAAGAAAGCGGTGGCGGCGAAGAAGGTCGCCCCGGTCGGAAGCTGATGGCGGGGCAGGCCCGCGGTTCTGATATGGGTACAAGATGAGTTTGCTTAAATCTGTCGCCACCGTTGGCGGCTATACCATGATCAGCCGCGTGCTCGGGTTTCTGCGCGACATTCTGATGGCCGCCATTCTCGGCGCGGGGCCCGTCGCGGATGCGTTTTTCGTCGCCTTTCGCATTCCCAACATGTTTCGCCGGCTGGTTGCCGAAGGCGCATTTTCCGCCGCCTTTATTCCGCTTTTTGCCCGCAAGCTCGAGCAGGAGGGAAAAGAGCCCGCGCTTGAATTCGCGAGCCACGCGCTCGCCATTCTCATCGGCTTCCTGCTGATCTTCTCAAGCCTTTTCATGATTTTCATGCCCTTCATGATGCAGTTTCTGGCCCCCGGCTTCGAGATGGAGGGGCTTCGCTTCGAGCTTGCCGTCGACTATACCCGCATCACCTTCCCCTATCTGCTGGCAATGGCGATCGTTGCGCTGCTCGGCGGCGTACTCAATGCTTTCTATAAATTTGCCGCGATGGCTGCGGCGCCGATCCTGCTTAATATCATTCTGATCGCCTTTCTGCTGCTCGGCATCGGCAGAACAGACAGCGATGTCGGCATGCTGCTGTCAATCGGAGTTGCGCTTGCGGGCCTTGCGCAGGTTGTGTTCCTCATCATCGCCTGCTGGCGGGCGGAGGCGCGCGTGCCGCTTCGCAGGCCGCGCTTCAATGCCGATATCCGCCGGCTGTTCCGGCTGATGCTGCCCGGCATCCTCGGCGCCGGGGTGATGCAGATTAACATCCTCGTCGGTACGATCATCGCCTCCTATCTTGCGGCCGGGGCGATTTCCTACCTCTATTATGCCGACCGGGTCTATCAGCTCCCGCTTGGCGTTATCGGGATTGCGGTTGGCACCGCGCTGTTGCCAATGCTGTCGCGTCAGCTTCGCAGCGGCGAAGAGACCACCGCGCTCCACAGCATGAACCGGGCGATCGAGCTTTCGATGCTGCTGACGCTGCCGGCAACCGCCGCCCTCGTCGTCATCCCGGAAGAGATTATCGCTGCCCTCTTCCGCCATGGGGAATTTACCGCCGCGGCGAGCGAAGCGACGGCGATGGCGCTCCTTGCCTTTGCGAGCGGTCTTCCCGCCTATGTTCTGGTGAAAATCCTCGCACCCGGCTTTTTCGCCCGCGAAGATACGACAAGCCCCGTGGTCGTCGGTGTGCTCGCGATGCTTCTCAACGTCGGCCTCAGCCTTCTCTTCATCCAGTCGCTCGCCCATGTCGGGATTGCGCTCGCAACCTCGCTTTCCTCCTGGTTCAATGTCATCGCGCTCTTCTTCCTGTTGCGACGGCGCGGCCATTACCGGGCCGACGCGCGCCTGCTGCGGCGGCTCGCCGGCATTGTCCTCGCCTCGCTCCTCATGGCGGGCGGCCTTGCCCTTGCGCGCTACTATCTCGGCCCCCTCCTTGCCGATGATCTCGGCGCGCGGATTGTCCTGCTCGCCCTGCTCGTCGCGGGTGGAATGGCGCTTTACGCCGCCGCCATCCTTCTCTTTGGCGGCGCCCGCCCGCAGGAGGTGAAAAACATGCTGAAACGGCGCGCCTCGGCGTAAATCTGTTGACGCCCTGCCACCCGCCTGCAATAAGGCCGTGATAACCCCCGGGTTCTGCCCGATTCCTGCCCCGACGGCCTGATTGCAGGCTGTCCGATGGGGCGCGTGTCCAAAGCGTGAGGAACAACTCATAATGTCTCGTATTTTTTCCGGCGTTCAGCCGAGCGGCAACCTGCATCTTGGCAACTATCTCGGTGCGATCCGCAACTTCGTCCGATTGCAACAGGATTATGAGTGCATCTATTGCGCCGTCGATATGCACGCGATCACGGTCTGGCAGAATCCGGACGAGCTGCGCAAAAACACCCGCGAAGTCGCCGCCGCCTATATCGCGGCCGGGGTCGATCCGGAAAAGTCGATCATTTTCGCCCAGAGCAGTGTTCCCGCCCATGCGGAGCTTGCCTGGATCTTCAATTGCGTCGCCCGCCTCGGCTGGCTCAACCGCATGACCCAGTTCAAGGAAAAAGCCGGCAAGAACCGTGAGAACGCCTCCGTCGGCCTTTACGCCTATCCGAACCTGATGGCGGCCGATATCCTCGTCTATCGCGCGACCCACGTCCCGGTCGGCGAAGATCAGAAGCAGCATCTTGAACTTGCCCGCGATATCGCCCAGAAGTTCAATAATGATTATCACACCGAGACCTTCCCGCTGCCGGAGCCGCTGATTTTCGGCGCGGCAACCCGTGTCATGTCGCTGCGCGATGGCTCCAAGAAGATGTCAAAGTCCGATCCCAGCGATTACTCGCGCATCACCTTCATGGATGACCGGGACAGCATCGCGCTGAAGCTGCGCAAGGCGCGCACCGATCCCGAGCCGCTTCCCGACAATGAGAAAGAGCTGGAGGGGCGCCCCGAGGCGGCCAACCTCGTCGGCATCTATGCGGCGCTTGCCGATCGCACCCGCCAGCAGGTTCTTGAGGAATTCGCCGGTGCGCCCTTCTCCAGCTTCAAACCGGCCCTGACCGATCTCGCAGTTGAGAAGTTCGGCCCGATCGGCGAGGAGATGAAGCGTCTTGCCGCGAACCCCGATCATGTGGACGCGATCCTGAAAAAAGGCGCCGAGAGAGCCGCTGCGATCGCAAACCCGATCATTCGTGAAGTGAAGGATGTCGTCGGATTCCTGCAGCCGTAACCGCGGGGCCGCTTGTAAGTCCAAGCAGGCGACATACATTTCACTTCACAGCGTGACACGATCATTACCTCGCAACGGGGCGGCAAAATGAGTGAAATTGGCAACAACAGCACGGAACCAAAGCGAATTGGCCGCGGCGCTGAGGCGCTCAAGGCGGGCGCAAGACGGAGCTGGAAACCGATCCTGCTGATCCTTATCCTCATTCTGCTGCTGTATTACCCGATCGGCATGCTGATTGCCCATAAAGTGGACGATGACACGGAATTCGTCCCGACCGGCACCAACGCGGTCGCCGGCGGCAGCCATGCCGTCAACATGATGGCGGGGCTGATCGACCGGGAAATCAACGTCAACGGCTGGACGGCAAATGATCCGTTTTTTATGCCCTCCTCGGCTCTCGACAACATGCCGAACTATCAGCAGGGCATCATTTCCGCCCTCGCCCGTTTCAGCTTCGAGCTGACCGATCAGATCGGCCGGACGCGCGGCTCCAGCCAGACCGACCCGGACCTTCAGGAGGCGGCCGGACTGCTCCAGTATTCCGGCACGAAATGGGCATGGGATCCGACCGTTTCCCTGATGCCGACAGCTTCCTCGGAAGAGCAGTATCAGAAGGCGCGCGGCTCGCTGATCAACTACAACAAGCGGCTCGCGAGCGGAAATGCCGTCTTCGAACGGCGCGCCGACAACCTGCTTGCGACGCTTGACCGGATTTCTCTCGACATCGGGTCCTCGACCGCAACCATCGACCGGCATATTCAGGAGCATTCCGGCGAGGTCATCGACTTTCAGGCCGACGATATTTTTTACGGCGTGAAAGGGCAGGCGTATGGCTACTACATGCTGCTGAAAGCGCTGTCGCAGGATTATGAAAGCCTGATCCGGGAGCGGAATCTCACCAATGCATGGAACCAGATGCTCGGTAGCCTGAAGGCCGTCGTTGACCTTGACCCCATGGTTGTCGCGAACGGCGCGCCCGGCTCCCAACTCCTGCCTAACCATCTGGCGGCGCAGGGATTCTACGTCCTTCGGGCGCGTACACAGCTTCAGGAAATCAGCAACATTCTCTTGAAATAGCCGCGCGGATAGTGGCAGGATAAATTCCATCTGACAAATTGACGGAGCCTTTATGCCGGAAAAAGCCCCGACTGGTGTGCGCAACAAGTTTCTTGTCGTCGTCGATGAGACGCCGGAATGCAAGTCCGCGATCCGGTTTGCAAGCCGCCGCGCCTGGCACGTCGGCGGCGGGGTGATCCTGCTTTATGTCATCGAGCCACCGGAATTCCAGCACTGGATGGGGGTGGAGCAGGCAATGCGCGATGAGGCCCGCGAGGCGGCCGAGGAAATTCTTCAGGCGCTGGCCGAGGAAATCCAGCGCGAGACAACGATTGTCCCGGAATTTGTGATCCGGGAAGGCTCGACGAAGGAACAGGTGCTCGCGCTGATCGAGGAGGATACCGACATTCGCGTTCTTGTTCTGGCCGCCTCCCCCGATTCCGGCGGCCCCGGCCCGCTGATTAAAAGCCTCGTTTTCGAAATGTCCGGCACCTTCGCAATCCCCATCACCGTCGTGCCCGGCAATCTCACCGCCCGCCAGCTCGACGCCGTTACCTGAGCATTTCAGCCCATGCGCGTCAGCGAGACCAGTTCCCCGATGCTTGACTTCGCCCTTAATCATTCTCATATAGCCATCGCTCACGGCGGCGGTTGCCATATGGGATACAAGGGATGCAAAGCTGATGGCCGGCGGAACGGATGATCCGCGCGCAAGGCCATATCCGGTAAGTAATATGCAGTTTCTCAAATCCGGCTTCAGATCAGGTAAGCTCGCGACCTGCGCGGGGCTTCTGCTGATTGTCTTTTACATCATACCCGAATTTTTCGGCGGCGTGCGCGATGTGCCGATTTCGTCCCCTTTAAGCGACGGCGCGCAGCTTGGCGAGACGGTGGATCTGGCGAGCCTCGATGAGGTGTTCGCCGCCCTCGACTACCACCTGGATGATGTTCGCAATGGCCAGCCGGTCCCGCGCCTTTACGTCGATCAGGTTCCCGTCGATATCGACAGCGTCCCCGATGTCGACAAACGAAAAGATACCTTCATCAAGCTCGTGCTGCCGTTGATCCTGAGCGTCAATGAGCGAATCGCGGCGCAGCGCGAAAGGCTGACAGCGCTTCTCGACGCCAAGGTCACGGGCCGGACGCTGGCTGCCGCCGATCGGCACTGGCTCGATAACCTGGCCGCGCGCTACCGCACGGATCCCGACGATCCCTTTGCGCTGCTGGACAGGGTTGATGCCGTTCCGGTCTCGCTTGCGCTTGCGCAGGCGATCGAGGAATCGGGCTGGGGCGCTTCCCGTTTCGCCCGCGAAGGCAATGCCCTCTTCGGACAGCGCATCTGGACCGGGGAACAGGGGCTGGCGCCGGAGAAACGGGCAGAGGATGCCACCTACATGGTAAGGCGCTTTGATAGCATTGCCGATTCGATTTCCGCCTATATTCACAACCTTAACACCCATCCCGCCTATGAGGAATTCCGCCGCGCACGCGCCGAATTGCAGGATCATTCGGCGAGCGGGCCGGACAGTCTCGGGCTTGTCGCCACGCTCCGGGGGTATTCGGAAAAAGGGATGGAATATGTGAACAACCTGCGCCTGCTCATCAGCAGCAACCGATTGCAGGACTTTGAAGCGGCGGAACTTGCGCGCTGACGGGGCGGGACGGCCAACTCGCCCTGCATCCCCCGCATTGAGCGATATAATCCCCTCGCAAAATCGTCCCTGATGTGAAACTATCGCATCGAACCTGACGGACTCTATGGGGAGGGGAGATGGACCGGCTGAAGAATAAAACCGCCATCATTACAGGCGCCGCCGCCGGGATCGGACTTGCGACGACGCGACGTTTCATTGACGAAGGCGCTTTCGTCATCATGACGGACATCAATCGGGATGCAGGCACCGCGGCCTCCGCAGAGTTTGGCGACCGGGCCACATTTCTCCCCCATGACGTCGCGCGTGAAGACGACTGGGAGAAGGTGATGGCGGCGGCGCAGGAGAGAGGCGGGCCGGATATCCTCGTAAATAATGCGGGCATCCTCTCCCTCGGCGATCGCCAGACGATTGAGGATACCGATCTTGAACACTGGCGCGCGATCCAGCGTGTGAATGTCGAGGGTGTCTTTCTCGGTTGCAAGGCGGCCATCAGGGCGATGAAAAGCCGGAGCGGCGCGATCGTCAATGTGTCCTCCATCGCCGCTCTTATCGCAACGCCGTCGCTTGCGGCATACGGCGCATCGAAGGCCGCCGTGCGCCAGCTCACCCAGACGGTCGCGCTCCATGCCGCGCAGAAACGCTACAACATCCGCTGCAACTCCGTACATCCCGATCCGGTTCGCACCGATATGGGCGATGCATTAATGGGCATGTATGGCGGCGATGTCGCAAAAGGCTGGGACAACATCGGCGGCCTTGTCCCCGTGAACAAGCCGAGCGAGCCACTCGATATCGCCAACGCCATTCTGTTTCTCGCATCAGACGAAGCACGCCATGTTACCGGCGCGCAACTCGTGATCGACGGCGGAACAACGGCCATCTAGAAAGCAGAACGACAAGGAAAATAAAATGCGCGTCAATCACAACGACCTTCGCAATTTCGTCGCCGCGATTTTCAAGTCCGCCGGCAGCAGCGCGGACGAAGCCGCCATCGTCGCCAATCATCTCGTGCTCGCCAACTTGTCAGGTCACGACAGCCACGGCGTCGGCATGGTGCCGCGCTATGTCGAGAATATCCGCAATGGTTATCTGCGTCTCAACGAGCATGTGGAGCTTGTGAAGCGCGACGGCTCGATTCTCGTCTTCGATGGCCACGCCGGCTTCGGGCAGGTCGTCGCCCGCGAAGCGACCGAGCAAACGATTGCCGCCGCAAAGCAGAGCGGCCTCGCCCTTTCGGCGCTCCGCAACGCCCACCATATCGGCCGCGTTGGCAGCTACGGGGAGCAATGCGCGGATGCTGGATTGGTCTCCATTCACTTTGTCAATGTCGTCGGGCATCACGGGATCGTCGCGCCGCATCGGGGGGCCGATGCGCGCTATGGGACCAACCCGATCTGCATCACCCTCCCCGACACTCGAGACGAGCCGCGCATCGTGCTTGATTTCGCTACCAGCAAGGTTGCGCTCGGCAAGGTGCGTGTCGCCCACAACAGCGGCAAGCGGCTTGACGAGGGATTGCTGATCGACCGCGAGGGCAACGCGAGCGTCGATCCCTCCGTCATGTTCGAGGGGGAAGAGACAGGCGCGCTGCTGCCGATGGCGGATCACAAGGGCTATGGCCTTGCGCTGATGTGTGAGCTGCTGACGGGCGCGATCGGCGGCGGCGGGACTATTCAGCCGGCCAATATCCGCGACACCCGCATTATCAACAATATGCTTTCTATCGTCATTGATCCCGCCCGGCTCACCGACACCGACTATATCGCCAGCGAGATGAAGGCGATGTGCGATTATGTCCGCGCCTCGCCGCCCCGCAAAGGCTTTGGCAACGTCCTCGTCCCCGGCGATCCGGAACGTGCGGCGCGGCGGGAGCGCGAGGCGAACGGCATCGAGATCGACGCGGAAAGCTGGCGGCAGATTGTTGCCGCCGGTCAGCACTTCGATATCGCGCCGTAGTCACCCGCCTGGCGCCAGACGGCGACCGTGTTATATATAACACTAGTACGCTGAATATTTACTTTTTCACGGCGGAAAGGAGATTTCGCGCGCCGGAGAGCACGAGATCCGTATCGCTCGCACAGAGCAGGAAGTCGTAGCCTTCCGCAAACAGATCATTGGTCTGCTCCGCGCCCTTCGAAATACAGCCGAGATAGGCGGGGCTTGCCTTGATCCGATCACGCGCCTCGGTCAGCAGCGCCTTCACCTCCGGATCATTGAACTGGCCGAGCTTCCTGATGCTGCCCGAGAGGTCATTGGGCCCGATAAAGAGCATGTCGATTCCATCAACGGCGGCGATGCTTTCGATATTCTCCACGCCTTCCTTCGTCTCGATCTGGCAGATGATCATCAGATCATCGACGAGATTTTCAAGATAAGCGCGGGCAAAGCGGCCGTAGGTGCCGCCGCGGGCCGCCCCAATGCCGGCGCTCCGGATCCCGTGCGGCGGATAGCGACAGGCGGCGACGACCGCCCTTGCCTCCTCCGCCGTGCTGACGGACGGCACCATGATGCCGTCCATACCGGTATCCAGCGCGCGCTTGATCAGCACCGTGTCATTCCACGGCACGCGCATCAGAACGGGCGCATCGCCGACGCACCGCACGGCGCGATACTGGTGGATCGCCATCTCCAGGCTGCCCGATCCGTGCTCGTGATCGATCATCACGGCATCGAACCCCGCGGCGCCGATAATTTCGGCCATATCCGGCGAGTTGGAGAAAAGCCAGCAGGCCGTCGTCTTTTCGCCGGCCCTCAGCTTCTCTTTCAGTTTTCGCGCAAAACTCATTAACTCTCTCCCTTATTATTTTTTTAAAATGGCCCGTCAGTTGGGAATATAGAACAGCGATCCGAACCAGCGCCAGCGCCGTTCCGGGCCAAGCAGCGTACAGTTGATCCGCCCGCGCCCGGATTTGAATGCCGTCGACAGCCGGATCTCGATGCGCGAATTACCAATGATCTCGATGGGGACCGCGCCACCTGTCTGACTGGACGAGAAGCAGGACAGGCCGGAGAGGTTTCCGTAATCCTCGGTGAGCGTGAAACCAAACGGCGGCGGATTGCGCTTCAGAACGTTATCGGACGGCGTCACATCCGTCACCCGAAGCGGCAGGGCGTTGGCGGCAAGCCGGAAGCGGCCGATCCCGCCGTAATTTTCGCTCATCGCAAAGCGGGGCAGTTCCAGCCTGTCATGCCCCGAATAGGCGACGCCGGATTGCTGGCCGAATGCGGCCTTGAATCCGAGCCTGCGGATAACCGACTTCACCTCGCTGCCATATTCACCGTAGGGATAAGCGAAAATCGCCGGGACGAACCCGAGTTCCTCCTGGTAGCGTTCGTTGGCGAGCTTGATATCGGCTTCGATCTCTGCCGCGCTGAGGGCCGGCAAATGCGCATGCGAATAGGTGTGATGGCCGAAATGCACGCCGCCATCGCGAAGTTCGCGAAGCTGATCCCACGTCATCATGCCGGGATACTGTTTGTCGACCCCTTCGACGGCGACAAAGACGGTGAACGGCAGATTGGCCTCCCGCAGCATCGGCCAGGCGACATCATAGACCGAACGATAGGCATCATCCATGGTGAGCGCCACCGTGCGATCGGGCAACGGCTGCCCGCTTTCCAGCCGGTCGACAATCTCGTTGAGCGGCAGAACGGTATAGGGACCGCTTTTTAACTCCTCGATATGCTCACGGAACTGATCGATCCTGATATTGGTGGCGGCATACTTGTCCTCGCCGAAGCGGTGATACATGATCACGCTGGCCCAGTCGGCGGCCATCGCCCTGTCCGCGCCATGCAGCATCGCAAGACAGAGAGATATCGCGCCACAAGCCGCCATAACCCCTTTTCTTATATGTTTCATTGGTTCATCAGCCTGTTGTTACGCGTCGCTCGTCCCCATCATCCGGCTCCCCGCCGCCTTGTCGGAAAGCGTAGGGTATCGACGAGGTTTAAACAATTGGTAATGCCACCATTCATTTCTGTAAAAATCCCAGTCCGCCGCCGTCATCAGGCCGAGCAGGATGGCGCGGTTGCGCTGCGCGTCAGCGGAAATATCGAGCGCGCCGTGGAAGGACGCCGTCGTCATGGCATCGAACCCGGTTCCCATATCGAGCTCTGCGCCGCTGCCGTCGATCAGCGTGAGGTCGATGGCCGCGCCGCGTGAATGGGGTGAGCCGTTCGCGGGGTGCGAGAGGAAATCCGCATTTGGCGTATGATCCCAGAGCGCCTGCACCGCTTCGGTCGGGCGGAAGGCGTCGAAGATCTTGAAGCGAAGGCCGATGGCCGCGGCGAGATCAATGGCGCGGCGGAGCTTCTCCGCCGCTTCCAGATTGAGATAGCAGGCGGCCCGGCGATAAATGGGCGCGCCGGTAAAATTATTTGCGCCGGCGTAGCGGATATCCAGCTCCACATCGAACCGATCAGGGGTGATTTCCGTTAACATCTCATTCAGGGGCATCTTGAACCTGCTGACTTGAAATCAGGCGGCAGAGAGCGTAACACTCTTTGCCATCAAGAACCTACATGGCCCCAATAGCGAAGGCAACAGAATGAAGATACTGGCGTTTGACACAGCCATGAACGCCTGTTCCGTCGCGCTCCTCGATGGGGCGGATGTGTGTGCGCATATTCATGAGAAACGACGCCGCGGTCACGCGGAAGCGCTGTTGCCGATGATCGAATCAGTGCTGCGGGACAGCGGTTTCAGCTACGACATGCTCGATATGATTGCCGTTTCGGTCGGGCCCGGGACCTTCACCGGGCTCCGGATCGGCCTTGCCGCCGCGCGGGGTATGGCGCTTGCGGCCGGGAAGCCGCTTCTAGGCATCACGTCGCTGGAGGCGCTTGCCGCATCGGTGCCGGTTGAACTCGCCGCGGGGCGTCCTGTCGCCGTTGCGTCCGATGCCCGCCGGGGCGAGATTTATCTACAGATTTTTGATCGGCTTGACGGCGCGCCGATGATCGCGCCCCGGACAGAAGCCATGGCGATACGGCCGGAAGAGGCGTTATCCCGTCTCGGCGAGCGGCCTGCCGTTATCATCGGCTCGGGCGCGCCGCTCCTTGCCGAACTCGCGGAGTTTGACGGCGATCTCTGGCACATTCCCGATCTCGACCCCGATCCGGACGCGCTCCACCTCGCCCGCCTTGCCGCGGCGCGCGGTCTCCCTGCCCCTGATGCCCCGCCTCCTGCGCCCGTCTATCTCCGCGCCCCGGACGCCAAGCTTCCGGGCGGCGTCGATTACCTGCCTGCAAATGACGGCTGAAATGGAGAAGGCCGCGCTCTCCTCGACCTTCTTCACGGATGCGTCGGTCTCGTCTCTCGCGGCGACGCTGCATGCCGAATGCTTCACCCCGTCCTGGGATGAGGACGCCTTCCGCTCCGCCCTCGCGATCCCCGGCACGGTCCTGCAAATCCTCGCCTGCGATGAGACCCCCGTCGCCTTCGCGCTATATCGGCGGATGTTTGAAGAAGCGGAGATCCTCACCCTCGGCACCCGGCCCGCCTTTCGCGGCCGGCGCCTTGCCGCCACGCTCCTGCGAGAAGGCCAGACTTACCTCGCCGCGCTGCAGGTGGAACGGCTTTTTCTTGAGGTCGGCGCCCAAAATACACCCGCCAGACGGCTATATTCATCAATGGGATTTAAAGAAATAGGCCGACGGGCAGGTTACTACTTGCACGGCGACCGCTCTGAAGATGCCATTATCATGCTAAAGAATTTGCATTAACCCCTAAAATGGGAAATAAACGTTAATAGGTATCAGTATGTCTGTTCAATAAATTTTTCTTTATTTGATTTTATATTCGATTCTGAAATATATATTGTTTATACACTGCAGGGCATTTTTAGTTTTTGGAGGTACGATTACAATGTCTGAGAAAATAGAAAAGCTGGAACTTCTCGCCCTGACTACGGATATTGTAACTTCCCACTTATCGCGCAACCCGGTAAGTGCCAGCGAAATTTCAACGCTTATCAACGACGTATTCAACACGCTGTCGAACGTGGGCGAAACCACGGAAGAGGACAACAAACCGGAGCCGGTTGTGTCCATTCGAAAATCCGTTCACCCGGACTATATTATCTGTCTGGAGGATGGGAAAAAGCTGAAGATGCTGAAGCGGCATCTGAAGACAGCGTATAATATGACACCGGAAGAATACAGAGAACGCTGGGGTCTGCCGGCGGATTATCCGATGGTGGCGCCGAACTACGCGGAGCAGCGGCGCAACCTGGCCAAGAAAATCGGCCTCGGCACCCGTCGAAAGAAAGCTGCGGGCAAGTAGTCTCTACTTTCGCTGGCTGTATAGTATAATTCGTATAAACTTGGCCCCGCCGAAAAGATTTTCGACGGGACGTTGGTTATCGGAGGATTTACATGACGACAACTCGCCTGGAACAGCTTTGCATCGAGAAGGGCTTGCGGATGACCGAGCAGCGCCGCGTTATTGCGCGCGTTCTGTCGGAATCGCAGGATCACCCGGATGTGGAACTTGTCTACAAACGGGCAGCGGAGTTGGATGACACGATCAGCATCTCGACGGTTTACCGCACCGTCCGCATGCTGGAAGAAAACGGTATTCTCGAGCGCCACGATTTTGGCGACGGCCGCGCCCGCTACGAGGAAGTATCGGATGAGCATCACGATCATCTGATCAATATTCAGACCGGGCAGGTGATCGAGTTCACCAGCGATCAGATCGAGGAATTGCAGCACAAGATCGCCGAGGAACTCGGCTTCGAACTGATTGATCATCGTCTTGAGCTTTATGGCAAGCCGCTCCCCAATTCGCGCATCAAAGAGGTGTCGCCGGAGGAGTCGGTTGTAAATATGCGCCAGTCCGCATTTTATACCCGTAAACTCGACTGACGGTTCGATACGCCCCGGCCTATGGACAGGATAAAGGCAGTTTTCACCATTCTGGCGGTGCTCGTCTGGACCGGAATTATGGTGACTGCCCAGGCCATTGTCCTGCTCCTTTTCAGGAAGCATCGCTACCTGATCCCCCGGATCTTCCACAAAGGCCTCTGCCGCCTGCTGAAGGTGAAGGTGGTAACCAGTGGCGTGATCGAGCGATCGCGCCCGACGCTTTTCGTGGTCAATCACATATCATGGCTCGATATTCCCGTTGTCGGCAGCGCGCTTCAGGGCAGTTTCGTCGCCAAACGGGAGGTTGCGAAGTACCCGCTCGTCGGGCCCGTCTCGAAACTGCAGCAGACGATTTTCATCGAACGCACCCGTCCCGCCGTCCGCAGCCATAAGGGCGAGATGCAGGAGCGCCTCAAGAGGGGAGAAAATCTCTTTCTCTTTCCCGAAGGCACTTCCTCCAACGGCATCATTATCCAGGATTTCAAAAGCGCCTATTTCGGCCTTGCCGAGCGGCGCATCAACGGCACTTCATTGACGGTACAGCCGGTTACCCTCGCCTACAGCCGGATGAACGACATTGCGATGACCCGCGGCACCATGGGGATCGTCGCCTGGGTCGGCGATGAGGCGCTGCCCCGCCACGTCTGGGCATTTCTCAAGCGCGGCAGGATTACCGCGGAACTGCGCTTTCACCCACCCGTCACAATCGATTCTTACGATTCTCGAAAAGCCATGGCGAGCGATTGCCAGATGATCATCGCCCGCAGCCTCAGCCGCGCTCTAACGGGCCGCGAGGAACCGGAAACACCGGAATTTCCCCACCGTTGACAGTTTTTTCCGGCAAAGCACATCGCCCGCTTCTCTATTTATCATATAATTGCTAGTTTATTCGTGATAAGGAACGGCCGTGATACGGAAATTCGAGGCCGTGATCCAACGAGGTTGGCAAGGAAACGTGAGCAAAAAACTCTATATTTCAACATATGGCTGCCAGATGAATGTCTATGATTCGGCGCGCATGGCAGACCTGATGGCCCCCTTGGGATATTCCCTGACAACTGAGCCGACTGAAGCGGACATGGCAATCCTGAACACCTGCCATATTCGCGAAAAGGCCTCGGAAAAGACCTTTTCCGAGCTCGGGCGGCTGCGCAACATGCGCGCCGCGAAAGAGGCGCGGAACGAAGGCGGCATGATCATCGCCGTCGCCGGCTGCGTCGCGCAGGCCGAGGGCGAGGAGATTATGAAGCGCGCGCCCTACGTCGACATGGTGTTCGGGCCGCAGTCCTATCATCACCTGCCGCAGATGGTGGCCGAGGCGACGCGCGGCGTCGGCCATATCCTGGAGACGGATTTTCCGCTCGAGCCGAAATTCGATTTCCTGCCGGAAGAGGCGATCGACACCAATCTTTCCGCCTTTCTCACTGTGCAGGAAGGCTGCGACAAATTCTGTGCCTTCTGCGTCGTGCCCTACACCCGCGGCGCCGAATTTTCGCGTCCCGCCGCTGCGATCATCGCCGAGGCGAAACGCATGATTGCCGCCGGAACGCGGGAGATCACCCTGCTCGGCCAGAATGTGAATGCCTATCACGGCGAGGGGACGGACGGAAAGCCGGTCAGCCTTGCAACGCTGATCCAGATGCTCGCCGAGATAGACGGGCTGGAGCGGCTTCGCTACACCACATCCCATCCGCTCGAGATGACCGAGGATCTCTGCCGCGCGCATCGCGACGTCGAGATCCTGATGCCCTATCTGCATCTTCCCATTCAGGCCGGCTCGGACCGCATCCTTGCCGCCATGAACCGCCGCCATACGGCGGATGAGTACCGCCGCATCATCGACCGGCTGCGGCATTATCGCCCCGACCTCGCGCTTTCGGGCGACTTCATCGTCGGCTTCCCGGGCGAAAGCGATCAGGATTTCGAAGACACGCTGCAGCTTGTCCGCGATGTCGGCTATGCGCAGGCTTACAGCTTCAAATACAGCCCGCGCCCCGGCACGCCGGCCGCCGCGCTTGGCGAGCAGATGATCGAGGAGGCCGTCAAATCCGAGCGGCTGGCCCGGCTTCAGGCGCTTCTCAATGAGCAGCAGATCACCTACAATCGCTCCTTCGTCGGCAAGGAAGTTGATGTCCTGCTCGAGCGGGAAGGTAAGCGGGAGGGTCAGCTTATCGGCCGCAGCCCCTATATGCAGTCGGTTTTCGTTCCTGCCCCGACGCAGCGGATCGGCCGCATTGCAACCGTCATCGTCAGGGAAGGAAACGCAAATTCCCTGCGCGGCGAACTGAAACCCGGTAGCGTTGCGGACGCAGCATAGGACGAGACGTGGCAAAATCCCCATCGCGCAGCAAAGCTACCGACCCCCGTTCCGATCAGAATAACGCGATCATCCTCGAATTTGATGACAATCATCTGCTCGCCCAGCTCGTCGGCGAGCACGACCGCTATCTTGCCCGCATCGAGCAGGGCCTTGACGTCTCCGTCACTTCGCGTGGCAACAAGATGGCGATCTCCGGCAGCAAGGACGCCCAGCAGAGCGCAAAGTCGGCGCTTCTCGATCTCTACGCGAGGCTTGAAAAAGGCCTCGACGTGACGGAAGGGGAAGTCGACGGCGCGATCCGCATGGCCGCGAGTGCGCCCGCCGAGGACGGCAGCCGCGGCTCTGTCTCCGGCAATGCCGATATGATTGTAACGAAGCGGCGGCGTATTACGCCCCGCTCCACTAATCAGGCGCTTTATGTCCAGTCGCTGCGCAAGCATGAGCTGGTGTTCGGCCTCGGCCCCGCCGGCACCGGCAAGACCTATCTTGCCGTCGCCAATGCCGTCGCGCTGCTGATCGAGAACAAGGTCGACCGCCTTATCCTCGCCCGCCCCGCGGTCGAGGCAGGGGAGAAGCTGGGCTTCCTGCCGGGCGACATGCGCGAAAAGATCGACCCTTACCTGCGCCCGCTTTACGATGCGCTCTACGACATGCTGCCCGCCGAGGAGGTGGTGAAGCGCCTTGAGAATGGCGAGATCGAGGTGGCGGCGCTCGCCTTTATGCGCGGCCGCACGCTCTCAAACGCCGCCATCATCCTCGATGAGGCGCAGAACACGACACCGGTGCAGATGAAGATGCTGCTGACCCGCATGGGCGAGAATTCCCGTATGGCGGTGACCGGCGATCTCAGCCAGATCGACCTGCCGCTCGGCATGCGCTCGGGCCTGCATGAGGCCGTTGATATCCTGAAAGGCGTCAAAGGCATCGACTTCATTCACTTCGGTGAAGCGGATGTTGTGCGTCACCCGCTGGTGACCCGTATCGTCAAAGCGTATGGGGATCATGATCGGGAAAAGCAGCTCACGCTGAAATCACGGAAATCCTGAACCGCTCATGACTTCTCTCCCCTTCTCTCTTGATCTGGCGATCAGTGTTGAAGATCCGGCGTGGCTCGATATTCACCCCGATCTCGACGTCCGGGCGGAAAAAATCGCCTGCCTGGCGCTTGATGCCGTTACCCGAGAGTTTTCGCTCAAAGCTGCGCGCGGCGAAGAATTGCCAGCGGTCGAGATCAGTCTGCTGTTCACAAATGATACCGCCATCCGCGAGCTGAACCGCGACTACCGGGGCAAAGACGCGCCGACCAACGTCCTCTCCTTTCCGGGAAATCCGCTGGAAATTGAAGAGCTTGAGCAAGCGATCCAGACCGGCGAGCCGCTGCTTCTTGGCGATATCGTGATGGCGCGGGAGACGCTCCTGCGGGAGGCCGAGGCGCAGGGAAAACCGGTTGCCGATCACGTTGCGCATCTGCTTGTTCACGGCGTTTTACATCTTGCCGGGTTTGATCATTTGAACGAAAATGAGGCGGCAGAGATGGAAAATCTTGAAATCGAGATACTGCGGCACCTACATATTGCCAATCCGTATGAAACAGACGAGCAGCCATCACAGGAGACTCCCGACAAAAAATGACCGATAACGTGTCGAGTACGAGCCTGTCCGACTCATCGGACGGTCCGACAGCGCAGAAACAATCAAACACTGTACTGCATACGTTGAAACGTCTCCTTGGGATTGGGCAGCAAACAGAGAGCAGCGTTCGCGCCACACTGGAACAGCTGATCGAAGCGCATGAGGATCCCGAACAGTCCATCAATCCTTCCGAAAAGGTAATGCTGACCAATATACTGAGTTTCAGCGAACTCAGTATCAGCGACGTGATGGTGCCGCGCGCCGATATCGAAGCGATTGACGCCAGCCTGTCGCTCGAACAGGTGGTGGAGCGCTTCAAGGAAACCAACCACTCCCGGATGCCGGTCTATGAGGAGACGCTCGACAACGTCACCGGCATGTTTCACATCAAGGACCTGATCAACTTCTGGGGCGAGAAAAAGCCCGGCCGCTGGGGTGCCTTCTGCCGCGAGATCCTGTTTGTGCCGCCGTCCATGTCGGTGCCGGACCTGCTTCTCAAAATGCGCGCAACGCACATCCATATGGCCGCCGTCGTCGATGAGTATGGCGGCATTGACGGGCTGGTGACCATTGAGGATTTGGTCGAGGAAATCGTTGGCGATATCGAAGACGAGCATGACGAACAGGAAGGCCCGCTGATCATCGTCGCGCCGAACGGGACGATCGATGCGGATGCCCGCGCCTCCATCGACGAGCTTGAGGCGCTTCTCGAGATGGACCTGCTGCCCGAAGATGAGGATGAGGATGTCGACACCGTGGGCGGGCTGGTCTTCCAACTCGCCGGCCAGATCCCGACACGCGGAGAAGTCATCACCCATCCCGACGGACTTGATTTCGAAATCCTCGATGCGGACCTACGAAAGGTCAAGCGGGTGCGCATCCATCGCCGGCCTGTCGAGGCAGACGAGACGGTATGATCGCCCTCAACCGCTGGATTTCAGGACTTTCCCCGTTCAGAAAATATCTCCTCGCCTTTCTTCTCGGCGCTCTGGTTGCGGCGGCGCTGCCGCCGGTCAGCCTGGTTTTCCTGCTGCCCGTCAGCTTCACCGGGCTGGTCTGGATCCTCAGCTCCGCAGCGACGAAAAAACAGGCATTTTTCACCGGCTGGTCATTCGCCTGGGGGCAGTTTATCGCCGGCCTCTACTGGATCGGCGTTGCCTTTACAATTGATGCCGAGACCCACGCGCTGCTGATGCCGCTGCCGGTTCTGGTGCTGCCGGCCTTTCTGGCAATTCTATCCGGCCTCGCGACGCTCGCAACGCATCTGACCCGCGCGCGCGGGCTCGCCCGTATCCTGCTCTTTACCGGCTTCTGGGTTGCATTCGAATATGTGCGGGGCGTCATCTTCACGGGATTCCCTTGGAATCTCGTCGGCTATAGCTGGAGCGTGGTTGATCCTGTCCTGCAAGCGACCGCCTTCATCGGCATCTACGGGCTCACCCTCCTCACTGTTTTCCTCGCGAGCCTCCCGGCGCTCTTTGGCGAGGCGGAGACGCCGCGCAAAGTGGCAATATCCTCGACCGGCCTTGTCGCCGCCCTCTTTATCGCGCTTGCCGGCGCAGGATATCTCCGTATCCCTGCCGCGCCGGTGAGCAGCTTCGACAACACCAACCTTCGCATCGTCCAACCCAATATCCAGCAGAGCATGAAATGGAAGCGGGAACTGCTGCTCGAACATCTGCAGAAAATTGTCTCGCTCAGCCTGATCGAGGAAGGGGAGAAGCCGCGCTTTCATATCTGGCCCGAAACGGCGGTTCCCTATTACCTGACGACGGCGAAGCAGCTGCAAAAAGAACTCGCCCAGATGATTGCGCCGGGCGGCGCCATCTTCACCGGCGCGCCGCGGCGTGATCCGGTTACCAGAACATATTGGAACAGCCTGAATGTTCTCGGTGCAAACGGTGAAATCCTCGATATCTATGACAAGCAGCATCTCGTCCCTTACGGCGAATACATGCCGCTTCGCCCGCTGATGGAAGCGGTCGGCCTGACGGGGATCATTCCGGCGCTCGATCAGATGTCGGATTTTGCAACGCCCGACAAATCGGCGCGCAAAGTGATTTCCATTCCCGGCATGCCGCCGGCCCGCGCGCTCATCTGCTATGAGATCATCTTTCCGTGGGAAATCGCGCCGGATGCGCCGTTCTCCTGGATCCTCAACATCACTAATGATGGCTGGTTCGGGAATACATCGGGCCCCTATCAGCATTTCGCCATCACCCGCACCCGCGCGATCGAACAGGGCGTCCCCGTCATCCGCGCCGCCAATACGGGAATTTCGGCGATCATCGACCCCTATGGCCGGGTTGAGGAACAACTTGCGCTCAACAAAACGGGCGTCATTGACGGCAGCCTGCCGATGCCGATCGCCGGGCGAACCCTTTACGCGCGGAGCGGCGAAATCATTCCGCTTTCGATGACAGGGCTGTTCCTGCTGGCCGGCTTTGTTTTCGCCGGGCGGCGCGCGAAAAACATCGCCGCGTCATCTTGACTATGGCATGCTTTTACACATACTTGGTTCTAAATTTTCTAGACTATTCTCTTGAATGGCGTAAGTAGCGTCCGGGTCCTGCAGTTCCACAAACAGTCTTGATGAGAGGAATTCAGATGGCAAATCATCCCGTGGACGTACATGTCGGGAGCCGGCTTCGGATGCGTCGGACGCTGCTCGGTCTCAGTCAGCAGAAGCTGGGAGAGAAACTCAATCTTACGTTTCAGCAAATCCAGAAATATGAGCGCGGCGCCAACCGCATCGGCGCGAGCCGGCTGTTTGAGCTCAGCCGGATCCTCGACGTCAAACCCGCCTATTTTTTCGAGGAAATGCCCGAGAGTGGGGCGGCGGCCGGCGCCGGACTGGCAGAGCCCGCAGAGGATTTCAAGCATGATTTTCTCGGCAAGCGCGAAACGCTTGAGCTGGTACGCGCCTATTACAAGATTGACAATCTGGAAGTCCGCAAACGGGTATTTGACGTGATCAAGGCGCTCGCGACGGACGATGATGACCCTGACGCCACGGGATCGCGATCGGACTGATCGCCCATGCCGTTTATTCCCGGATTCGCTTGACCCTTCGGAGGTTTTTGCTAGAGTGCGGCAGGCTTATCGTGCCCGTCTGGCGCCTTCTTGATTGAACTTTGCCCAACGGTGCCGACAACAGACAAAGGGGATGTCCGCGTGCCAGCTAAAAATTTTCTTTTTACCAGTGAATCAGTTTCTGAAGGACACCCGGACAAGGTTTGCGACCGGATTTCTGACAGCATTGTCGATCTGTATTTGTCGCAGGATCCATTTGCGCGCGTCGCCTGCGAAACGCTGACGACGACCAACCGTATCGTCCTTGCGGGCGAGGTGCGCGGACCCGAGAGCATCACCAAAGCCCTGATCGAGGAGACCGCGCGCGCAGCCGTCAAGGACATCGGCTATGAGCAGGACGGCTTCCACTGGAAGAACGCCGCGGTCGATATCTATCTGCACGCCCAGTCCGCCGACATCGCCCAGGGTGTTGATGCCTCGGGCAACAAGGATGAAGGCGCCGGCGATCAGGGGATCATGTTCGGCTATGCGGTCAATGAGACCGACGTGCTGATGCCCGCGCCGATCTACTATTCCCACAACATCCTGAAGGCGCTTGCGGACGCGCGTCACAGCGGCCGCGAAAAGGGCCTCGGCCCCGATTCCAAGAGCCAGGTGACGCTCGCCTATGAAAACGGCAAGCCGGTGCGCGCGACCTCTATCGTCGTCTCCACCCAGCACACCCCCGATCTCACAACCCGCGACGTGCGGGAGATTGTCCGCAAATATGTTGTAGATACCCTGCCCGAGGGCTGGATGTGCCCGGAGGATGAATTCTATGTCAATCCGACGGGCAACTTCGTGATTGGCGGACCCGACGGCGATGCCGGCCTGACGGGCCGCAAGATCATCGTCGACACCTATGGCGGCGCAGCCCCGCATGGCGGCGGCGCTTTCTCGGGCAAGGATCCGACGAAGGTTGACCGCTCGGCCGCCTATGCGTCGCGCTATCTCGCCAAGAACGTCGTCGCGGCAGGTCTCGCAGACCGCTGCTGCATCCAGCTTTCCTACGCCATTGGCGTCTCCAAGCCGCTATCGCTCTATGTCGATCTTTATGGCACCGGCAGGGTCGAAGAAGACAAGCTCGCCCGCGTTCTCATGGAGGTCATGGATCTCAGCCCGCGCGGCATCCGCGAGCATCTGCAGCTCAACCGGCCGATCTATGCCCGCACCGCCGCGTACGGTCATTTCGGGCGGACACCGGATGCGGACGGCGGCTTTTCGTGGGAGAAAACCGACCTCGTCGACAGTCTGAAATCCGCCTTTTCCTGATCAGATATGGTTGACGAACAGGCGAAGGGCCGGCGCATCCTTTACGGGCGGCGCCGGGGAAAGCCGCTTCGCAAAGGCCAGCAGGCGCTGATCGACACCGAGCTTCCGCGCCTGCAGATCCCGGCCGGGGATGACACGATCGATCTTCCCGCCCTGTTTACAGGCAATATCCGTGACTGTTGGCTGGAGATCGGCTTTGGCGGCGGCGAGCATCTTGCCTGGCAGGCGAGCAATAACCCGGATATCGGCTTCATCGGTTGCGAGCCCTTTATCAATGGCGTCGCGACATTGCTTGGCAAACTGGCAAAGACGGACGCGCGCAACGTGCGCATTTATACCGATGCGGCGGAAAAGCTGATCGCCCGCCTGCAGGATCACTCCATCGGGCGCGCGTTCATCATGTTCCCTGATCCGTGGCCGAAAAGCAGTCATAACAAGCGGCGATTCGTGCGCGAGGAAAATATTGCGGTCCTCGCGCGGGTGCTGGCGCCCGGCGCCGAGCTTCGCATCGCCACTGATCATACGGATTACGGCGCGTGGATTCTCTGGCACATGCTGCGATCGGATGATTTTATCTGGCGGGCGGACGGCCCCGATGACTGGCGGACACGAAGCGCCGACTGGCCGCCGACACGCTATGAAATGAAAGCGACCTCCAAGGGACTGCGGCCCGTCTACTATCGCTTCGTGCGAAAAAATCGCGCATAGGCCCGGTTTATTTCAAGAAAAAGCTTGGAATTCCCGCTATCTCGTTTATTATAAGCAGAGTTAAATACTGTTCGCTCACCATCTGGATGGGCTTTGGAACGGTGGGTCTCTGACCCGCTGTTTTTTTATGGTTATTGCAGACGAGAAATACACTGAACACGGTCGATAAAATTGCGCAGTTGATCACGCCGTCCCTGACTGATCTGGGCTATGAACTGGTGCGCGTCCGGCTGACGGGCGGCGACAAGAAAGTGCTGCAGATCATGGCGGAGAAGGCCGACGGCACAATGACAATCGAGGATTGCGCCGAGGTTAGTGAAGTCGTCTCCGCGCTTCTTGATGTTGAAGATCCGATCAGCGGTGCTTTTGACCTTGAAGTATCCTCCCCGGGGATCGACCGTCCGCTGACGCGCGAGAAAGATTTCGAACGCTGGGCGGGATTTGAAGCGAAGGTGGAACTCGACGCGGCGGTCGACGGTCAGCGCCGCTATCGCGGCGTGTTGGGTGGCATCCGGGATGGCCTTATCCTGCTGCGAACAGACGACGGCCACGATAAGGAACTGCCGTTCTCCGACGTGAGGACGGCAAAATTGATTTTGACGGACGAACTGATTGCCGCGAGCATGCGCCGCGCCTGATGTTCTAAAGAGCTTAATGTAAGACAGGTATTTGGTCATGGAAAACGCAGCTAGCTTGAACCGACTGGAATTACTGCAGGTCGCCGATGCAGTCGCGCGCGAAAAGGTTATCGATCGCGACATCGTGCTTGCCGCAATGGAAGAAGCGATCCAGAAGGCCGCGCGGGCCAAATACGGCCACGAGAATGACATCCGCGCCAATATTGATCGCGGCACCGGCGAAATTCGCCTCGCCCGCATTCGCGAGGTGGTCGAAGAGGTGGAAAACGAGAGCACGCAGATCTCGCTCGAGCATGCGAAACGGGAAAAGCCCGACGCCGCGCTCGGAGATTTTCTGGTCGATCCGCTGCCGCCCATCGATTTCGGCCGCATCGCCGCCCAGACCGCCAAGCAGGTCATCGTCCAGAAAGTGCGCGAAGCGGAGCGCGAGCGCCAGTATCAGGAATATAAGGATCGCGTCGGCGAGATCGTCAACGGGATCGTCAAGCGGGTCGAATATGGCAATGTCACCGTCGATCTCGGCAAGGCCGACGCCGTAGTGCGCCGCGACGAGATGCTGCCGCGCGAGACGTTCCGCCAGGGTGACCGCATCCGCGCCTATATCTATGACGTCCGCCAGGAGCCGCGCGGCCCGCAGATCTTTCTGTCACGCAGCCATCCGCAGTTTATGGCGAAGCTGTTCAGCCAGGAAGTACCGGAGATTTACGACGGCATCATCGAAGTGAAGGCCGTCGCCCGCGATCCGGGCAGCCGCGCCAAGATCGCCGTTGTCTCGCATGATTCGAGCATCGACCCTGTCGGCGCCTGTGTCGGCATGCGCGGATCGCGCGTGCAGGCCGTGGTCAACGAGCTGCAGGGCGAAAAGATCGACATCATCCAGTGGTCCCCCGATCAGGCGAGCTTTATCGTCAACGCGCTGGCGCCGGCCGAGGTAGCCAAGGTCGTGCTCGATGAGGACGCCAACCGCATCGAAGTCGTCGTCCCCGATGATCAGCTCTCGCTCGCCATCGGCCGCCGCGGCCAGAATGTACGCCTCGCCTCGCAGCTGTCCGGCTGGGATATCGACATCCTGACGGAAGAGGAAGAGAGCAACCGGCGCCAGGCGGAGTTCTCGGTCCGCACGCAAAGTTTCATGAACGCCCTTGACGTTGACGAGACGATTGCCCAGCTATTGGCTTCGGAGGGCTTCACGTCAGTTGAAGACATTCTTTACGTCGATCCGTCGGAAATTTCCGATATCGAAGGGTTCGACGATGAAATCGCCACAGAACTGATCCGCCGCGCGCAGGAGCATGTCGACCAGACCAATTCCGAGCTTGAAATGAAGCGGCAGGAAATGGGCGTCAATGACGACATTGTGAACCTGCAGATGCTGACCCCGGCCATGATCGTGGCGCTCGGCGAAGCTGGCGTCAAAGAGCTTGACGATCTTGCGGATCTTTCGGCCGATGAGCTGATCAACAGCGAGGACGGGATTCTGAGGGAATTTGGCCTGACGGCGGACGAAGCAAACCAGGTCATCATGGCCGCGCGCGCACACTGGTTCGACGATGCGGAGCCGGGCGTGGACGGGGAACATGACGAAGGAAATCCGACGGTCTGATCCGCGGGACGGAGATGGAGACTTGAGTGATCCGCAGCGGCGGTGTATAGCCACTGGACAGATACGGGATAAGGATTCGCTTCTTCGGTTTGCTGTCTCGCCCGACGGACTGCTCGTTTTCGATATTGACAGGAAGCTGCCGGGACGGGGCATCTGGATTACGCCGGATGCGAAGGCGGTGGAGCTGGCGGTAAAGAAGCGCCTGTTCGCACGGTCCGCGAAGCAGGCGGTGACGGTGCCGGAGGATCTGGTCGGGTTGATTGACCGCGCCCTGTCGCGGCAGTGTCTTGCGCTTCTCGGTCTCGCCCGCAAGGGCGGGATGGTGACGACGGGCTTTGCCAAGGTTGAAAAGGCATTGCAATCGGGCAAGGCGGCGCTGCTGGTGGAGGCGGTGGACGGGTCTGAGGACGGACGGCGGAAGCTTCTGCGGATTGCCGGTTCGCTGCCGCGGATTGACCAGTTCACCATTGCCGAGCTGAGTCAGGCGCTGGGCCGGGAGAATGTTGTTCACGCCTGCCTTGCAAAAGGCGCGATGGCAACCAGAATTATGACTGCGGCTTCCCGATTGGCACAGTTCAGGGGTCGCATGGAAACGAATACCGAAGTGCCGGAGTAAAAATGACTGAGACAAATGACAAGGATGGGCGTAAGTCGCTTAGCCTGAACAAACCGTTAGAAGCGAAGAAGACCGCTGGCGGCAACAGTCAGGTCCGTCAGAATTTTACCCATGGTCGTACCAAGACCGTGCAGGTCGAGGTGCGCAAAAAGCGCAGCACGCTCGCGCTTGGCGGACAGAAGCCGGCAGCAGCCGCGCCGGCGGCGCCGGGCGCAAACACGCTCAAAGCCCCCCAGCCCAAGCAACGCCCCGCAGAGAAACGCCCTGCGGAAGCCCAGCGGGATTCGGCTGATTTCCTGACCACGGACGAAAAAGCGGCGCGGGCCGCAGCGCTCGCCGAAGCGCGCGAGCGCGCCATTCGCGAAGAAATGGAGCGCAAGGCGCGCGAACAGGCCAAAGCGAAGGAAGAGCAGCAGGTCAAGCGCGAAGCACCGGCAACGAGTGATACCGACGCGGCGACAGAGTCTGCCGAGCCGGCCGCGGAAGCTCCGGAACAGCCGAAGCGCCGCTCGCCCGAAGAGCGCCGCCGCGCCGAGGAAGAGGAAGCCCGGCGCCTTCGCGAAGAAGCGGAAGCTGCAAAGGTAGCGCAGGTTGCCGTTCACCGCGAGCGGGTCAAAACCACCGAACGCGAGGAAGAACTGCGGCGGGAAGCGAAAACAACCGCCACGCGTCACTTCCCCGGGTTCAGCGATGACGACGCTGCGGCGTCGGGCGCCGCGGCGCTCGCCCGCAAGGGCGGAAAGCATATGCGCGGCGTCGAGGAGCGCCATTCTCCCGCGCGCAAACCGAACGAGCAGCGCCGCCGCTCCGGCCGCCTGACGATCGGCGAAGCGCTTGATGATCGCGGTCCGAAGCAGCGCTCTCTCGCCTCGATCCGGCGGGCGCGCAAGAAGCAGCAGCAAATCAGCGAAGCACCGCCGAAGATTTTCCGCGAAGTCACTATCCCCGAGGTCATCTCCGTGCAGGAGCTCGCGAACCGGATGTCGGAACGCGCGGTAGACGTTATAAAGGTCCTGATGAAACTCGGTATTATGGCGACGGCGAACCAGACCATCGATGCGGATACCGCAGAACTTGTGGTCGACGAACTCGGCCATAAAGCGCGCCGCGTCGCCGCGTCGGACGTGGAAATCGGCCTCGGCGGCGAAGATGATGATGCGCCGGAAGATTTGAAGCCGCGCGCCCCTGTCGTCGCGGTGATGGGGCATGTCGACCATGGCAAGACCTCGCTTCTGGATGCGCTTCGCAAATCCGATGTTGCGGCAGGCGAAGCCGGCGGCATTACCCAGCACATCGGCGCCTATCAGGTAAAGCTGGCAAGCGGCGAGGTCATCACCTTCCTCGATACGCCGGGCCATGAAGCCTTTACCGCCATGCGGATGCGCGGCGCACAGGTCACCGATATCGTTATCCTCGTGGTCGCCGCCGATGACAGCGTGATGCCGCAGACGATTGAAGCGATCAAGCATGCCAAGGCGGCAGGTGTTCCCATCATCGTCGCCATCAACAAATGCGACAAGCCGACGGCGAACCCGCAGAAGGTGCGTCAGGAGCTGCTGCAGCACGAGATCTTCGTTGAGGAAATGGGCGGCGACGTGCTGGACGTTGAAGTGTCGGCCAAGACCGGCGCGGGCCTCGACAAACTGCAGGAAGCGATCCTGCTGCAGGCTGAGGTTCTGGAACTTCGCGCCAACCCCGACCGCTCGGCGCAAGGTACGGTTATCGAAGCGAAGCTCGAAACCGGACGCGGCATGGTCGGGACGGTGCTGGTCAGCCGCGGCACGCTGCGGATCGGCGATTTCTTCGTCATGGGGCCGGCAATGGGCAAGGTCCGCGCCCTGCTCGATTATCGCGGCCAGAATGTCACGGAAGCGGGCCCGGCGGTCCCTGTCGAAGTACTCGGTATTCAGGGTACACCCTCGGCAGGCGATGATTTCGTCGTCACCGAATCCGAGAATCAGGCGAGAGAGATTGCCACCTACCGTCAGCGGCTCGACAAGGACAAGCGGGTCACGGCATCCGCGCGCGGCACCATCGAACAGATGTTCAGCGCGATCAAGGACGGCACCGTGGATGAGTTGCCGGTCGTCATCAAGGCGGACGTTCAGGGCTCTGCGGAGGCCATCTCCGACGCGCTCGAGAATCTCGGCACCGACGAGGTTGCGGTCAAGGTCCTCTATTCGGGCGTTGGCGGGATTACCGAATCGGATATTTCGCTTGCCGCCGCATCGCGCGCAATAGTGATCGCGTTCAATACCCGCGCCAACAAGCAGGCGCGTGATGAGGCAGCCCTTCAGGGCGTCGATATCCAGTATTACTCGGTGATCTATAACGTCATCGATGACATGCGGGCGATGCTTTCGGGCATGCTGGCGCCGACGCTCCGCGAGAACTTTCTCGGCTATGCGGAAATTCGCGAAGTCTTCAATATCACGAAGGTCGGCAAGATTGCCGGCTGTCTGGTCACCGAAGGCAACGTCAAGCGCGGCGCGAAGGTACGTCTGCTGCGCGATAACGTCGTCATTCACGAAGGCACGCTCTCGACCCTTAAACGCTTCAAGGATGAGGTGAGAGAGGTTCGCGCCGGTATGGAATGCGGTATGGCGTTCGAAAATTACCACGACATCCAGGTCGGGGATTTCATCGAATGCTTCGAGGTCGAGGAAGTGGCGCGCGAGCTTTAAGCGCCCCGCTTTCCGTCTCGTCACCCTCAATCGCGGGAGAATGCCTCATGGCACAAGCGAAACGCGGCTCTAAACCCGCCAGCAAGCGGCAGTTGCGCGTTGGCGAGGAATTGCGCCATATCCTGGCCGAGATCTTGACGCGCGGCATTTTGCATGATCCGACCGTTGCCGGCGCCTCGATCACGATTTCCGAGGTCAAGGTAAGCCCGGATATGCGGAGCGCCACCGTCTATGTCACCACCCTTGGCGGCGTCAACGAAGCGCCGGTCATCGCCGGCCTGAACCGGGCGAGCGGTGTCATTCAGGCGGAGCTCGGACGTGAGCTCACCATGAAATTCACGCCGCGTCTCGCCTTCCGCCGCGACGAGTCCTTCGACTATGGCATGCATATCGACTCGCTGATCCGCAAGACCCGCGGAACGGACGGCGAGATTTAGCAGCGTATGGCAAGAAAGCGGCGCGGAACCCCGATTCACGGCTGGCTGAATATTGACAAGGCTGCCGGAGTGACCTCCGCCCATGTCGTTGCGCGCGTCAAGCGCATCACCAACGCGGAAAAGGTTGGGCATGCCGGAACGCTGGATCCGTTTGCAACGGGCGTTCTTCCCATCGCACTTGGCGAGGCAACGAAAACCGTCGGCTACATCGTCGATGACATGAAGGAATATCGCTTTACCGTCCGCTGGGGCGAGGCCCGCAATACGGACGATATCGAAGGCGAGATCGAAGCCACCTCCGATCACCGTCCGTCGCGCGAGGACATCCTTGCCGCGCTTCATCACTTCACCGGGACGATCCGCCAGCGTCCGCCCGCCTATAGCGCCATCCTGATCAGGGGCGAGCGCGCCTACAAGCTCGCCCGCGAGGGAATAGATGTCACAATGCCCGAGCGCGACGTCCATATCGCGGCGTTACAGCTTGTCGGGATACCGGACAGGGATCACGCCATCTTTGATGTCACTTGCGGAAAAGGCACCTATATTCGCGCCCTCGGCCGGGACCTCGCGCTCCGGCTCGGGACTGTTGCACATTTGTCAGCATTGCGGCGTCTCCGCGTCGGACCTTTTTGCGCCAATGACGCGATTTCGCTGGATAAGTTGGCAAAGCTGTGGCAGTGTCCCGCAGAATTTCAGGATCTGCTTCCCTTAACGACCGCGCTGGACGACATCCCGGCCCTGGCCGTGACGGAACCGCAGGCAGTACGCCTTCGGCACGGTAACGACGTGGCGATCCCGGATCAGGCAGACGGCATCGTCTGCGTCATGGATGGAAATACACCCCTCGGTCTTGCAAAAATGGAAGCCGGGAGGTTGTATCCCGTCCGCATTTTTAATATTTAACTCAGGAGAGACCCGATGTCGATTACTGCAGAGCGTAAAGCAGAATTGATCAAGGAATATGCCACCAAGGAAGGGGACACCGGCTCCCCGGAAGTACAGATTGCGATCCTGACCGAACGGATCAACAATCTGACCGGACATTTCAAGGACCACAAGGGGGATGTGCATTCGCGTCGCGGGCTGTTGAAAATGGTCAGCCGCCGTCGTCGCCTTCTTGACTACCTTCGGAAGGTTGAAGAATCACGTTACCAGGACACGATCAAACGCCTTGGCATTCGTAAGTAATTCAGTATGCGCAGGCCCGTCTTCCGGGCCGCGAGATCAGCAAACGCCGGTGGCTGCCTTGGCTCTGCCAATGCACATCGGCGTTTGTCGCATTTGGGAAGCATTCTTTCCAGACGCGTATCAGAGATAGAGAAGAAGAAAAAGGCCGGAACATAGGGTTCCGGATTTGCAGAGCGGCATGGGGCCGTTTCTGCGTTGGAAGGAAAGAAAATGTTTGAAATACATCGCAAAGAAGTGATGTGGGGCGGCCGGCCTCTCGTTATGGAAACCGGCAAGGTTGCCCGCCAGGCGGACGGCGCCATCATGATCAGCTATGGCGGGACCCAGGTTCTGTGCACGGTTGTCGCAGCAAAGACAGTTAAGCCGGGAGTGGATTTTTTCCCGCTGACCGTCAACTATCAGGAGAAGGCATTTGCCGCCGGCAAGATCCCGGGCGGCTTTTTCAAGCGCGAAGGACGCCCGAGCGAGAAAGAAACGCTCACCTCGCGCCTCATCGACCGGCCGCTGCGCCCATCTTTCGTCAGCGGCTTCAAGAACGAAACGCAGGTTGTCTGCACGGTTCTTGCCCATGATCTGGAAAATGACCCGGACATCGTCGCACTGATCGGCGCCTCTGCCGCGCTCACCATCTCCGGCATTCCGTTCCTCGGCCCGGTCGGGGCAGCCCGCGTTGGTTATGTCAACGGCGAATATGTGCTGAACCCGGTTGCCGCCCAGATGGACGACACTCGTCTTGATCTGGTGATCGCCGGGACTGCGGACGCGGTTCTTATGATCGAATCCGAAGCGCATGAGCTGAGCGAGGAAGAGATGCTCGGCGCCGTCATGTTCGGCCACCGCGAGATGAAGCCCGTCATCGATGCCATCATCGACCTTGCCGAAGCCTGCGCGAAAGAGCCGTGGGACTTCCAGCCTGAAGAGGTTGACGCCGCGCTTGATGCAAAGGTGAAAGAGGCCGCAGAGGCCGCACTTACCGAGGCCTACAAGGAAGCAGGCAAGCAGAGCCGGGTTGAAAAGGTTGCGGCCGCCAAGGACGCTGTCATTTCCGGGCTCGAGGATGAGCAGAAGGAAGTCGCCGGCGATCTTCTCAAGAAAATCGAAAAGAAAATCGTTCGCGGCAATATCATTGCCACCGGCCAGCGGATCGACGGGCGCGACACCAAGACAGTTCGCCCGATCCTCGCTGAAATCGGCGTGCTGCCGCGCAGCCATGGCTCCGCCCTCTTCACCCGCGGCGAGACGCAGGCGCTGGTCGT
>JRYH01001655.1_pt1 | contig 36614 bp, 30 predicted proteins | sample 235351 | NCBI WGS metagenome assembly JRYH01 (sample SAMN03074221, study PRJNA261480) | activated sludge metagenome | biome: Wastewater Treatment Plant; feature: Wastewater; material: Activated sludge; isolation source: activated biomass of a wastewater treatment plant treating wastewater... ...
ACCGCAGCCGCTTGACGGCGATCCGCGCCTCGTGCAGGTCTTCCGGTTCTGCCAGCCCCCCCTCGACCCGGGAACGCAGCGCCTCGGTCAACTCGGCAATCCGCCACCCCGCGAGCGTCGCGAGATCGGCCGCCCGCTCGCCCCCGATCCGGGCGCCCCGGGCGCCCCGGGCGGCACGCCGCGCCGCCCTCCGGACCCGCCCCGGGCCCGCGGCGCGGGCGCGGAGCGACGCGGTCGCGGCGGCCCGGGACTCGGCCAGGTGCTCAAGAACCGGCGCCAACAACGGAGCCAGGCCCGGTTCCCCCTCGGCGACGCCTCGCCAGAGTTCGGCCTGCACATCGGCGTCCCGCACCGCCGCGGCGGCGCGCCGAAGGCCCCGGAGCAACTTCCTGATCCGATCCAGGTCCCGCCCGCGAAAGCAGGGCTCGAACAGCGCGAGCGCGGCCCCAGCGCGGCGGGTCGCGATACGCAGGCGGTGGACGCCCTCGGGTTCGTCGGCCCGGGCGCGCAACGCCGGGCGGATCCGCCGGGCGACCACCCCCAGCCGGTCCACCACCGCGCGGCGCGCCGCCCGCATCGTGGACAGGCTCAGATCCAAGGGCCGCACGGCCCGGCTCCTTCCCGGCGGTCGCGGCCCCTCGGGGCCCGGCCGCCTCCCTCTTGAGGATCGTAGAGCCGACCGGTCGACGGGCCCCGGGGGGAGGGCCGCAATGGGGGGGTGCACCTGCGCTCGGGGCCCGGGCGCGCGGTTCGGCGCGGTGGCCAACCCCGGGGGCGAGCCCTATCGTTGCCGCCCGCGGGTCGGACGCCCCGCCCGGGCGGTCGAGCCCGCCCCGGATCGCCGGCAGGACCCCTGATCCCGCGAGAAGACGCCGCGAAGAAAGGACCCCCCGTCATGGCCGCAGGCACGCAAGGCACCGTCTCCCAGGTCATCGGCTCGACCTTCGACGCCCAGTTCCCCGAGGACCAGCTCCCCGAGATCTACAACGCCGTGACGATCGCCTGGACGCAGGACGGCGTGTCGATGGCGCTGACCGGCGAGGTGCAGCAGCACCTCGGCGGCGGCCGCGTCCGCGCGGTCGCGCTGGGCTCGACCGACGGGCTCAAGCGCGGCATGGCGATCCTCGACACCGGCGCCCCGGTCGCCGTGCCCGTCGGCGAGAAGGTGCTGGGGCGGGTGTTCAACCTGCTGGGCAACCCGATCGACAACAGGCCCGCCCCCGAGGGCGCCGAGCGCCGCCCCATCCACCGCGAGGCCCCCGAGTTCACCGCCCTCAACCCGCGGACGGAGATCCTCGTCACCGGCATCAAGGTCATCGACCTGCTCTGCCCGTTCGTGCGCGGCGGCAAGATCGGGCTGTTCGGGGGCGCGGGCGTCGGCAAGACCGTCATCATCCAGGAGATGATCGCCCGCGTGGCCCGTGAGTTCGGCGGCTACAGCGTGTTCTGCGGCGTGGGCGAGCGCACCCGCGAGGGCAACGACCTCTGGCGAGAGATGCAAGAGGCCGAGTACACCGACGAGAACGGCAAGAAGGCCCATGTCATCGACAAGGTGGCGATGGTCTTCGGGCAGATGAACGAGCCCCCGGGCGCCCGCCTCCGCGTCGCGCTCTCGGGCCTGACGATGGCCGAGGATTTCCGCGACTCGTCGGGCAAGGAGACGATGATCTTCGTCGACAACATCTTCCGCTTCACGCAGGCGGGCTCCGAGGTCTCGGCGCTCCTGGGCCGCATGCCCAGCGCCGTGGGCTACCAGCCGACCCTCTCGACGGAGATGGGCGAACTCCAGGAGCGGATCACCTCGACCAGCAAGGGCGCGATCACCAGCGTGCAGGCCATCTATGTGCCCGCCGACGACCTGACCGACCCCGCCCCCGCCACCGCCTTCGCCCACCTCGACGCGTTCGTCGTGCTCGAGCGCGGCATCGCCGAGAAGGGCATCTTCCCCGCCGTCGACCCCCTCGCCTCGACCTCGACCATCCTCGACCCGGGCATCATCGGGCAGCGGCACTACCAGGTCTCCCAGCAGGTCCAGCGCATCCTCCAGCGCTACAAGGACCTCCAGGACATCATCGCCATCCTCGGCGTCGACGAACTGAGCGAGGACGACAAGCTCATCGTCGCCCGCGCCCGCAAGATCGAACGCTTCCTCTCCCAGCCCTTCTATGTCGCCGAGGTCTTCACCGGCTTCCCCGGCATCTACACCAGCCTCGAGGACACCATCGACTCCTTCGAGCGCCTCGTCGCCGGCGAGGGCGACGACCTGCCCGAGTCCGCGTTCATGTATGTCGGCACGCTCGACGACGCCCGCCGCAAGGCCGAGAAGGCCGCCGCGAGCGTGTGAGCGATTGACATCACCTCGTCCGCCCGAACGCCCCGCCCACGCGGGGCGTTTTTCTTGGCCGCCCCGCCTCACCCGCCCGAGAGCACGAACCGGTCACGCAGCGTCACCGCCGAGCCGTCCGGCCCGATCGTGCGGAAGAACGCCTCCAGCGCCACCCACGAGCCCTCCCCACGCGCGGTCGCGGCGAGCCAGGGCGGCAGGTCCTTGAGCGCCACCCGGTAGGTCCGCGTCGAGGGGTCGTACAGCCGCGCGTTGCGTTGCAGGTCCGTCAGGTCGATCTCCCAGATCAGCTCCTGCGTCTCCCGGTTCGCCGCGCCCCCCTCCGGGCGGAACAGCTGCACCTCCAAGCGCCCCGCGCCCTTGACCGTGTCCCCCCATTGATCGCGGAGTTCGAGGAAGAGCAGGATCCGCGGCTCGCCCGACGCCGGCGCCTCGAAGTGCGTCAGCGGGAAGATCCGCAGCCTCGCGGGCGAGAACGGCGACGCCACCATCGCCCCGCCCGGCGGCGTGAGAAGGGGGCGGTCCTCGCCCGCCCGCTCGGCCGCGCACCCGACCAACCCGATCAGGCCCGACGCCGCCGCCGCCCACGCCACGCCCGCGATCATCCGCTCAAGCCGCATCGCCCCCAGTGTACGGATCGTCGCGCCCCGGGGGCGTGGGGGCCCCGCGCGGCGCGAGCCGCTCGAGCAGCCGGACCAGCCCGCGCTGCCCCGCCTCGAGCGCCGTCAGCGCCCGCGTGTTCTCCTGGAGCGTGTGCACCAGCACCTCCACGCCCGCCCGCTCGGCGGTCAGCCGGTCGTGCGCCTCCTGCAGCTGCCGCTCCCGCGCCACCGCCGCCCGCCGCTCGACCACCCACATCAGCCCGATCAGCCCGGCCGCCCCGAACTGCGTCAACGAAGCCAGCGCCTCCGCCTCCGGCATCACCCACCCCCGATCACACCGCCGAGAAATCCCGGAACCGCGCCGTGTACGACACCGTCACCGACCGGCCGCGGTCGACCCGGTCCGCCTCCTCGTACGCCACCAGCCACATGTTGGGGAACGAGGTCCCGGCGTGGTCCACCAGCGTCCCCGCCCCCGACGCGAACGCGCCGGCCGACACGATCGCCTGACGCAGGGCCCACAGCGCCGCCTCGCTCGCCGCGACCAGGCGACCGCGCACGACGACCTCCGTCTCCTCGTCGCCCAGCGGCAGCGTCCCCCCGTGCGCCGGGTTCCCCGTCAATCGCGAACGCGCCGTCGTCTCCACGCCGCGCAGGCCCATCGAGAACCGGTGCGGGCCCGACCCGAAGAGATCCTGCGTCTTGTACGAACTCGCCATGCGCCACCCCCCACGCCCACCGAGCCTCAGACCGCCTCGACCGTCACCGGGTCCGCCGCGCCGTCCGCCGAGATCGCGACCAGATCGACCGTGCGCGACGAGCCCCCCTTCCGCGAGACCTGGTACTTCACCCCCAGCACCACCGCCGTCATCGACACCCGCCGCCGGCCCGCCCCCGCGCTGTTCGGCGAGGTCTCGAACTCGAGCGTCCCCTGCTCGCCCGGCCTGGGCACATCCATGTCCTCGCCCAGCAGTTCCTGCGTCACGCGCACCTCCACGCGCTGCTCGGGCACATCCGCCAGCACCGCGTGCGGCCCGGTGTCCCCGAACTCCACGAACGACCGGGCCGCGACCCGCTCGACCGCCACGCTCTCCACGCCCGACCAGTCAACGCCCCCGAACGACACCACCCGCGGATGCAGAAACAGCATCGGTTCCCCCTTCCTGCTCTGGTGGGACGGGCGTCCCGCCCGTCTCTCCCCACCCCTCTCACATGCGCACAAACCGGCCCACGCCCGGCCGCCGCGCCGCGTCCGCCACGCCGTCCCCGTCCGTGTCGATCTTCGCGACCGCCGCGCCGCGCTCGGCCGCGAACCGGGCCCGGTAGAGCGCCGCGCGGACCGCCGCCGGGGCCTCGGGGCCCTGGCCCGCCGAGGCCCCGGCGTAGATCAGGTGCAGCGCCCCCAGGGCCTCGAGCCGGACCATCGCCTCGGGGTTCTTCAGCGCGCTCTCGTCGAGTTCGCCCTCTGACGCCTCGCCCGCGGGCTCCAGCCCCAGCATCCGCAGCACGCGCCGGTGCGCGTCCATGATCTGCGGCGCGAAGGTGAAGACCTCCACGGGCTGGTCCGCCATCGCCGTCAGCCCGATCGCCGGCCCCGCCGCCGACGCGCGGAGGCGCGAGACCACCGCCGCGTCCTCGGCCGAGACGCCCACCACCTCGTACCCGTTCCCCCCGATGCGGACCACCGAGCCCGGCCCCACGCCCTGGGCGAGCAGCCCGTTGTCCTGCGCGGTCAGCGTCAGCGCCGTCCTGCTCACCGAGCCCGTCCCGCTCACCAGCCGCTGCCCGACCCACGCCACCTCGCCCAGCAGCCCGGGCTCGATCACCAGCAGATCACGATCCGTCGCGAACATGGCCCCTCCTTCCGCGCTCGTTCCCCGTGCCCCAAAGCCGACGCGGGCCCCTCGACCCGCGCCGGCCGCCGCGCGCCCCCCCGACCACGCGGCATGTGCTGAGAAGGAACCGGTGCCTCGTGCCCGGCGCCCACCGCCCAGTTCACACCGTCAGCCCGCGCAGCACCCCGTGGGCGTTCTCGTTCTTGAACTCGAGCGTGTACTCCCCGATCACCTGCCCCGCGACCGAGTCCCCCGTCGCCGCGAGCGGCTTGTAGTGGAAACTGCGCCCCCGGAGCGGCAGCACCCCGATCCGGCTGGAGTCCAGCAGCAGCACCGCGTCCGGCGGCACCCAGCGGCTCAGGATCACCCGCGCGACCCCGAAGTCGCTCTCGTACACGCTCACCATGTCCGCGTACTTCGTGTCCTCGGGCAGGTAGGCCCTCGCCCCGCTCGCGAACGAGTTGATGCGACGCTTCTGCTTGCCCCCGCAGACGATGGTGTCCACCACGCCCGACGACTGTTCCCAGATCGCCCGCAGCGCGGCGTTGAGCAGCGCCTCGTCGAGCGCGCCCGAATCTCCCGCGGGCATACCCCCGGCGCCGGGCTGGTAGATGTTGGTCTGGATCGAGTGCACGATCCCGTTCATCGTCCGGCGGACCGTGCCCGAGCCCTCCTGCGTCGACGCGGGGGCCACGCCGTTGATGACCGTGTTCTCCAGGTCGCGCAGCAGCTCGCGCATCCGCTCCTGCTTCTGGTAGTCGACCTCGTCGGTGATCCCGTGCGCCGCCGAGGCCTGCATCGAACCCGAGACCTCCACCGCCGCGGTGAAGATCTGCGTGTAGTTCTGCCGGCGCACGCGGCTGCTGAACCGTGCCGAGGGCGCCTCCGCACCCTCCAGCGCCGCGTTGCCCAGGATCGACAGCGCCAGCCCGTCAGAGAGCGTCGCCTGGCTCGTCCCGCCGTACCCGCGCGAGACGGTCAGCGTCGAGGCGTTGATCGCCGTCACGAGCATCACCTCGCTCGTCCCCCCGGGCCGGACCAGGTCGCCCACGCGGAACGGCGCCGCGTCCGCCACGGCGAAGGTTGTGTCGCCCCCCGTCACGGTCGCGTCGTCGATCTCCCCCGTGTTCGCCACGAGCGAATCCTCGATCCACTCGTGCACCGTGCTCATCGCCGGCTTCTTCGCGTCACCCAGATGATCCAGCAGCGGCGTCTCGTGCGGGCTCACGATCCCGATGATGTCCGACACATCCTCGACCAGTTCCGGAAGCCCCGCGCCCGCCCCGTATGTCGCCTTCCCCGTGAACGCCATGCCAGTTCCCCCTTCTCGACCGGCTCACCCGGCCGTGCAGTCCATCCAATCCCGTTCGACTTCACCCCGTCTGTTCTCTTCCTCAGCCCCGCCTCGCCCGCAGGTACCGCAGCAGATCGCCGCGATCCCCGCTGGTGCGCGCGTCCGACGCCAGGTCCTCCAGCCCCAGCCCGGCACGCGCCGGCTCGCCCGCCATCGCCGCGCTTTTCAGCCCGCCGCCCGCGACGGCGCGGAACAGGAACCCCTTGCCCGCCTTCACCTCCCGCACCGCGGCCGCGATGTCGGGCTCGTCCATCGCTGACACCGCCTGCTCGACCAGCGGGGCGGTGATCTCGAGGTCGATCGCGCCCGCGGCCGCCAGTTCGCGCTCGATCTCCGCGCGTCGCGCCGCCGTCGCCGCCGCGGCCCGGGCCGAGGCCAGTTCCGCCCTGAGCGTCGCGACCTGCGACTCCAGCGCGGCGATCCGCGCCTTGTCCTCGTCGCGGTCGGCCCGCTCGCGTTCGAGCAGTTCCGCGCTCACCGGTTGCTCCGGCGCCTCGGGCTCGACGCTGGTCGTCTGCTTGCCCCCGCTCCCCTGCGTCCCACCGACACCCATCTGAACCCCCTTTCAGGTCCGCTCAGGACACCCCCGCGTCGCTCGGGGCGTACCCCAGCTCCGCCAGCGCCCGCTCGCGCGGCACGCCCAGTTCCACCTTCTGCTTCGCCGCGACCACCGCGTCCCCCGGCTCGATCGGCTGCGGGTCGGGCCACACCAGGCGGATCCCCCGGTCCCCCGGGTGCGTCCGCAGGATGCCCGCCGCGTCGAGCGCGGTGAGCACCATCCGGCTGACCTTCTCGATCCCGGCGCCGTAGGTCACGCGCTTCCGCGCCGTCTTGGCGAGCAGGCTCATCAGCGTGATCCGCAGCGCGTTCGCGCTCGAGAGGTTGCCGATCTTCGCCCGCACGACGCCGCCCGCGAGCGGGGGCACGCCGCTGACCTTGTCCATCGCCTCGCGGATCTGCTCGATGTGCTCGGCCTCGCTCGGGCAGGCCGCGTCGCCCCCGAAGGCCTCGATGCTCGCGTCGGGGTCGTCCGTGCTCCAGACCCGTCCCGGGCCGACCGGGGCCTTCTCGAAGCCCTCGAGCCGCTTGGCCAGGTACATCTGGAAGCTCGACATGGTCACGCGGCGGGCCCGGTCGCTCAGGCGCGTGTTCAGCTCGTTCTGCAGCCCGATCAGGGGCTCGACCTCGCTGAGCCCCTCGTAGCGGAACGGCTGGCTGAGGTTCTGGATGTGCACCACCGGCACCACCCCGGGCAGCAGCACGCTCGACTCCCGCAGCGCCGCCCGCCCGTCGTGGAACACCACGCGGCGGCCCGGCCCGAGCACCTCCGTCACCGTGCCCGACCGCCGGGCCCCGGGACCGGAGGGGGCGCGCCCGTCCCGCCCCCGGGCGCGCCGCACCCCCCGGCCCCATCCCCACGCCGAGCCCCACGCCGTCCCCCCCGCCGAGTCCGGCCCCGCGCGCTCCACCTCGTTCAGCCCGCGCTCGAAGTGGATCACGAACGCGTCGAGCCTCCGGTAGTCGTCGGGGTTGAGCACGGGGATCCCCCGCCTCGGCTCGATGACCTCGACGCGGATCAACTCCGCCAGCGCCTCGCGCGACCCGCGCTCCAGCGCCGCGAGCACCGCGCTACGCGAGATCAGGGCCTCCTCGTCGAGCCGCAGCGCGAGGTCGACATGCCCGTAGACATGCCCCAGCAGCGCGATGTCCTGGAGCAGGGCGATCCCGCCCGAGGCCTCCCACACCGCGTCGAGCACGCGCTCCACGGTCCCGCGCAGGTCCTCGTCGCGGGCGGTGCTGAGGATCTGCACCGGCTTGCCGAACATGAAGTCGACCATGGTCTGCACGCGCCAGGCGATGTCGTTCTCGATCACGATCTCCCGCTCGTCGTCCTCGCCCCCGCGGAACCGCGCGGGCAGGCTTGCCGCCTGGGCCCCGGCCCATCGCCCGCCCCGCGCCGGCGCCTCCGCCGACCAGCCCGATGCGCCGACCGGTTCAGCCGGGTCGCGGAAATACGCCCACATCCGTTCCAGCCGCGGCAGCGCCGCGCGCCGGTGCTCGTTGATCACGAGTTCGAGAAACGCCCGGTCAAGGCCGGCGTCTGCGATCCCTTCGAACCGGTCGGGCATCGGGCCCCTCCTTCCACACCGGCCCGCCGTTCATCCGAGCGGGCCTGCACCCACCCGGCCGCCCGCCCGCCCCGTGCGCACGCGCCGCGGCGCCCCGGGACGCGACGACAACGCCGGGGGCGACGCAACCCGCGACACCGGCACGGGCTACGAAAAATGGAAAACTCCCGGGCGGACCGGGGTGAGCCGCCGCCGGCGTGTGCGCACGGGCGCGGACCAAGGCCGGGGCACCGCGAGAATCACGCCGGTCCGGCGTGGCCCGTCAATGGCCTCGCGAGCCCGCCGTCGGCGTCAAGCACTGGCCCATCGCGCCCTCGCCATCGCGCAGCGGCGCCGAGACCGGCGGTCCGTCGCGGCCTGAGCGGCGGGGGCTTCGGAGCAACGGGACGCACTTCCCAGATGGCCTGAAGTGGCCTCTGACGCGAGACCTCACACGCCCGGGCCAGCCTCCCGCGGAATGTAGGGAGAACCCCACACCCGTTGTCGGGGCCGGCCGGACTTGGAACTCGGCCTCCGGTCGAGGTGAAGCCGCGCCGGGGGCGGATTAGGATTTTCAAGACAAGGAGGTGCGTAATGCAATCGCATCTGCAGACCGGCGCGGTCGCGGTGGCGCCCGGGTCGTTGCACCGTGGGGTCAGGCTTCTGCACGACCCGCTCCGCAACAAGGGGACGGCGTTCACCGAGGAGGAGCGGGACGCGTACGGCCTGCGCGGGCTGCTGCCGCCGCGGGTGCACACGCAGGCCGAGCAGGTGCTGCGGGTCCTGGAGAATCTGCGGCGCAAGCCGACCGACCTGGAGCGGTACATCAACCTGATCGCGTTGCAGGACCGGAACGAGACGCTGTTCTACCGGGTGCTGGTCGATCACATCTCCGAGTTGATGCCGATCGTGTACACGCCGACGGTGGGCGAGGCCTGCCAGGTGTACGGGCACATCTTCCGTCGCCCTCGCGGGATGTTCATCAGCATCGCCGACCGCGGGCGGATCGCCGAGGTGCTGCGGAACTGGCCGCACGAGGATGTGCGGATCGTGGTGGTCACCGACGGGGAGCGGATCCTCGGGCTGGGCGACCTGGGTGCGGACGGGATGGGGATCCCGGTGGGCAAGCTGTCGCTCTACAGCGCGTGCGCGGGGATCCACCCGATGCACTGCCTGCCGGTGACGCTGGATGTGGGCACGGACAACAAGTCGCTGCAGGAGGACCCGCTGTACATCGGGCTGCACCAGCCTCGCCTGCGCGGGCGGGCGTACGACGACTTCGTCGACGAGTTCGTCGACGCGGTCACCACCGTGTTCCCGCGGGCGGTCGTGCAGCTCGAGGACTTCGGGAACACCAACGCGTTCCGGCTGCTCGAACGGTACCGGAGCCGCTACTGCGTCTTCGACGACGACATCCAGGGAACGGCGGCGGTCGTGCTCGCGGGGCTGTGGTCGGCGATGCGGCTGACCGGCGGCACGCTGCGTGAGCAGCGGCTGCTGTTCCTGGGCGCGGGCGAGGCGGGGGTCGGCATCGCCGACTTGTTCACCAGCGCGCTCGTGAACGAGGGGATGGACCCGGGCGAGGCGCGTCGGCACAGCTGGCTGGTCGACTCGAAGGGGCTGGTGGTGGCGGGGCGGACCGACCTGGCGCCGCACAAGCGCCCCTACGCCCACCCGCACGACGGCGCCGCGGGATTCCTCGAAGCGATCGAGGCGCTGCGCCCGACCGCGATCATCGGCGTCTCGGGCATGCCCGGCGCGTTCACGCGACCGATGGTCGAGGCGATGGCGCGGATCAACCAGAGGCCGATCATCATGGCGCTGTCCAACCCGACCTCCAAGTCGGAGTGCACGGCGAGGCAGGCGTACGAGTGGACGGGGTGCCGGGCGGTGTACGCCAGCGGCAGCCCGTTCGATCCTGTTGAGATCGGGGGCCGGCGGTTCGTCCCCGGGCAGGGCAACAACGCGTATATCTTCCCGGGGGTCGGGCTGGGCGCGATCTTCTCGGCCACGCGGCATGTGACCGACGACATGTTCATCGCCGCGGCCCAGACGCTGGCGGGCATGGTCTCCGACGAGGACCTGGCGATGGGGCGCATCTACCCGGCGCAGGAGATCATCCGGGAGATCTCCGCACGCATCGCCGAGGCGGTGGCCCGGTGCGCCGCGGGGGCGGGGCTGGCCCGGGAGCCGCTGCCCGGCGACCTGCTCGCGTCGATCCGCGCGGAGATGTTCGAGCCGGACTACACCGACTGGGCCGCGATCTGATCGGAGGGCCCGGCGGGCCCGACCCGCCGCCGGGGGGTGCGACCGCGGGCCGCGGCCCTAAACTCCGGGCATGCCGGAGCCCGCGCCCACGCCCCCGACGCCCGTCCTGCCGGGCCGATCGCCCACCGTCGATCGGGTGATGGCCGATCAGCGGGCGGCGTCGTTTCAGACCCGGTCGATCAAGGCCGGCACAAAGCTCGCGGGCCTGCGGCTCGCGGTGTCGATGGTCGACCTGACCACGCTCGAGGGCAAGGATTCGCCCGAGAAGGTCCGGGCCCTGTGCCGCAAGGCGATCAGGCCGTTCGAGCGGGACGAGGACCTGCTGGGCGAGCGGCTCCCGAGCGTCGCGGCGGTGTGCGTGTACCCGAGCCTGGTCGCGGTGGCGGCCGAGGCGTTGGCCGGGTCGGGCGTGAAGGTCGCCTCGGTCGCCGCGGGGTTCCCGAGCGGGCAGTACCCGATCGCGGTCCGGCTCGAGGATGTCCGCCGGGCGGTCGAGGCGGGGGCGGACGAGATCGACATGGTCATCAACCGGGGCGCGTTTCTCTCGGGGCGGGAGTCGGAGGTCGCGGGCGAGATCGCGGCGGTCGCCGAGGCGTGCGGGCCGGCGCACCTGAAAGTCATCCTCGAGACCGGCGAGCTCGAGACCTACGACCATGTCCGCCGGGCGAGCGACCTGGCGATCGCGAACATCCGCCCGGGGGACTTCATCAAGACGAGCACGGGCAAGGTCTCGCCGGCCGCGACCATGCCGATCACGCTGGTGATGCTCGAGGCGATCCGGGACGAGTTCGTGCGCACGGGCCGTGTCGTCGGCATGAAACCCGCGGGCGGGATCCGCGCCTCGAAACAGGCGCTGCACTACCTGGTGATGGTGAAGGAGACGCTGGGCGACGCGTGGCTCTCGCCCGACCGCTTCCGGTTCGGGGCGTCGACCCTGCTCAACGACCTGCTGCGACAGATCGTGCGTCTGAAGACCGGCGTCTACCCCGCGAGGCACGATTTCTCGGAGGCCTGAGAGGCCCGCACCCCACCCAACCCCGGAACCCCGACATGCCCAAAACCACAGCGGCGGAAGCGAACGGGATCAAGGCGAGCGAGCGGGCGATCTCCGCGGGCCCGGGGGCGACGCCCGCGCTCGAATTCGGCGGCGCGTGGGAGTACGCCCCCGCTCCCGAGACGGTGAAGGTCGAGATTGCGCCCCGGCAGCGCCTCTTCATCGGGGGTGCGTTCGTCGAGCCCTCGGGCGGCGGGGCCGGGTTTTTCCCGAGCCTCAACCCCGCAACCGAGGCGACGCTCAGCGAGATCGCCCAGGCGAGCGCGACGGATGTCGACCGCGCGGCGCGGGCGGCGCGGGAGGCGCTGCCGGCCTGGTCGGCGCTGCCCGGCGCGGAGCGGGGCAAGCACCTCTTCCGCATCGCCCGCCGAATCCAGGAGCGGGCCCGCGAGCTCGCGGTGCTCGAGACGATGGACGGGGGCAAGCCCATCAAGGAGAGCCGGGATGTCGACATCCCGCTCGCCGCGGCCCACTTTTTCTATCACGCGGGCTGGGCCGACAAGCTCGCCTACGCCTTCCCGGGGCGCGCCCCGCGGCCCGTGGGCGTGTGCGGGCAGATCATCCCCTGGAACTTCCCGCTGCTGATGCTCGCGTGGAAAGTCGCGCCGGCGCTGGCGTGCGGGAACACCGTGGTGCTCAAGCCCGCGGAGACGACCTCGCTCACGGCGCTCCGCTTCGCCGAGATCTGCGCCGAGGTCGGCCTGCCGCCGGGCGTGGTCAACATCGTCACGGGCGACGGGCGCACCGGGGCGGCGATCGCGGCCCACCCCGGCTTCGACAAACTGGCCTTCACCGGCTCGACGGAGGTCGGCAAGAAGATCGCGGCCTCCGCGGCGGGGCGCGGCACGCGCCTGACGCTCGAACTGGGCGGCAAGAGCCCCAACATCATCTTCGACGACGCGAGCCTCGACCAGGCGGTCGAGGGGATCGTCAGCGGGATCTACTTCAACCAGGGGCATGTCTGCTGCGCGGGGAGCCGGCTGTTCGTGCAGGAGGGCGTGCTGGCGGAGGTTGTCGCGAAGCTGAAGATGCGCCTCGCCTCGCTCCGCGTGGGCGACCCGCTGGACAAAAACACCGATGTCGGCGCGATCAACTCGAAAGGGCAGCTCGAGACGATCCGGGGCTACCTCGACGCGGGGCGGCGCGAGGGGGCCGAGTTCCATGAGTCCCAGCCGACCACGCTCCCGCCGAAGGGCTACTGGTGCCGCCCGGCGTTCTTCACCGGGGTGCAGCCCAGCCACCTGATCGCCCGCGAGGAGATCTTCGGCCCGGTGCTTGCTGTCATGAGCTTCCGCACGCCCGAGGAGGCGATCGAGCGGGCCAACAACACGCCCTACGGCCTGGCCGCGGGGATCTGGACCGACAAGGGCTCGAAGATGTTCGAGGTCGCGTCTCGGCTGAAGGCGGGCGTGGTCTGGTGCAACACCTACAACCGCTTCGACCCCGCTTCGCCCTTCGGGGGCTTCAAGGAATCTGGATTCGGGCGCGAGGGCGGGCTGCACGGCCTGCGGGGGTATGTGACCCTTGCCTAGAGGACGATCACCACAGAGGCACAGAGGCCGGATGAGGAGGCCGGGGTGATCGGTGACGAGGGAACCAAGGATGACCCGCTCACGAGAGAGATCATCGGGGCCGCGATCGAGGTGCATAAGGCTCTCGGACCGGGTCTGCTGGAATCCGCTTACGAGCGATGCCTTGCGCGGGAAGTCGCGATCAGAGGGCTCCGGGTCGAGCGCCAGATCGAGGTCGCGCTTGAATACAAGGGCGAGCGGATCGATTGTGCCTACAGGATGGACCTTGTCGTCGAGGGCAGCGTGCTCGTCGAGATCAAGGCCGTCGAGAGACTGCTCCCGATCCACGACGCCCAGGTGCTCACCTATCTCAGGCTTACCGGGCTCAGAAAGGCGCTTCTCCTCAACTTCAACACGGCCTATCTACGGGGTGGCATCAAGCGATTGGTCCAATGATCACCGCTCCCCCGGACCTCTGTGTCCTCTGCGCCTCTGTGGTCCGCTCGCCCTCGCGGGTATCCTCGGCTTTCGCGGCATCGTCCAGGGGGACAGGAAGCAGGCAGGAATCAATGGGGGTCCCACCACAGAGGCACAGAGATTCCAGAGGGTCATGCGGTGGTTTGGCGAGGGGCGCAAAAGAAGAGTTTTTCGAGATGCCGAAGACACCGAGGCCAGGGGATAACGAATGACCGAGCGCCTGAGCATCACCAAAACCTACAAGCTCCTCATCGGCGGCGCGTTCCCGCGGACTGAGTCGGGGCGGTCGATCGCGATCGCCGACGCCGCCGGGCGGGTCGTCGCCCACACCTGCCGCGCCTCGCGCAAAGACCTGCGCAACGCGGTCGAGGCCTCGGCCGGCGTCGCCGCGAAGTGGGCGGGCACGAGCGCGTACCTCCGCGGGCAGATCCTCTACCGCATCGCCGAGATGGCCGAGGGCAAGCGGGTTGAACTGATCGAGGCATGCCGCGCGGTGGACGGGCGATCCGCGTCCGACGCGGCCCGCGAGGTCGATGCGTCGATCGACCGCCTCGTCGCCTTCGCCGGGTGGACGGACAAGTTCTCGCAGGTGCTCGGGTGCGCCAACCCGGTCTCGGGGCCCTACCACAACTTCACAATCCCCGAGGCGAGCGGCGTGGTCGGGGTGGTCTGCCCCGACGAGATGCCCCTGCTCGCCCTGGTCTCGCTCATCGCGCCCCCGCTCGCCGCGGGCTGCCCCGTGATCGTTCTGGCGAGCGAGGCCAACCCGATCCCCGCGATGGTGCTGGCCGAGTGCTGCGCGACCGGCGATGTGCCCGGCGGCGTGGTCAACATCCTGACCGGGCAGCGGGAGGAACTGGTCCCGCAGTTCGCCTCGCACCGGGAGATCATCGCGCTCCACGGCGCGGGTGTGAACGCCGAGCACGCGGCGACGCTCCGCGCCGGCGCGGCCGAGAACCTCAAGCGCGTCACGGTCCGCGAGACCGCCGGCGAGGCGTGGTTCGATCGCGCCGACTGCGAGAGCCCCTGGTGGATCGAGCCGTTCGTCGAATTCAAGACCCTCTGGCATCCCTCGTCGGCCTGAGCGGCCCGGGCCCTCGGGTCGATCACCCGGGACGGGAGAGCGCGTCGATCGCCGCGAGGAGCGTCGGGCGGATCGCCTCGGGCGCCCGTTCGAGCGTCTCGGTGAAGTGATCGACCAGATCGGCCGGGTCCCGCGTGCTGATCAGCGCGCCGAAATGGGCCAGCGCGGCCGCGGTCGCCATCAGGTAGAGCAGCACCGCCGCGGGCTCGTCCTGATCCGACGCGGCTCGATCGATGAGCCGCTTGCCGGCGTCCTTGAGCGCATCGGCGGCGCGAAGCCCCCCAGCGCCCGAGACCACGACCTCGAGCCCCGAGACGCCCGCCGCGGGCCGCTCGCGGCGGAGGGCGTCGATCGCCCACTCGTGCCCGTCGGGCTCCAGCAGCCGCGCGATGAAGGGCTGGAGCGGCGTTCGCGGCAGCGTCTCGCAGATCGCCAGCAGGCGGCGCGCCCGCTCGGGCTCGATCGAGAAGACCCGGCCGGAACTGGTGGGTGATTCGCCGTGCGTCATGCCAGGGCTCCCATCAAGGACCGGATCTCCGCGTCGATCTCCTCGTCCCCCGCGCCCTTCCAGGCGATCAACTCCCGGAGCGCATCGCGGAAGTGCCGCGCCGCGGTGCGCTTCATCACCGCGACCCGGGCGGGCGTGAGGTTCACGCCCGAGGCGATTGCGGAGATCGGCTCGTCCCGCAGATAGAACCGGGCGAACACGACCCAGTGGTCCTCGAGCCCGGCGGCCCGGCAGCGTTGCTCGGCGCGCGCGGCCGCGTCGCGGACCAGGGCGATGGCGCATTGTTGCTCGAAGGCCCGATCGGGCTCGGGGTCGCCCTGCTCGTGCGCGGGGTCGAGGGCCGATGACCCGCGCCGCTGCCGCCTGGCTTCCTCGAAGAGATAGTGCTTGAAGCCCACGATGAGCCAGAACCGAAGGGGCCTGCGGCTCTCACGCCACCTGTCGATGAACGCCGGCCTGGAAAGGCGGTCGGCGAAGAACCCGGCGACCAGGTCCGCCGGATCGCCCACCCAGCGCAGGCTGCACCCGCTGCAATAGACCCGCAGCGGCTCGGCGTAGACCTCCATCACATGCCGGCTCACCGCCGCGAGGTCGCCCACCTCCAGCACGCGGTCGATCCAGGTCCGACGCGTGTCGGGGAAGGCGTCCTGTCGGGGCTCGGCGTCGGTCATCGGCATCGAAGACTATCCGCAAGGGCGCGGGCGCACCTCCCCGGTCCCGAGGGAATGGGCGACCGCCCGAGAGAGACGGCGATCGGCTCACCTCGGCGCGGCGATCGGGGAATTTTCTCCCGACCGCGCCGAGGAGCCGCCCCGGGCTCTCTCTTGACAAGCCGGGCCCGGCGGACGGGTCGCGGTACACTCGCCCCGTGCGGGAGGAACGCAATGCCTGAGCCCAACGGGCCGAACGACGAAGCCCCGACCTTTGACGGGGGCAGCGAGGCCGACACGAGCGAGGTCCCCGCGCAGGCCGGCGCGGACCACCGGAGCGAGGCGATCGTGCCCGGCCGACCGGAGAGGCGCGACGACGCGGGGTTCGACGGCCTCCCCGAGCGGATCGGCAAGTACAAGGTCGTGGGCCCGATCGGGCGGGGGGGCATGGGCCTAGTCGTCAAGGCGACCCACGAGACCGACCTTGGGCCCCGTCTCGTCGCGATCAAGCTCATCAAGCGAGGCGTGGACACCGAAGAAGTGCTCGAACGCTTCCGCCTCGAACGCCGCGTGCTGAGCGCGCTCAATCACCCGAACATCGCGAGGTTCTTCGAGGCGGGCGAGACCGAGGACGGCCGGCCCTACTTCGTCATGGAGTATGTCGAGGGCCAGCCCATCACCGCCTACTGCGACGCGAACAACCTCCCGGTGAAACGCCGGCTCGAGCTGTTCGGCAAGGTGTGCGACGCGGTGCACCACGCGCACACGAACCTGGTCGTGCACCGGGACATCAAGCCCGAGAACATCGTCGTCACGCCCGCGGGCGAGCCCAAGCTGCTCGACTTCGGCATCGCCAAGCTCCTCAACCCGCAGATGGCGGGCGCGATCGCGGTCACCGGGCCGGGGGTCAGGCTCATGACCCCGGAGTACGCGAGCCCCGAGCAGGCCCGCGGCGAGCCGATCGGCACGCTGAGCGATGTGTACTCGCTCGGCGTGCTCCTGTACGAGTTGCTCTCGGGTCGCCGTCCGTACCGGCTGGTTTCGAGGCTCGAGCACGAGATCGTCCGCGTGATCTGCGAGACCGACCCCGATCGCCCCAGCACCGTCGTCACCAAGGTCGACGAGATCCGGGGATACGACGGGCGCATGCACACGCTCGACCCGCAGTCGATCGCCTCCCGCCGGGGCGGGAAGCCAGAATCCCTGCGCCGCCAGCTCAGCGGCGATCTCGACGACATCGTGATGCTGGCGATGTCGAAGGCCCCCGCGCAGCGGTACCCCTCGGTCCAGGACATGGCCGCCGATGTGGATCACTTCCTCCGGGGCGAGCCCGTGCGGGCCAGGCGGTCCGGCCAGCGCGCGATCTATGTCGCCCGCAAGTTCGTCAAACGCCACCGCACGCTCGTCGCCTCGACCGCGGCGGCGATGGTGGCGCTGGCGACGATGGGGTCGGTGGCGCTCTGGCAGTACAAGCGATCCGTCGACGCCGATCTCGCCGCCGCCGCGGCACGCGTCGAGACCGCCGAGGCGCTCAACCGCGAGCTGGTCCGCGGCTCGTTCGGCAGCGTGCTCTGGAGCAACTTCAGCAACCGCATCATTGATGTCAACCTGCCTGCCTCGAGCCGCGAGGAGCTCTGGCGCTCGATCGTCGAGTCGTTCGAGTCGCTCCGCGAGAAGCACGGGCAGGACAACCCCATCGTCCTCGAGGAATACGCCAAGGCGATGAAGGAACTCGGCGATGTGCTGGGCGGGCGACGCACAGGCAATGTCGGCGATTCCCAGGGGGCCCTCGACGCCTACACGAAATCCAGTGATATCTTCGCCTCGCTCGCCGCGAACGACCCGCAGAACTGGGAACTGGTCTACCGCTCCGGGATCTCGATGATCTACAAGGGCGACCTGCTCCGCGAACTCAACCGCTCGACGCTCGCGGTGGAGGCGTACGCCCGTGCCCATGAACTCCTGACCGGGCTCCCGGAAGAGGGCGAATGGGGCGATCGACGCGAGCGGGCGCTCTCGGTCATGCTGCTCACCCAGGCCCAGATGGCCGGTCGGCAGTGCATGATGGACGAGGCGATCGAGGCCTGCCGAGAGTCGATCCGGATCCGGGAGGCAAGGGCCGCCCGCGACCCGGAGGCAGAGCTCGCCCGCCGCGATGTCGCGATCGGGCATGTCAATCTCGGCGAGATCCTCCTCGTCGCCGGCGACACGACCGGTGCCGAGGAGTCGTTCCGCCGGGCGCTCACGGTCCGACGGGCCCTGCTCGAGCGGGGTGAACGCGACAGCCGCCGCCGTCGCGATGTCGGCGTGAGCGGCCTCGCCCTGGCATCGGCGCTCATCGCCCAGGAACGGCACGACGCCGCGGAGAGCCTGCTCAAGGAGGCGGAGGATCTCCTCGCCGCCCTGGTGAGCGAATCACCGGAGGATGCCTCCTACCACGACCTGCTCACGCGCGTCTGGATCACCCGGGGAGAGAACGAACTCGCCGCGGGGCGCTCGCCCGAGGCGCTCGCCGCGGCGAACCGGGCCGATTCGGTGCTCGCCGGCCTCGAAGCGCTCGCGCCGGGCAACGCGTCGAACGAGGCCCTCCGGTCGGAGGTTGTGCTGCTTCTGGGGCGGGCGAGTCTCGCCTCCGTCACGCCGGACGAGGCCCGCCCCGCCATCGAGGACGCCGTTCGCCGGGCCGAATCGCTCCTCGCCGCCGATCCGGAGCGCGCGGTCTACCAGCGTCGCCTGGCGCTGGCGGCCAGCACGATGGGTGACCTTGAAGCCCGGGCCTCGGAACAGAGCCCATCCCGCGCCACCGAGGCCAGAGCGTGGTACGCCCGGGCGCAGGGCGTCTACGACGCGATGGAAGCGGCCGGCCGGCTCTGCGGCGTGCCGGACGACGAGCGCGCACGGGTCAGGGAACAACTCAGGCTGTTCGGAGCCGGTTGATAGGGCCGAATTCCGAGTTTCTTCCCGGGTCGCCTCCGCGCCCATCCGCCGCGCACCCAGTGGCCCCTCCAGTCTCTCTTGTTCGCGAAGCCCGGCACAAAGGGTCGGCGAATGCAGACGAGGACGAGTGAGGAGCGTGCGAGGGATCGGCAACCTTGCCTTCGGGGCGTTCGAGCGCGGCGAGTCGGGGCCTCTTTCTCGGCTTGGCGGTTCCAGTTTGGGGCGATTGCCGGTAGGCTTGCGAACTCATCACCGGGCCCGGTGCTCATCGGGCGCGCACGGCAGGGGGTCATGATGCGGATTCTGGGCAGTTGGGCGCCGGTGTTGCTCTGCACGGCGCCCGCCGTGTGTCAGGTTCTTGATGGGGCGAACATCCCCGTCGACGCCGCCGCGTGGGGCATGCCGCGCTACGCGCTGCAGGACACACAGACCCAGTTCGGCGACGCCGTCGTGGGCGACCAGACCTCGGTGGGCGGCTCCGAGTTGAACGCCCTCTGGGCCCGGATCGACGGAGGGACCCTCCGCATCTCGATGACCGGGAACCTCGAGGCCAACTTCAACAAGTTCTGGGTCTTCATCGATGCCGTCCCGGGGGGCGAGAACCCCCTGCTCGACGACAACGAGAACGGGCAGTTCATCGAGATCAAGCGGATGGCTGGCACGCGGTTCAGCGGCGGGTTCACCGCCGACCACGCGCTCCGCTTCGATGTCGGCCCGACCTTCGTCGGGATGAAACTCCTCGACCTGCTCAACAACACCTTTGTCGATGTGGTCGCGGCCCAGGGGGGCGTGGCCCTGCTCCCGCTCTCCAACGCGGGCGGCGTGTCCGGCGTCACATTCGGGTGGAACAACGCGAACACCGCGGGCGTCGGGCCCGGTGACGGGCTCGCGCCGGCTGGCCAAGCCGCCTCCGCGACCACGGGCTGGGAGATCGAGATCGACATGGGAATCGCCTTCGGGCAGGTCCCCGAAGCCGTGGGCCTGTGCGCGATCATCGGCGACGGCTCGGGCTTTTTCGTCTCCAACCAGGCGCTGCCCGGCATCGGGGGCGGAGACAATGTGGGGCTCAGCGAGCCCGTGTTCGACACGCTGACGGTCAGCGCCCCACTTCCGCCGGGCGGGCCCTGCCTCGAACGCCGACTGGTCTCCGTTTCGCAACTCGACCCGCGCGAGATCGTCACCGGCGACTTCGACCGCGACGGCGACACGGACCTTGTCGTCGCCTCCGGAACCGAGGTGACCTTCGAGATCGCGTGGTACGAGAACGACGGCGCCGAGCCCCCGGGCTTCACCAAACACCCCCTGCCCTACACCGCCGTCGGCATGCGGACCCAGGCCCTCCAGGTCGGCGACTTCGACGGCGACGACGACGAGGACATCGCGTTCATCCCCAGGGTCCTCGGGCCCGGCACCTACCTCGGCCTCGCCTGGTTCGAGAACGACGGCGCCGCCGAGCCCACCTTCACCCAGGGCACCCTCAACCCGGGCGCGCCCGACCCGGGCGGCTACTTCCTCCCCTCCCGGGACCTCGACGCCTGCGATATCGACGGCGACGGAGACCTCGACCTGTTCGGCGTGCAGGAGGCGGGCAACCTGTACTGGTATCGCAACGACGGCGGCACCCCGCCCGTTTACACGCTCATCCCGATCGACAACGCCCTGCCCGCCCTGTACCGCGTGCTCTTCGGCGACCTCAACGGAGACGGCGCGCCCGACATCATCGCGATGGGCGGCGCCTTCCCCCTGCAGTGGTTCGAGAACTCGGGCGGGCCCGCCCCGACATTCACCCGCCGGCTCCTGGGCTTCTCCTACGGCGTGGACGCCTCCGTCGCGGACATCGACGGCGACGGCGACCTCGATGTCTTCGCCCCCAACGAGGGAGCCGGGCCCGCCATATGGCACGAGAACGACGGGCTCAACCCACCCAACTTCACCGCCCATGTCATCAGCACCGTCCCGCAGGAGTTCGTCAACGCGCTCGCCCTCGATGTCGACGGGGACGCCGACATCGATCTCGTCACCCTTTCCGCCACCGGCGGGAACCTGACTTACTTCATCAACGACGGGAACCCCGATCCCGAGTTCGCCGAGCACATCATCGCGTCGGAACTCACCGGCGGCGTCTCCCTCGCCGCCGCCGACCTCTCGGGCGACGGCCTGCCCGAGTTCGTCACCGCCTCGATCGGAGGCGACCGGATCGACTGGCACACCCGCAAGTTCGTCGCCAACCTCACGCGCGGGACCATGCACAACCAGATCGCCCACGCGGTCGCCCAGGCCGGGACGGGGGACCAGATCCTCGCCACCGCGGCTCACTTCGACGAGGACTGCGCCCCGATCGTCGACCTGAGCGGCCCGAGCGTCGAACTGATCAGCGAGGGCGACATCCGCGGCGGATCCGGAGCGACGCTCATCCTCAGCGACGGCGATGTCCTGCTCGCCATCGGCTCGGACATCGTGATCGAGGGCCGGCTCGAGACCACCCCGGGCGCTTGGCCCTTCATCGCCGACGGCGACCTGGTCGTCTCCGGCACCGTCGACATCGGCCCGGGGTCGTTCCTGAGGACCAACCAGCGCATGGACATCGCCGGGCGGGCCTCCTTCTCCGATCTCGTGATCGCCCCCGATCCCACGGGGTTCTTCGCCGACTACACCACCGGTGATCTCGACGGCGACGGCGACGCCGACCTCATCGGGGTCGACTCTGTCACATACGCCGTCGAGCCCAAGCTTTACATGCTCGAGAACGACCTCGACGAGGGCGGGGCCTTCCCGATCGTCCCCCTTGCCGAGGGCGAAGAACGCGTGGCGGTGGGCGACATCGACCGCGACGGCGATCTCGACCTCGTCACCGCCGTCGGAAGCCTGCTCATCTGGCACGAGAGCAACGGCGCAAACCCGCCCGCGTTCACCCGGCACGACATCGGGGCCCACCCCGATGGAGGCCTCCTCACCTCGATCCGCATCGCGGATGTCAACCGGGACCAGGCCCCCGACATCATCGCCGCGACAAGCAACGCGGGGTCGGTGCAGATCTACCTCAGCAGCGGCGGGCCGGCGCCGACATTCTCCGGGCCTGTTGGGGTCGGCCTCCCGGGCTTCGCGGGGTGGAGCTTCATCGAGTTCGCCGTGGGCGACCTCAACCGCGACGGCTTCCCCGACCTCGCCGTCAGCTCCGAGCCCAGCCGCCTCGCCGTCGCCCTCGGAAACGGGGCCGCCGTCCCGACTTTCTCGCCGCTCATCGATGTCGGCCCCACGAGTGTGGTCATCCAGTCGCTGCAACTCGCCGATGTCGACGGCGACGGGTTCCTCGACATCATCCCCGGCGGAGCCCCGACCTATGTCGTCGAGCCCGGTGTGTCCTACTTCCGCAACGACGGCAACCCGACCCCGGCCTTCGAGGAGCGCACGGTTGCCCCCGCCGCGGGCTACCCGATCCAGGTCGCCGTGGCGGATCTTGACCGCGACCGCGATCCGGACTTCGTCGCCGTCGACAAGGGCGATGTCGAAGTGAAATGGTACGAGAGCGACGGGTCCAGGCCGATCCCGGCGTACGCCCGCCGCACCATCACCAACAACTCGCCCGGCCCGCGACGCGTCGAGGCCGTCGACTTCGACGGCGACGGCGACCTTGACCTGATCACCCACGCATCGTCCGGTCCTTTGCCCGGTCTCTGGGGTGAACTCCGCCTCTCGATCAACAACCTCAACCAGCGCTTCGGGCTGGACAACGACGGCGCCTTCATCCAGTGCTTTTCCGCGCTCACCGTCGTCAACGCCGACCTCGACACCGGGCCGGGCTTCAACTTCTTCGATTCGGTCGGGTTCACCGTGGACAAGAACAGCCGGCTCCTCGGCGTCGGAATTTACGACTCCGCCCTGATCGAGGTCGCCGGGCAGATCATCCCCGACCGGGGCCGGCGCATGCTCCTCGTCGGGTCGCTCAGCATGGAACTCGACTCGGGCGGCGTCACCGACGCCGGACGGCTCCGCATCGACCTCGCCGACGGCGCCGAGATCTCATCTGTCGAGGTCACCGAATCCGCCTTCCTCGCCGGAGGGCTCATCGTCCGGGCCGACCCGGGGTTCGACCCCCCCGTCGGCTCGGTGTTCACCGTGCTCATCGCCGGGCAGCCGATCGGCGCCGAGCGATTCGATATCGCCTACCTCCCCGGGCTCCCCGACGGCAAGTTCTTCAGAGTCGCCTACGACCTCGAGGGGCCCGGCGGCGGCCCCGGCGGGACCGTGTCGCTCGTGGTCGAGTCACTCGGCCGCGACATCGGCCTCGACGACCCCGACAACCTGACCATCGCCGGCCTCCCCGTCGCCGCGGAACTCACCGACATGAACGGCGACGGCCTCCCGGACGCGGTCCTCGCCATCCCCGATGAAGCCAACCCGCTCGGGGCGCCGGGCAGCGTGCTCGTACTCCTCAACGGCGGCACAAACCTCCAGGGCAACTGGGCGGGCTTCTCCGCGGGAGCCATCCAGGCGCAATCAGGCCTGATGCCCACCGACCTCGCCACCGGCGATCTCGACGGCGACGGCGACCAGGATGTCGCCGTCTCCAACCGCGTCGACGGAACCGTGAGTGTCCTGCTCAACAACGGCGCCGGCACGCTCACGGCCTTCTCGTCAACGCCCTTCAACATCAACCCCGCGGCAGTCGTGATCCTCGATGTCGACACCGACGGCGCCCCGGATATCGCGGTCGCCGGCGAAGACAGCTCCGGGGGCGGCCGATTGACCGTGCGCCTCAACGCCGGCGGCGGGCCGGGCAATTGGTCCGGACTCTCCGCGGCCGCCCAGAACTTCGAGATCGGCGGGCTCCCGACATTTATGGAATGGGCCGACCTCGACGAGGACCTCGCCCCCGACTGCATGATCGGCAGCCGCGCCGACGGCGGCGTGAACCTGCTCAGGAACCTCCAGGGCGATGAAGGCGAGGGCTGGCCCGGCTTCGGAGCGCCGCTGCGCGTGCAGACCGGCAGTTTCCCTCAGGCCGGGGACATCGGAGACCTCGACAACGACTCCTGCCTCGATCTCTTCCTCACCGACCGCGACGACGGAACCCTGACCGTCATCCTCCGGACCGGCGGGCCCGGCGTCTTCCAGTTCGGGTCACCCACCCAACTGCCCGCCGGCGAATCCCCGACCTCGGTCACCGCCGCAGACCTCGACGACGACGGCGACCTCGACATCGCCCTCGTCGCCACCTCCGGAGCCGACCGCGTCGTCCAGATCATCCGCAACGACCTGGACCCGGGGAACCAGCAGATCGCCTTCGCCCCGGCCGAAGCCATCACCACCCCAGGCACGCCGATCCTGGTCGTCGCCGCGGATGTCGACGGGACGGGCGGACCCGACCTGGTCGCCATCACCGACAAGCCCGGCGAAGGAAGGTCCGAACGCGGCTCGGGAACCGAGGGTGGTCTCTCGGTTGCCCTGAATCTGCCGGACGGCTGCAACGCCGCCGACCTCGCCGCCCCCTTCGGCGTGTTCGACCTTGCGGACATCCAGGCCTTCGTCGCCGCGTTCTCCGCCGGCTGCCAGTGAGCCGCTGAACACCACCTCATCGATCGCGGGGCTCGGCTTCGGCCGGGCCCTTTTTTCGTTCGCTCCGGGCCCACCGGGCCCACCGGGCCTCGCGGGTCGGGACGGCGTGTCGGCCCCGGTCGGCGCGGGTAGGATCGCGTCGTGATCCGTCTGCCCGCCAAACTGGCCGATTCGCTCCGCGGCCTGTACGACAACCGCCGGGTCTGCGTGACCGGGGGCGCGGGCTTCATCGGGGGGCACCTGGTCGACGCGCTCACGAGCCTCGGGGCGTCGGTCACCGTGATCGACGACCTCTCGAACTCGACGGCCGAGCACCTGGCGGGGCTCATCGAGATGGACCCGGGGCGGGTGCGGTTTGTCCACGCCTCGATCCTCGATGAGCCCGCGATGCAGCGGGCGGTCGAGTCGTCCTCGGTGGTCTTCCACCTCGCGGCGATCTGCTCGGTGCCCCGCTCGGTGGAAGACCCCGCTCGGGCCTGGGCCGTCAACGCCACGGGCGTGCTCCGCGTGCTCGAAGCGGCCAGGCACGCCGGGGTCCGGCGCGTCGTGTACTCCGCGTCGAGTTCGGCCTACGGCAACGCGACGCAGATGCCCGTCGACGAGACGGTCATCCCGTCCCCCCTGTCCCCATACGCCGCGAGCAAGCTGGCGGGCGAGTCGCTCCTCACCGCGTACGCGGAGAGCTACGGGATGAGCGCCCTGAGCCTGCGCTATTTCAATATCTTCGGCCCCCGGCAGCCCGCGGGCTCGCCCTATTCCGGGGTCGTGCCGATCTTCGCCTCCAAGCTGCTCGCGGGCGAGCGGCCCCGGATTCTCGGGGACGGCTCGCAGACGCGGGATTTCACCTATGTCGGCAACGCCGTGCTGGCCAACCTTCTGGCGGGCGTCTCCAGCGCCCCCCTTACCGGGCAGGTGGTCAACATCGGCGCCGGCGTGCGGACCTCGATCGCCGAGCTGGCCACAAGGATGATCGAGGCGTTCGGCCTGACCTCCCTCACGCCCGATTTCGGCCCGCCGCGCACGGGGGATGTCCTTCATTCCTGCGCCGACATCAGGCGCGCCAAGGACCTCATCGGGTACGAGCCGATCACCGGGTTCGAGGAGGGGCTCCGGCTGACGCTGGAGTGGTGGCGCGGGGTTCACGCCGAGGCCGAGACGCGTCGCTGACGCGCAGGTCCTCAAGGAGCAAGACGATGCGGACCATCGCCGGCCTGCTCTTGCTGCTGGGGATGGTCGCCCGCTCGCGATTCCGTCTCGGGGGGGCCTACTGGTCCTGGCGGGCGTCGACGGCGATGGGGGCCGATCCGCTGCCGTTTCCCGCGCGCGCGCGGGCGGTTCTGGAGTACGCCCGCTGGCTGGAGCGGATGCGGTCACTCTCCCGATAGGTCGGTAGAATCCCGGGCCGGGGCGGGGTGGCCCGATAGGTAGAGACCGGCGAGCGTGGACCCCAGAGCCCCGACAAGGGGAGCAGGAGCGAGTTATGGCCGAGCAGACCGGCGCCGCGAACGCGGTGTTGACGAGGGGCTTTCTCCCGGGCCTGGTGCTCGGGATCGTGGTGGGCGCGGTGGTGGTCTTCCTTGGGACCGAGGTGATCGGCAAGAAGCCCAAGATCGAGATCGATCCCCACGCCACGCCCTCGGCCTCGCGCGGGGAGTACGAGGAGCAGCCCACCCCCAGCATCGACGAACTCGAGCGACAGGCCCGAGAGGCGGCCCAGCAGACCGCCAAGGACGGCGCCCCGGCCGAGCCCGCCGCGGAAAACCCCGCCGAGCCGCCCGAGGGTGACGGCTGATCGCGGTGGACCAGGAGAGGCTTGAGCGTCTGGTCCGGCAGCACGCGCAGACGAGCCGTCTGCTCGGCGTGGATTTCGTGCCCTCGTACCGGCGATCGGGCGGCGAGATCGAGGCCAAGCCCGCGGCGGAGCCGGTCCACGCCGAGCCCGAGCCGCTGCCGATGTTCTCCGCATCCGGCACCCCGGCGGCCGGCCTCGCCGACACCCCCGAACCGGTGACAGTGGGGGTGGCGGCGCTCTCGACGAGGGGCTCACCGGCGGAGCGGCTCGACGCGCTGCGAGCGAGGTACATCGCCGACGCGCCGCACCGGCACTTTGTCACCGATCACACCAGTATCGTCTTCGGAGAGGGTGACCCCGAGGCTCGGCTCATGTTCATCGGGGAGGCCCCCGGGGCGGAGGAAGACCGGACGGGCCGGCCCTTCGTCGGCAAGGCGGGGCAGTTGCTCGACAAGATGATCTCCGCGATGGGCCTTCGTCGCGAGCAGGTCTACATCGCCAATGTGCTCAAGACCCGCCCGCCCAACAACGCGACACCGACGGTCGACGAGGCCCGCGTGTGCGCCCCCTATCTGTTCGAGCAGATCAGGATTGTCTCGCCCGAGGTGATCGTGACCCTCGGGAAGTCGGCCTCGCAACTGCTGCTCGGCGTGTCGGACTCCATGTCCTCGATGCGGGGCCACTGGGCCCAGTTCCCGCCGCCGGACCCACTTATTCCGGTGGGTGACATGCCGCCGATCCCCGTGATGCCGACCTTCCACCCGGCCTATCTGCTCCGCTCCTACACCCCGGAGAACCGCGCCATGGTCTGGTCCGATCTGCAGCGGGTGATGGAGCGGCTCGGTCTGTCGGCGGGCTGACGCCGGCCCGGCCCCGGGGGCGCGACCTTTTTTCGCGAGAGTCAAACCGCTTGGAACCGGGCACTCCGGAGGCCCGTATCGCGTCGAGACCAGGCCCGGTCACACGGGCCGATTCGATCCGACCCCCACGAGACTCGGTGCCCGGCTGTGTAGTCGGGTGCCGGGTTTTTTTCTGCGCGCCGGGACGGGGTTCAGGGGCCGTCGGCGCCGGGGGCCCCGGCCGGGGCGGCCTTGTTCTCGAACGAGAGTTCGGTGCCCTCGGGGAGCCGCTCAATGGCGGAAACGAGCCATCGCGCAGTCTTGGCCCCGCCGGGCGAGTCCGTCCATTTCACCTTCATCTCGAAGGCAACCCGATCGCCCGGCTTGAACCCGTCGAGCGACACCCCCGGGGCGATCTCCGGGAACTCCATGACCATCGCCTTCATGCCGGGAACGCCGTCGTTGTTGATGTGGACGGCGCCCGTCCTCCCCACGAACTCGGGGATGTGCTCGTGATGGATCTTAAGCGACTGCGGGGGCGGGCCCTTTGCGGGCAGTTGCACGATCTCGCCGCGGACGGTGTAGACCTGGGTGCCCTCGTTGAAGACGGACAAGTCGGGAGCGGCCTGGGGGGGCTCGCCGCAGCCGGGCAAAGCGAGCGCACAAAGCAGAGCGAGAAGGACCGCGGCGGCGTGGTGGCGTTGCATCTGCGAGTCTAGCCCGCTGTCCCGGTGCCCTCGACGCGGCGACCGGCGCGAGAGGACACGCCAACCGAGGGACGCTCGGCCGGGCTGGGAAACAGAACGATCGCGATTCGGACGGTCAGGCCTTCTCGATGGTGAGATAGGCGGCGACAGACTTGAGGTCCGCCCCGAGGATCGGCGTGTACGCGAGGTTCCACGACTCGCCGTTGGCGACGCGGACCACGCGGGCGGCCTTCTCGCGGCTGTGCCAGAGGCGGTTGCCGCGGATGTAGGCGTTCATGCGCCGCGAGCGGAGCACCTGGGCGTGACGCAGACCCTTGGCGTTCTCGGGGTCGAGCCGCATGAGGCGCGCGATGGTCTCCCGCGGCGCCTTGGCCCGGGGGGTCTTCGCGATGGTGCAGCGAATGGACTGGCCGGGCTTGAGGGTGTCGATGGTCTCGGGCGTCGTGGTCATGGGTCTGCTCGCGTTCCTGTCTCGGCGCGACAGCCGCCCCGGGGGGCCGGCGGGTCCGAAGTCGGGAAGTGTAGCGGTCCGGCTCGGTCTGTCCACACAGCCTGTCTAGAGTCAGCAGCCGAGTAGCCGAGCCAGCCTGAGAGGATATCCATGAGCCAGCCGACCCCGCCCCCAGCCCCGAAGTTCGACCCGAGCGCGGCGCACATGCAGCGTCCGCGGGTCAGGCGTCTGCGGGGCTTCCCGCTTCCCATGAAGGGGCAGGACGGGAAGCAGGTGATGATGCTGGGTCTGGCAGACGCGCAGCAGATCTCCCCTAAAATGGTGGCAACCTCACCCGCGGTGCAGTCGATCATCCCGCTCCTTGATGGTTCTCGGACCCTGGACGAGGTGGCGAGCCAGGTCGGGCGCGGGCTGACGCGGGAGTTCCTCGAGCCCTTCGTCGCCCAGTTGGACGACGCGGGCCTGATCGTGGGGCCCGTGTTCGAGGCCATGTTCGAGGAGATGAAGGTGAAGTTCGACGAGGCGCCGACCCTGCCGCCCGGGGCGACGGCCCAGTTCGCGGATCAGCTCGTGATGGCCAAGTTCGGGGCCGAGGCGACGGAGCAGCAGAAGCAGGAGCACGGCGGGACGGAGTTGCGTGCGGTCCTGGACACCTGGATCGGGGAGGTCCTCAAGCAATCGAAGGAGCCGGGCTTCGACCGTCTCCCCGCGGCGGTGGTGGCGCCGCACATTGACTACCCGCGTGGGTGGATGAACTACGCCCAGGTGTACGGTCGGCTGAAGGGGCTCGAACGGCCCGACCGGGTGCTGGTGCTGGGCACCAACCACTTCGGCGACGCGACCGGGGTGTGCGGGTGCGACAAGGGGTTCGAGAGCCCGCTTGGGGTGAGCGAGGTCGCGGGCGACCTGCTCTCGGCGCTTAAGGCCGAGCTCGGGGAGGAAGGCTCCCGCCGCCTGCTGGCGAACCGGTACGACCATGAGCGGGAGCACTCGGTCGAGTTGCACATCCCCTGGATCCAGCACGCGTTCGGTGAGGAGCCAACCGGGCGGCATGTGCCGGTGATGGGGGTGCTGATTCACGACCCAACCGTCAACGGGGGCGAGAGTTACGACGGGAACGGCGTCGGGCTGGAGGAGTTTGTCTCGGCCATGCGGGCGGCGCTGGACAAGGTCGGGGGGACGACGCTGATCGTCAGCTCGGCGGACTTGAGCCACGCGGGCCCGGCGTTCGGTGACCAGCAGCCCCTGGGTGGGGACTCCGACGAGGCGAAGGCGGCGCGGGCCCGGATTTCGGAGCACGACCGCGAGATGCTCGCGCATGTTCTGGAGAATCGCCCGGACGACCTGGTCGCGTCGATGTCGTGGCAGCAGAATCCGACGCGCTGGTGCTCGATCGGCAACCTCGTCGCGACGCTGCGGCTGGTGCAGCCCGAGCGGGTCCGGATGATCGGGTACGCGGCCGCGGTCGATCAGCAGGGCGTGGCGATGGTGTCGCACGCGGCGATGGCGATGTCCTGACGGGGGCTGCGTTTGGGTATCTGGCACGGGCTCGGGATCGCGGGCGGGGTGGCGGTGGTGGCCTGCGGGGTTTGGCTGCTCTGGCTTTCCCGCCGCTCGATCCGGGGGGATGGTCTGCCCGACCCCTCGGCCGCGACGCGGCTGACGCTGGCGTTGACGATCTGCTTTCTGGGGTATCACCTGGGGATCTGGTCGGTGCCGCCCGGGATTTGGGCGCCGATCGGGATTCCGCTCGAACGCTGGTGGGTGGTGGCGTTGGTGGGGGTGCTCGCGCCGCTCGGGGCCTGGGGGGCCGAGGCGCTCGAGCGGCGGGGGGATGGGGCGTAGGGGGCGGGGCGGGTTGTCACGGGCGTGTCACGGGCGGGGGTGGGCGGCATCCCAACGCCGATGAGAGACGGAAGAATGGAGAGATGGAGGCCGGGCCCGGGACTCGGCCGGCGGGGGGCGGGTGAAGCGGAACGAGGTCCCGGTCGGGTGAACGGCCCGGGGCTTGGAAAGGACGACGGATGGCGGCATCAAATGTCTGCTGGGGCGTCGAGATCGGCTCGGGGGCGGTCAAGGCGTTGAAGCTGGAGTCGGACGGCGACTCGGTGCGGGTGCTCGAGTTCGGGGTGTTGAACCACCCGAAGGTGCTCTCGACGCCCGAGTTGGACACGGCGGACGCGGTGCGGATCGCGCTGGGCGCGTTGTCGAACCAGTTCGATCTGAGCGGGGCGTCGCTGGCGGTGAGCGTGCCGGGGCATCAGTCCTTCGCGCGGTTCGCGAAGCTCCCGCCGGTGGAGCCCAAGAAGGTCCCGGACATCGTGAAGTTCGAGGCGGTGCAGCAGATCCCGTTCCCGCTGGAAGAGGTGGAGTGGGACTACCAGACCTTCGTGAGCCCCGACTCGCCCGATGTGGAGGTGGGGATCTTCGCGGTGACGCGGCCTCGGATCATGGAGCTGCTCGCGCAGTTGGGCGATGTGGGGTTGACGCCCGACATCGCGACGCTGAGCCCCGTCGCGGCGTACAACGCGCTGGCGTACGACCTCCAGTTCACGGAGCAGACGCCCGGGACGATCATCCTCGATGTGGGCACGGTGGCGACGGACCTGATTATCGCGGAGGCGGGTCGGGTCTGGGTGCGGACCTTCCCCTTGGGCGGGCACCAGTTCACGGATGCGCTGGTGACGGCGTTCAAGCTGACCTATTCGAAGGCGGAGCGGCTCAAGCGTGAGGCCGAGCAGACCAAGCACGCGCGGCATGTGTTCCAGGCGATGCGTCCGGTGTTCACGGACCTGGTGCAGGAGGTGCAGCGTTCGATCGGGTACTACCAGAGCGTGCACGCGGGGGCGGATCTGAAGCGTCTGATCGGCGTGGGAAGCACCTTCCGCCTTCCGGGGCTGCGCAAGTACCTCAAGCAGCAGCTGCATCTGGATATCTACCGGATCGAGGAGTTCAAGCGGCTGAGGGCGCCGGAGGGTCGGGAGGCGGAGTTCAACGAGGCGTCGCTGAATCTCGCGACGGCGTACGGGCTCGCGTTGCAGGGGCTCGGGTTCGCGACGCTGCAGGCGAATGTGATGCCGGTGAAGGTCGTCCGCGACGCGATGTGGCGGCGCAAGCGGGTCTGGTTCGGGGCGGCCGCGGGGATGGCGGCGGCGGCGACGGCGGCGTTCTTCGTCCGTCCGCTGCTCGACACGACGGCGGTGGATGCGGCGACGGAGCCCTCGGAGATCCAGCGCGTGGTCAACGAGGGGAAGAAGCTCAAGGCGGACGCGGAGGCGGCGGGCGTGCTGGGCAACGCCGAGGGGGACACGACGGCGTCGAGCCTGATCGGGCTGCTGGCCGACCGCGGTGTGTACGCGTCGCTGCTCAACGACATGGGTCTGCTGCTGGAGGATGTGCGCGGGTCGGAGTTGTTCGGGGCGAGGCCCGAGGGTCTGCGGATCGCCTCGCTGGACACGACCTACGAGGCTCCCAAGGGTTCGGCGAAGGACGACGACTCTGGGGGGCGGAGCCGGGCGAGGTCTTCACCCGACGAGGAAGAGTCGACGGGGATGTCCTCGCTCATGATCGTGGCGCCGACCTTCGCGCCGGGTGTGCCGGCGCCGCGTCGCGGGGCCTCGGCGGCCGACTTCCCGAAGAAGATGGTCTGGAACGGGGAGGAGATCGATCTGGAGACCAGGCGTCGCGTGAATGTCTCGATCGATGTGGCGACCGAGCACGAGGACCCCGAGGAGGTCGCGATCGCGGTGGTGCAGTGGCTGCGGGAGCACGCGGCGAGGGCGGACGCGCCGTATGTGGTGGCGTTGAAGACGGTGGACACCGAGGTGTACACCGAGACAACGGTGCCGCCCCCGGTGCCGTCCTCGGACACCTCGGGCGGGTCGTCGCGGGGCGGGATGCGGACGCCCCGGGGATACCCCGCGGGGGGCGGGGGCGGGGGCGGGCTGCTGGTGATCGGGGGGCCGACGGGACAGGCGCCGCCGCGAGCGGCCGGGCTCGATCCGCGTTCGGACGACCCGCAGGCGTTGATCGCGGAGATGGAGAAGATCGCGGCGATCAAGCCTCCCGCGAGCGTGGCCCCGGCGCCGGTGGTGCGTGGGCAGGCGAGCGACGAGGGGGGCGAGAAGGCGTACCGGGTGGTGTTCACGCTCGTGCTCGACAAGCCTTCGGCGGTCGGGGGCGAAGGGGGTGATTCATGAGCGGGGTGCTTTCGTGGCTGAAGTCGAACATCCTGATCGTGGTGTTCGGGGTGTTGATCCTGATCCTGCCGCCGGCGGGTTTCGTGGGCTCTTCGATCTGGAACGGGAAGATCAAGGCGGCGGCGGAGGAGACGCTCTCGAGCAAGAAGCGGGCGATCGACGGGGCGTCGAAGGTGACCTACACGCTCCCGCCGATCGAGCAGGGCGAGCAGCCGGTGACGGAGTCGCGTCCGCCGAACGCGGCGATCACGGCGTACTACGAGCAGAAGCGTGCCGAGCGGCAGGCGATGATCGAGGAGGTCGTGACACGGGCGGTGCGGTTCAACAAGAAGGAGAACCGCGAGGTGCTCGTGCCGGGGTTGTTCCCGGCGGCGTCGGACGACCGTGAGGAGCGTCGGCTGGCCAAGCAGATGGCGGAGCTGATCGTGGGAACGGAGGGGCGTCCGTCGGTGTACGAGGGGCTGTTCCGGGGGATCAACGCGGGCGAGCCGCTCGAGGCGGCGGATGTGGCGCGGCGCGTGGTGGACGCGTACCGGTCGGAGATCGATCGGTCGGGCGGGAATGTGAACGCGATGACCGCCGAGGAGAAGGCGGCGCTGGACGAGCGGATGAAGGGCCAGCGTCTCGGCGTGTACGCGCGCCGGGCCGAGGAGATCAGCGTGTACGGGTCGGTGGCGGCGCTGCGTGGCGCGAACCCCGCGACGGACTCGGTGATCCTCGAGGAGGTCCCGGGCGGGCTGCTGACGGCGTCCGAGGCGTTCATCTGGCAGTTGGACTACTGGTTCGTCGAGGACCTGCTCCGCGCCGTGCGGCTGGCGAACACGACGGAGGACGGGCTGCTGACCGAGGTGCCGCGTTCGCCGGTGAAGCGGATCGTGGCGATTCGGCTCGACAAGATCGAACTGCCGGCCGAGGAGGCGGGGGCCTCCTCGGGTGACCCCGGGATGGACCCGGGTATGCCGATGGGCGGGATGGGTCGGCCGGGCGGCCGGGCCCCGGCCCGGGCCCCGGCGTTCGCCGCGGCGCCGACCGCGGACGCGGGCGACGCGTCGCACACAGGCCGTCGTCCGGGCGACAAGAACGGGGTGTACTCAATCCGTCGGGCGACGCTGACGGTCGTGGCGGCGAGCGACGAGTTGACGCGGGTGCTCGACGCGATCAGCCGGACGAACTTCATGACGACGATCGGGGTGAAGCTGAGCGATGTGGATCGGTGGGCGGACCTCGAAGCGGGGTACGCCTACGGCCCGGACCATGTGGTCCGGGCGGAGATCGAGGTCGAATCGGCGTGGCTGCATTTCTGGCTCGCGGATGTCGCGACGGACCGGTTGGCGGCGGCGTGGGGGATCGAGCGTCCGGCGGCGGAGGAGCCCGCGGCGCCGTGATCGGGCCGGGCGGAAAGGAACGGGGTCATGAGACTCAAGGGAATCAATCCGATCGAGCAGCATGTCGAGAAGATCGTGCTCGGTCTGGTGGGCGTGGTGTTCCTGGGCGTTGTGGCGTTGCAGTTCCTGGTCTCGCCCAACGAGGTGGACTACGAGGGGCAGAAGGTCCCGCCGGACCGGGTGCTGACCCGGTTGGGTGACAAGGCCGGGGGGATCCTCGGGCAGATGATCGACCCTTCGCCCGAGTTGCCCGCGGTGGAGACGCCGGAGTTGGCGAGCCGGTTCGAGTCCGCCTTCACGGAGCCACTCCTGCATGCCGAGCGGATGGCCTCGGTCGCGCTGGGCAAGCCGTTCGAATTGGAGTTCACGGAGGTCGAGGCGCTGGACGGCCCGGTGACCCCGCTCTCGCTGCCGGCGCCCGGGCGGGTGCTCGCGGGCTCGCAGTGGTCGACGGTGGACCCGTTCTTCGCCGCGGCGACGCCGGCGCTGGACCCCTACCTGCCCGATCAGCAGCCGATGGACAAGGTGACGGTCTCGGTTGAGACGGTGATCAACGGGAAGGAGATCGAAGTGCTTCTGCGGACGGCCGCGGAGGGAGCTCGCTCGATCCCGTCGCATTGGTGGTCGTCGGGCGGGCAGGGCCGGATCGAGGTGCTCGCGGTGGAGCTGGAGCGGCAGGCTCGGCTTCCCGACGGATCGTGGGGCGAGCCCGAGGCGGTGGAGTAGGACCGGTGCTCCCAAGCAGAACTCGAAGAGCTCAACGAGGGCGCGGCGCAGACGGAAACGGTCTCGTGGGAGACGGTGAAGCCGTCGGACCTGCTCGCGATGGCGGGCATGGCCCAGGATGACCCGAGCCTGGTGGCGCAGCCCCAGTTCCTTCCCACGATCGCGGGGGTGGAGTGGGTCGCGCCCAGCAAGGCGGGCGAGCGGCAGACCCGCCTGGAGACCGAGGGGCGCATCGAGCGGCTGGAGCGGGAGATCACGGAGATTCAGGAACAGATCGCCCAGGTGCAGGACCAGCAGCGCAACCGCCCGCAGACCGACCCGTCGAGCTCGAGCGGCAGCCGCAACACGGGGAGCCTGATCATCGGTGGTGGTCCCGGCGGCGGCGGGTCGAGTTCTCGCCCGCGGACGCAGCGGGCCGACCCGGTGGAGCGGCGCGTCGAGGCCCTGAACAAGCGGATCGAAGAGAAGCAGAGCGAGATTGACACGCTTCTGGACAAGTTGGACGAGCTGGACGCGGGCGCGGCCGGCGCCCAGGGGCGGACGCCCCGGACGCCCAGGCCGACCGCCCCGGGGCGTGGGGCGCCGCCCTCGGGCGCCGGGCAGGTGGTGATCTTCGGCGGCGGCCCCGGTTCCTCGGTGGACGATGACCCCAGGACAACGGGTCGTCCCTCCCCCCGGGGCGGGCGCACGCCCAAGGCCGAGTCGGTGGGCCCGTTGCTCGAGCAGGAGTCGTACCAGGTGTGGTCGCACGACCTGACGGCCGAGCCCGGGGCGGTGTACCGGTACCGGATCCGGTACGGGGTGAACAATCCGCTGTTCGGTCGGGAGAAGTCGCTGGGCTCGGAGGACGCGGAGCTGATCGACGAGGCGAAGCGGCCGCTGGTCCGGAGCCCCTGGTCGGCGTGGTCCGACCCGGTGTTCGTGGGGCGGGAGAGCTACTTCTTCGTGACCTCCGCCCGGGAAGAGGGGGTGCTGAACCAGCAGAGTTCGTCGGCCACGGCGGAGGTGTACCGGATGTACTACGGGTACTACCGCAAGCACACGGTCACGCTGGAGCCCGGCGATGCGGTGCAGGGCGAGTTCCGCCTGCCCGACGACCTGCCGCTCTTCCAGACGCGGGCGGTCAAGGCGGGTGACCTCGAGCGGTACTTCGCCGAGCGGAACCGCCCGGAGGACCGCCCCGGGCAGCCGCCCCTCGGGGCGGCGCCGGCCGACGAGAAGCCGGTGGAACGGCCCTGGTTGACCATGGTGCCGACCCGGATGCCGCTGACGGTGGACGCGGTGATGCTGGATGTGGCGGAGTACCCGGTGGTGTCGTCGGCGGACCTGGCGGGTGCGCAGGCGAGGCGGACCTTCGAGGTGCTGTTCTTCGACCGGCTGTCGGGGATCGTGGCCCGGCGGCCCGACCGGGACCGGGAGATGCCCGAGTACGCGATGGTTGAGCGGTCGGCTGATCTCGCCGAAACAGGGGAGTTGCGTGAGCCCGATTCGGCGTACATTCCCTGACTGGAGGGTTTTGATCGGGTCAGCGAGATGAAAAAACGATGCGGGTGCGATTGACGAACGACTGATCGCGCCTAGCATCCCCCCGCCTCTAAACGGAGCGGCGAAAGCCGGGCCGGGCGAGGCAAACCCGCGGAAGCGGGGTGGAAGAAGCCGGTTGATCCGGCGGATTCCGGGCTCTTTGACAACCGGATATCGACGGGCAATGTTGAGCCCCGCCTTGATCTCGGTCGGCTTGTTGAGTCGTCGGCCGGGGTCGAACCGTCTTGTGAGGCGGGGCTGAAGTATGTGAGTATCTCGTAGCGTTATGAGCTGGTGCCGGGAGTCCTGTGAGGGGCTCGCCGGTCGCTCGTCCCGGACGGGGTGAACGGTTCGCCGTGACACCCCCGATCTCCCCTGAAAACTCGAAGGGGCATTGATGCGGTCCGGGGCGGGTGCTGTTGCTTCTGTCTGATTCGTGGGTCGTTCCGCGAGAGCGGATCGGTTCTCGGCGTCAGGTAGGAGTGGTCAGACCATGAAGGGCGCACGGCGGATGACTTGGCGTCAAGAGGCGATGAAGGACGTTGGAACCTGCGATAAGCCTGAGGGAGCTGGTAACCAAGCTGTGATCTCAGGATTTCCGAATGGGGCAACCCACCCGCAAGGGTATCTCCCGCTGAATGCATAGGCGTGAGAAGCGAACCCGGGGAAGTGAAACATCTCAGTACCCGGAGGAAAGGACATC
>JRYH01000110.1_pt1 | contig 36579 bp, 32 predicted proteins | sample 235351 | NCBI WGS metagenome assembly JRYH01 (sample SAMN03074221, study PRJNA261480) | activated sludge metagenome | biome: Wastewater Treatment Plant; feature: Wastewater; material: Activated sludge; isolation source: activated biomass of a wastewater treatment plant treating wastewater... ...
TTTATGCAACTATTGGGTCTATTATTCTCGCGCTTTCATAAAGGGCTACACTTTGGCGATGGATCTGCCGATCACTCTCCGGCCGCGGCGCCTGGCGCTGGACAGCGGCAGTGAGCCGGTGGTGTTGTTGCACCGCGGCTGCCCGGTGTGCCGCGCCGAGGGGTTGGGCGCGCCGCAGCGGGTCAAGGTGCAGTGCGGCGAGCGGCAGGTCATCGCGACGTTATTTACGGTCGATGCCGGCTGGTTGAGCGCCGAAGAGGCCGGGTTGTCGGATGCCGCCTGGAACTGGCTGCGGCCGGCCGGCGACGAGCATCTGTCGTTTTCGCACCCACCGACGCTGGAATCGCTCGGTGCGGTGCGCGCTAAATTGCACGGCAACGAACTGGCCGACAGCGATTTTCGGGCGGTGATCGGCGATATCGTCGATGGCCGTTACAGCCGGGTCGAACTGGCCGCCTTTGTTGCCGCGTGCGCCGGTTCCCGCCTCAATCCCGGCGAAATCACGGCCCTGACCCGGGCGATGATCGCCGCCGGCGAACGCCTGAATTGGGAGGCGCCGATCGTCGCCGACAAACATTCGGTCGGCGGCCTGCCCGGTAACCGGACGACGCCGATTGTCGTGGCGATCGCCACCGCCTGCGGCCTGATCATGCCGAAAACTTCGTCGCGGGCGATCACTTCGCCGGCCGGCACGGCCGATACGATGGCGGTCCTGACCGACGTCGAACTCGATCTCGAGGCGATGCGTCGGGTGGTCGCCGCCGAGGGCGGCTGCATTGCCTGGGGCGGCGCGGCGCGGCTCAGTCCGGCCGACGACATTCTGATCGAAGTCGAAAAAGCGTTGGACCTGGACAGCGAAGGGCAACTAGTCGCCTCTGTTTTGTCTAAAAAGGCCGCTGCCGGGGCGACCCATGTCGTCCTCGATGTGCCGGTCGGGGCGACCGCCAAGGTCAGATCGCCGGCCGAAGCCAAAGCGATCGCCGAGCTGTTCGAGGCGACGGCCGAGGCGCTTGGGTTGACGATTCGGATCATGATCGGCGACGGGCAACAACCGGTCGGCAGCGGCATCGGGCCGGCCCTCGAAGCCCGCGATGTGCTCGCCGTGCTGCGCAACGAAGCCGGCGCGCCGGCGGATTTGCGCCAGCGCGCCGTGCGCCTGGCCGGGGCGTTGCTGGAACTGGCCGGTGCGGCGGCCCGTGGCCGCGGCGCCAAGACCGCCAGCGAGGTGCTGGCCGGCGGCCGGGCGTGGCGGAAATTCGAAGCGATCTGCAAAGCGCAAGGCGGTCTGCGCGAACCGCCGGTCGCGCCTTACCGCCACATTCATAAAGCGAGCCGCGCCGGCCGCATCGCGGCGATGGACAACCGCCGCCTGGCGCGCTTGGCGAAACTTGCCGGGGCGCCGACAGCCCCGGCGGCCGGACTTAAGATGCAGGTCCGCTTGCAGACGCTCGTCGAGCGCCACGCGCCACTGTTCGAAATCCATGCCGAATCCCGCGGCGAATTGGCCTACGCTCTGCAATACCTCGATCACCACGGCGACCTGATCGTGATCGAATCCTAACAGGTTGTTGAAAAACGCCATCCTGGCGTTTTTCNNGCCTGCCGGCAGGCAGGGAATTGCGGGTCTATGCAACAATTGGGTGAATCAGATTTCAGAGATTCATTAACGGATCGGAGGAGGTGGCATGATGAGATTGATTTTGCTGGCTGCTTTTTCCGGATGGGTAGCCGGTTGCACCTCCGGTACAACGCGATCCGCTGCCGGATCCGAAATCCCAGCGGGGACTTTGCCGATGAAAATTAAAACGCCGCCGGCGGGCGATTTGAACCGGCCGGTAACAGTTGCACGCCGGGACCTCGCCGCGCGGACCGGTTTGCCCGAAACACAGTTGACCGTGGTTGCGGCGGAGACGGTGACCTGGCGCGACGGCAGTCTGGGCTGCCCGGAGCCGGGGATGATGTACACCCAGGCGCTGGTCGCGGGCTATCTGATCCGGCTCGAGGCCGGCGGCAAGGTGTATGAATATCACGGCGCCGCCGGCGGCGAGCCGGCGTATTGTCCGGCTGAACGGGTTCGATCTCCCTACGCGCGCGCCCCGGTGGATGGCGAAAAGCGGTGATCGATGGCGAGCGATGACCGCGCCGTGGCGCAACCGGGTGCTTTAGCGCTGGTCACCGGCGGCGGCCGGCGGATCGGCGAGGCCATCGTTCGGGCGTTGCACGAGCGCGGTCTCGACCTGTTATTCACTGGCCGCTCTTCACTGGCCGCCGGCGAGCGCCTGGCTGCCGAATTGAACGCTGTCCGGCCGGGTTCGGCTGGCGTCCGCCGGCTCGACCTGGCCGATGACTCACAGATCGCGGCGCTGGCCGCGGAGGTCAACGGCCGCGGCCGGCTCGACTTGCTGGTCCACAATGCCTCGGCGTTTTATCCGACGCCGTTCGGCGCGGTGACCCCGGACGCCTGGGACGATCTTCTGGCCAGCAATCTGCGCGGTCCGTTTTTTTTGACCCAGGCGCTCAGGCCGGCGCTGGCCGCCGCCTCGGGGTCGATTGTCGCGCTGGCCGATATCCACGGCGAGCGGCCGCTGCGCGGGCATGCGGTGTACAGCATCGCCAAGGCGGGATTGATCATGATGGTCCGGTCGCTGGCCCGCGAACTGGGGCCGGAGATCCGGGTCAATGCCGTGGCCCCCGGCTACATCCTCTCCCCGCCCGCGGGTTTTACGGACTCCGTCGAGAACATCATGCTCCAGCGGATCGCGCTCGGGCGGCGCGGGGCGCCGGAAGATATCGCCGGGGCGGTGTGCTATCTCGGTCTCGACGCCGGCTATGTCACCGGCCAAGTGTTGGCGATCGACGGCGGGCGTAGTTTGTTCATGTAATTCGGCCGGCGGCGAGTTGGGGGGTCACAGCCGGTGGGCCGGTGGCGGCCAGGGTACACGGGACGAGGGCCGGTGCGCCGGCGGCGGCGGCGCGCCACAGCACGCGGAGCTTTTGGCCGCCGTGCGGATGCCGCCAGTCGGGGGCCAGTTCGCTGAACGGTTTGAGGACGTGCGCCGCGCTCAGGATATCCGGGTGCGGCAGGTCGATGCCGTGGTGCCGGCCGACCCGATCGCCGAAAGTCAGAATATCGAGATCGAGCGGCCGGTTGGCATAACCGTGCTGTTCGCGCCGCCGGCCGCAGCGGCTTTCGAGCTGGGTCAGCCAGTGCTTTAACGCCGGCAAGTCGCCGTGAAAATCGAAACCGGCGACCAGGTTGACGAACTCCGGTCCGTCGAAGCCGACGGCCGGGCTGCGGTAGGCCGGCGAAACCTCGAGGTGCGGATCATGGGCCCGCAGTGCGGCCAGCGCTCTCTCGAGATGCCGCAGCGGCTCGAGATTGGCGCCGATGCCAAGATAAACCTTAACGCTCATCGGCGGCGCTCGATGACGACGCCGACATCGCGCGCCCCGGTGACCGCGCCGGGCTTGCGCACGCTGAGCCGGACCCAGGGCACGTCGAATTCGTCGAGGATCAGCGCGGCGCAACGTTCGGCCAGGGTTTCGATCAACTGGCAGCGGCTCGCCTCGACAAGCGCGATCAGCCGCTTGGCGACCGCTTTGTAGTCGATCGTCGCGTCGATCTCGTCGCGCGCCGCGGCGGCAGCGATGTCGGCCGGTAGCGTGACGTCGAGCGCCACGACTTGGCGGATCTCCCGCTCCCAGTCATAAACGCCGATCACGGTTTCGATCCTGAGGTCTTCGATCCGTATATGATCCATCGGTAAGCCGCCTGTGGTTGTGCTGTCGTCCGGGCCGATCGGCACCGCAGTGCCCGGCCGGTCTCATCAGCGGTTCTCGACCCGCCGATGGTTTGTCACGCGGCCGGTGCCGGTCGAGACGAATGTTACCTTGCCGGAAAGGGAAATGATGAAGCGTAGAACGAATCGACATTGTTACCGCCTGTATCCGGTCGCGCTCTGTCTGCTGTTCGGCAGCGGCACGCTCGGCGCCCATTCTGCCGCCGGCGACCCACCGCCCGGCGTCCCATCGCCGGCCGAACCGCGCGGCTACGGCAAAGTCGCACTGACGCATACCGTGTCTTCGGCGGAAGCGGCCCAGGCGTTCACCGACGGCCTTAAGCTGTTACACCTATTCGAATATCCCGCCGCCCGCCGGCATTTCCAGCAAGCGCGGGCGCTGGCGCCGGAATGGTTCATGCCCTACTGGGGCGAGGCGATGACGCACAACGCCCCGCTCTGGAACCAGTATGACCGGCCGGCCGGCCAGGCCGTGCTGGCCTTGTGGGCGCCGGATGTCCAGGCGCGCCGCGCCCGGCTGGCCGGCGATGCGCCGGGTCTGGCCTGGCTTACGGCACTCGACATTCTTTATGGCGATTTGGAGCGGCCGGCCCGCGACCGGGCCTATGCCGCGGCGCTCGCTCAGGCGGCGGCGGATTTTCCCGCCGATGACGAGTTCCAGTTGTTTTATGCGCTGGCCCTGCTCGGCCGTCACGGCGGCGTGCGTGACCACGCCGATTACATGCAGGCCGCGGCGCTGGCCGCCGAGGTGCTCGATCGGCAGCCCGAACACCCCGGAGCGGCACATTATCTGATCCACGGCGTTGACGATGCGATCCACGCACCGCTCGGTTTGACTGCCGCGCGGCGCCTGGCTGAGATCGCTCCGGATGCGCCGCACGCCCAGCATATGGCGTCGCACATTTTTCTGGCGCTCGGTTTGTGGCCGGAGACGGCTGCGGCGAATCGCCGGGCGATCGATGCGCGCCGCCGGTTCGACGGAACCGGGGCCGCCTGCGGACATTATCCAGTGTGGCTGCATTACGCCCTGCTGCAGCAGGGCCAGAGCGCCGAGGCTGCCCGCCAGCTCGAAGCCTGCCGGCAAGCCGCGGCACAGTCGCCGCCGCCGGCGCGTTTTGAACTCGATCCGGACGATTCGGCACGCGGCTCGCTGGTGCAGATGTGGGCGCGGCAGTGGATCGACGGTCGGGCGGAGAACGATGGCCGTCCGCAGCCCGCGGCAGGCCCCGAGTGGACGCCCGATCCGGGCGAGGCGGCGGTGCCGATGATGACCGTCGAACTGATCCAAGCATTACGCGCCTATGACCGGGACGACAGCGCCGCGGTGGCCGCCGCCGAGCGGCGTTTCGGCCACTGGCACGCCCTCTTGCAGGCGGAATTGACCGGCCGCCGGGAACGCGGCGAAGTCGAAACCCTGTACCTGGAGCGCGCCGCGGTGCTGGCCGCCGAGGTCGCGGCCCTGGCCGCCGCGGCGCGCGGCGATTCGACGGCGGCGCTCGTTGCCGCGGCGCACGCCGCCGAACGGGAAGCCGCGATGCCGGCGGTGTTCGGTCCGCCGTTCGTCGATTGGCCGGCGGCCGAACTGTACGCCGAGCTGTTGCAGCGCGCCAGCCAGCAATCCAAAGCGGCCGCAATCCTGCGCGAGCAGTTGGCAACCTACCCCGGCCGGCGTCCGATCCTTCGCCGCTTGGAAGCCCTCGGCCGGTCTGAAAAAAACCAGACCACGAACAACGAACAACGATGATTGCCTTTTCCCCCACCCACCCATTCCGCGGACGAGCCCTGTAAAGTCCGGACCGGTGCCGGACTTTGCGTGGTCTGAGCAGTCCCCGATGGGCCGATTCAGACCTTTTCAAGTCCCCAGCGCGGCCAAGCGCGGATCGCCAACTCGCCGTCTGTCAAGCGCGCCAGGCCGGCGGCGCCGAGCCGTTCGGCGTGCAGGGCGCCGGCGAAGGCGATCATGACGCCGTTGTCGGTGCACAGTTCGGGGGGTGGAAAATACACTTGGGTGCCGCTGGCTTCGGCGTCGGCCATCAGGCGTGCCCTGAGATCGTGGTTGGCGGCGACTCCGCCGGAGACGATCAGCCGGGTCAGGCCGCTGTGGGCCAGCGCCCGGCGGCATTTGACTGCCAGCGTCTCGATCATCGTCCGCTGGAAACTGGCGGCCAGATCGGCGGCGCGGGACGGGTCTTGGCCGACTTGCGCCCACAACAACCGCATTTTGGTTTTCAGGCCGCTGAAACTGAAATCGAGGCTGTCCGGGCCGAGCAGCGGGCGCGGCAGTTTGAATGCCGTGGGGTCGCCGCGGGTGGCCAGCGCGGCCAGCGCCGCGCCGCCCGGATAGCCGAGGCCAAGCAGCTTGGCGGTTTTGTCGAACGCTTCACCGGCGGCGTCGTCGAGCGTCGCGCCGAGCACCCGGTAGTCGCCGAGGCCGCGGACCGTCACCAGTTGCGTGTGGCCGCCCGAGACGAGCAGGGCGAGATAGGGAAAGTCCGGGCCGTCGGCGGCGAGCAGCGGCGCCAGCAGATGCGCTTCGAGGTGGTGGATCGGCAGGGCCGGTTTGCGCCAGGCATAAGCCAGACTGCGGGCCAGAGCCGCGCCGACCAGCAAAGCGCCGATCAAGCCGGGTCCGGCGGTATAGGCGATCGCGTCGATCCGTTCCGCCGTGACTTGCGCGTCACGCAGCGCCTCGGTCAAAAGCGGGGCGATTTTGCGCAAATGGTCGCGGCTGGCCAGTTCGGGCACGACGCCGCCGTAAGGGGCGTGCGCCGCAACCTGGCTGTGCAGCCGGTGGGCGAGCACGCCGCGCCGGCGATCATAGAGCGCGACGCCGGTTTCGTCGCAGGAGGTTTCGATTCCAAGAATCAGCATCGGCTGTCGTCTCACGTAGATTGCGGCACGGATAGGAAGAGGGCCGCCGCGGTTGCCCGTCGGTCGCGCGCCGGGACCGAGCCGCTAACGGCTCATCCTTTTCATTTGGCACCTGAGAAGGTGTCGAGGTATAATAAACAGTTCTTTAACCTTGGCCGCCGGGTGCGCTCCGGGCCGGCCGCTGACGATGGAGATTCCATGCCGAGCGTCAAAGTACGAGAAAACGAACCGTTCGAATACGCCCTCCGGCGCTTCAAACGCTCCTGCGAGAAGGCCGGGGTGTTGGCCGAAACCCGCCGCCGCGAATATTACGAAAAGCCCACTCAGGAAAGAAAGCGCAAGGCCGCCGCCGCAGTCAAGCGCCACCTGCGCCGCTTGTCGCGCGACGTGACCCAGCGCCAGCGCCTGTATTGATCGCGACCGTGCCGGACGCGAACCGGCGCGGTATCATGCACCCAGCCCGGTAACCCGGTTGCCCGGCGGCCAAAATCCGTGAACCCGACCCGACCGAGATGACGCTCAAGGACCGCATACTGGAGGCGGTGAAAACCGCGATGCGCGCCGGCGACAAACCCCGGCTCGGGGCCTTGCGCCTGGTCACCGCGGCGCTCAAGCAGAAAGAAGTGGACGAGCGCTGCGAACTCGACGATACCGCGGTGCTCGCCGTGCTCGAAAAAATGTTGAAGCAGCGCCGCGAATCGGAAAGCCAGTACCGGCAGGCCGGCCGCGACGATCTCGCCGCACGCGAAGCCTTCGAGATCGACATCATCAACGAATTCATGCCGCCGCCGTTGTCGGCCGAAGCGCTCGCCGCGCTGATCGACGAGGCCGTCGCCGCGGTCACCGAACCCGGCCCGCGGGCGATGGGGCAGGTGATGGCGGCGCTCAAACCCCACATCCAGGGACGGGCCGATCCGCGCCAGGTCAGCGCCCTGGTCAGGCAGCGCCTCGGCGGGTAGCGCCTGCTCGCAGAAGCCGCCCATGGCCGGCCTGATCCCCGAACCGTTTATCGAAGAGCTGCTCAATCGGACGGACATCGTCGAAGTCATCGGCCGGCATGTCCCGCTCAAGCCCAACGGCCGGGAATACCAGGCGCTGTGCCCGTTTCACGAAGAAAAAACCCCCTCGTTCACGGTCAGTCCGCAAAAACAGTTCTATCACTGTTTCGGTTGCGGTGCGCACGGCAGCGCCATCGGCTTTCTGATGCAGTTCGAGGGGCTGACTTTCCCCGACGCGATCACCGATCTGGCCGAGCGTGCCGGAATCCCGGTGCCCCGCGAAGCGTCGCCGGTGAGCGCCGCGCCCGACACGCAACGCGCCCTGGAGGCGCTGGCCGCGGCGACTCGTTATTATCGCCACCGATTGCAGGCTGAGCGCGCGGCACGGGACTATCTCGCGACGCGGGGCGTCAGCAACGAGATGAGCGAACAGTTCCAGTTGGGCTTTGCCCCGCCTGGCGGTGGGGAACTCGTCGTCGCGCTCGGTCGCGAGGGGTTCGATGCCGCTTGTCTGGAGCGTGCCGGTTTGTGCCACGACGGGCGCGACCGGTTTCGCGGCCGCTTGATGTTTCCGATCCACGACCGGCGCGGCCGGGTCATCGGGTTCGGCGGCCGGACGCTGGGCAGCGGCGAGCCGAAGTACCTGAATTCGCCGGAAAATCCGTTATTTCATAAAGGCCGGGAGCTTTACGGTCTGTACCACGCCCGCCGCGGCCGTCGCCCACCGCGGCTGATCGTCGTTGAAGGCTATCTCGATGTCATCGCGCTCGAACAATACGCCGTGCCGGGTGCGGTCGCGACGCTCGGTACGGCGACCACGGCCGACCACGTTGCCCGGTTGTTTCAGACAACCAGCGAGGTGGTTTATTGTTTCGACGGCGACCGCGCCGGCCGGCAGGCGGCCTGGCGGGCGCTGGAAAGCACGTTGCCGGCGCTACGCGCCGGGCGCGAAGTTCGTTTTCTGGCGCTGCCCGAAGGCGAGGATCCGGATACCCTGGTGCGTCGCCGCAGCGCCGCCGCTTTTGCGGAACTGCTCGACCGGGCCGAGCCGTTTTCGGCGTTTTTCTTCACTGAACTCAGCCGTGATTTCAACGCCGCGACGATCGACGGCCAGGCCCGGCTGGTGGCCGCCGCCGAGCCATTGTTGGCCAAAATGCCGGCCGGCGCCTTGCGTGATCTGATGAACGACGAGCTGGCGCGCCGCACACGCCATCGGCTCAACCTGCCGCCGGCGCCGCTCGCCGCGGCTCAGGGCGGCCGCCGGCGCGGCCGCTTGCCAAGTCCGGTCCGCCGGGCGCTGGCGTTGATCGTCAACCAGCCGGCGCTGGCCGGGGAGGTCGCCGTCCCCGATCTGACCGGCTTCGACACTCCGCCGGGGTTCGATGTGCTGGTGGAACTGATTGAATTTTGCGCCGCCCGCCCGCATATGACCACGGCCCAGATGTTGGAACTGTGGCGCGACCGGCCACACGGCGAGGTACTGGTCAAGCTGGCGACGGCGGCGGAGACGGCCGATGGCGAGCGCGAGCGCCGGGAATTGCAGGATCTGCTCGCCACGATTGAGCAACAGGCGCTGCAGGCCCGGGTCCGCCAACTGGCTGACCATGGGCCGCCCGGCGCCGAAGCGTTACGCGAAAACATGCGCCTCGCCCACCGCATCCAGGAACTGAGGCGCCATCTGGACGGAACGGAATGATCCCCGGGCCGATGCCCCGAGTCTTAGCGGGCCGGCGGAGGGTGGCCGGCTGCCGCCCGCCGGTGATTCCGCCGGTTGTTCGTGGTCTAATTCATCAGCAGCGGGCGTTCGCGGAGCCGGGTCTTCCGTGAGTGGCCCAATCTGTCATAATCGATCTTTCATGCTCAAGCAACTGATGCTTCGGCGCCCGGCCGCACCGGGCTTGCGATGAGTTTCACATCCATGGATCAGAAACAGGAATCACAACTCAAGGCGCTGATCGAGATCGGCCGCGAACAAGGCAATTGGCTGACCTACGCCCAGGTCAACGACCACCTGCCCGATGACATCGTCGATCCCGAACAGATCGAGGATGTGATCAGTATGATCGCCAACATGGGCATCTCGGTCTACGAGGAGGCGCCCGATCCTGATTCCTTGATTCTCAACGACGCCGCGACCCAGGACACCGACGACGAGACGGCGACCGAGGAGGCCGCCGCGGCGCTCGCCGCGGTCGAAGGCGAACTCGGCCGCACCACCGACCCGGTGCGTATGTACATGCGCGAAATGGGCGCCGTCGAACTGCTCACCCGCGAAGGCGAGATCGCCATCGCCAAACGCATCGAAGAAGGGCTGATCGACGCCAATCTGGCGCTCAGCCGTTACCCCGGCAGCATCGCGGGCCTGATCGCCGAATACGAACGCTACAAGTCCGGGCAGGCGCGGATCACCGACGTCCTCGTCGGCTTCGTCGATCCCAGCCAGATCGGCGTCGAGGCCGAGATCCCGGTGCCTGTCAAGCCGGCCGCGGCGGCGGCCAAGAGCGCCGCGGACAAAGACAAGAGCAAAGACAAGAGCAAAGACGACGACGATGATGACGACGACGACAACAGTAGCAGCAGCTTCGGCCCCGACCCGGTCGAAGTGGCGCGGCGTTTTACCGAACTGACCGAATTGCACGAAAAATTCGTTTCGCTCTATGACCGCCGCGGCCCGCACGCCCGCGGCATGGCCAAGCTGCGCGATCGGATTTCGGAAGCGTTCTTGAGCCTCAAGTTGCCGACTCGGATGATGGATTACCTGATCGACCGGATGCGTCACTCCGTGTCCCGGATCCGACAGTACGAACGGCAGATCATGCAGATCTGTGTCACCAAGTGCCGGATGCCGCGCAAGACCTTCCTCGAAGTCTTTTCGGCCCGCCAGGGCGATAGCGCCTGGCTCGACGAATTGCTCGCCGGTCATCACAAATACGTCCCGGCCCTGCGCCGCCACGAACCCGAACTGCGCATCCTGTTGCGCCGGCTGAACGCGATCGAGCGCGAGCAGCGCATTGCCGTGCCGGAGTTGAAAGACCTGCACCGCACGATGTCGCTCGGCGAAGCCAAAGCCCGGCGCGCCAAAAAAGAAATGGTCGAGGCCAACCTGCGTCTGGTGATCTCGATCGCCAAGAAATACACCAACCGTGGCCTGCAATTCCTCGACCTGATCCAGGAAGGCAACATCGGGCTGATGAAAGCGGTCGACAAGTTCGAATACCGCCGCGGTTACAAGTTCTCGACTTACGCTACGTGGTGGATCCGGCAGGCGATCACCCGTTCGATCGCCGACCAGGCGCGCACGATCCGCATCCCGGTGCACATGATCGAAACGATCAACAAGCTCAACCGGATCAGCCGCCAGATGCTCCAGGAAATGGGCCGCGAGCCGACGCCCGACGAACTCGCGGTACGCATGGAAATGCCCGAGGATAAAATCCGCAAGGTGCTGAAAATCTCCAAAGAACCGATCTCGATGGAAACCCCGATCGGCGACGACGAAGATTCGCATCTCGGCGATTTCATCGAAGATGGCAACGTCGCTTCGCCGGGCGACAATGCGACGCGCATCGGCTTGACCGACACCGTGCGTGACATACTCGCTTCGCTGACGCCGCGCGAAGCCAAAGTGCTGCGCATGCGCTTCGGCATCGACATGAACACCGACCATACGCTCGAAGAAGTCGGCAAACAGTTCGACGTGACGCGCGAGCGCATCCGCCAGATCGAAGCCAAAGCATTGCGTAAACTGCGCCACCCGACGCGCTCCGAACAGTTGCGTAGTTTTCTCGACCTCGAGTGAGCGACGCGACGATCACGGGCCCTTAGCTCAGTTGGTTAGAGCAGGCGACTCATAATCGCTTGGTCGCAGGTTCAAGTCCTGCAGGGCCCACCAACCTCTGCTTACCTATTCACGGTAACGTTTCCTTGCTTTCTGTGGCTCTGTAACAGGCAGGACTTGAACCTGCGGGATTGTTTGTTGGTCGCAGGTTCACCGGCGGCGCTCCGCAGTCCCTGCTCCGCGGAATAACGAAACTCGCGCGCGGCGATGAGGCAGGTTATGTTCCAGTGCTGGACTGATTCTGAGCCGCGTTATTTTTCTTTCGGCGTGATGTAGGTCAGGGTCTCGATGACCGGTCGGGCTTGCTGTTCGAAGGCGACGAAGGTGCGGGGTTTGGCAGAGAAGGTGGTGGCTTCGGCGAGGACTTGCAGGTAGCTGTTTTCGCCCTCGGCGACGTTGATGAACTGGCCGTCTTCGCGCTCGGGGTTGTCGCTGCCTTGGGTGGCGGCGCTGTAGAAGTGGCGTCCCGGTTTGGCGAAATGGACGGTGTAGGTGCGGTCGGCGAGGATGCCGATGGCGCGACCGTCTTCTTTGATTGTGAAATCGACGCCGTCGCCGTCGTCGTCATGGGCGCGATAAAAATACACCGCGCCGTGGCCGGGCGGCGGCGCCGGGTAAACGCTCTGCTCGTGTTTGACATAGGACTTGCACGCCGCCAGCGGCAGGGCGGCGGCCAGGATGGCGCACAATAGCGGTTTGTCGAGCATGATGATCCTCCTGCGCGCTGGTCAGCGGCCGGCAGCCGCCGCCAAGCGGTCGTTCAGTTCACCTTTTTCCGGGTAGATGGCGATGATGACGCTCTGGTTCATCGTCTGTTCGCCGAGTTCGTTAAACATTTCGTTGAAGCCGTATTCGCGCGCGACCTGGCTGCTGATTTGCGGCGGCTCCCAGCCGAACCAGATGGTGTGGAGTTGGATTTCGTCGACGCCGCGCTGCAGGAGTTCGTCGCGCACCGCCAAGGCCCGCATCCCGGCCAGGCGGCGGTTGTATTCCAGGTTGCCGATTTTGCTCGCTCGGCCGATCAGCATCGCTTTCAGGTTCGGGTCGCGGGCCAGTACGTCGGCGGTGTTGTCGAGCAGGTCCGTGGTCCCGCGGTCGGCACCCGGGATGGCGGCGCTGTTGAAGGCGAACAAGACGATGCCGTGCGGCATGCGGGCGACGGCGCCGATGTGGCACTGCATCAGGCTGGCGATCAGCGGCGCACAGAATTCGCGGCAGTTGGCGATGCTCTGCATATAGGCGGTGAACGAGACTTCGTTGTTGCGAACGAATTCCTGGTGTTCGCGCAGGTGGTCCATCGCGAAGCGGCGAGCTTCGTCGTCGCTGCCGAAATCGTGGGTCGCTGCCAAGCGCTCCATTGTGGTGTTCATCGCTTGCTTTCGGCAGGCGGCTTCGAGCAGCGGGTTGGTCGAGCGGGTGACAGTCAGGGCGCTGAGCCAGGCGGGCTCGGACGGGTCGCCCTCGAAGACGATTTTCCGTTCGCCGCCCGGTTGCTCGGCGATCGTTTCGCTGGTGCCGGCCACCTCATCGACCAGCGCCTGGACTTCCGGGGGCAGAGCCGGGGCATCGACCGGGGGCGGCGGCGGTTCTTCCGGCGGCGCTTCTGCTTCCTCGATCGGTTGCTGGCGGGCGAAAAATCCGCCGTAGTGGAGATCGAGGTCAGTGTTGTTCGGCGGCGGCCCAGCCAGGGCGGCGACGATGAGGACGAGAGCCGCAGCGCCGGGTAGGCGGTAGAAAAGGCGATGAGTTCGGTTCATGGGGCGATCTCGGTTTGTCCGATCAAGGTTTCGAGTTCGGCGGCGAGCGCCGGTTCATTCCATTCGACACTGCCCAGCCAACGTTTGAGCACCGTGCCGTCCTGTCCGACGACCAGGGTTACCGGCAGGGCCGAGACGTCATACTCGGCGGAAATCCGGCTGTAGGGATCGAAATACAACGGCAGAGGAAATTCCTGGGAGGCGAGATAACGGACCAGATCGCTACCGCGCAGATCGTTGCTGACGGTGGCGAGTGTCACGTTTTGCCCGTGCAATCGGGCAAACGGCCCCTGGTAAAAGCGCACCAGATCGGGAATCTCCTTCTTGCACGGGATGCACCAGGTGGCCCAGAAGTGGACGATCAACAGGCGGGAGGAGAAGGCCGGGTGCGGGAAGGCGCTGGCCGGCAGGCTCGGTCCGGGCGTCTCTTCACGCTCCGCGGCATACCCTGCCGGGGCGCTCAGACACAGCGCGAGCAGACCGGCGGCGAGCGTGCCGGCCACGCCGCGCCGCGCCCCGGTCGTTAGAGCCGCGTCTGTCAATTTCACTTTTACCATGCCTGTCGTCGCCTTAAATTTCGTGTGAAACGGGTCGGGCGCATCCGGGCGGTTGGTGGTAAGCTTGCAGCATGACCGCCGCGGAACGGGCTCCGCTGCCCTTGCCGGGATCGCAGCCGTGTCCAACTGATTTGGACCATGTAAGATCGACCTGGATTGCACCGGTCCTGTTATCCGGCGGCACGAGCTTGAACCCCGCGCCGGCCAACCGTGGTCACGCCACCGCCGCCGCCAAGGAGCTGCCATGAGACTTCAGTCTATCACCTGTCGGCCCGTTGTGTCGCATCGCCTGCCTTTGTATGCCCGCGCGGCTGTCGTTTCGATCGCCTGTCTGCTGGCCTCGCTGGCATCGGCCGCGGCGCAGCCGACACTGAACATATTCCCTTCGCAGATGGTGGACAACATCAAAGAGACCGGGGCGGCGGCGATGACTCTGGAGAACAATTTGCAAAGCGTCATCGCGGCGCTCGATCAACAGCAGCAGTTGTATGTCGAAAGCCGCTGCGAAGGGGCCGAAGGCGACCAGGGCTGCGCCCAGATCAGCCGCGAGATGGCCGGCACCTACGGCCAGATGCTCGACATCATGGCCGAGCAGTTGCCTAAAATGGAACGCAGCGTCAATTTAACCCGCGACGCGCTGCGCCGCCGTCTGGCCGATGAACTGGGCAACAAACGCACCGGCGCCGATTTGCAGCGCCTGCTGCGCACCGAAGGGCGGAGCGCCGCCGCGCCGCTCCGTACCCGACCGGTGCGCGAGGGGATGCGGCTCAGCGACCGCTTTACGCAGTATTACAACCTGGTGAGCCAGAGCCCCGGCAGCCAGTCATTGGCGCTGCTCGGCTCCCAGATGTACCTCGACCTGGAAGAGACCAGCGAATTGATCGCCCTGACCCAGCAGCAGATCCAGCGCAGCCGGCTGGTGACCAATCTGGCCGAATCGTTCGGTACCATCACGCCGGCGATGGAAGAGACGGTCACCGGCGTCAAACGCATCCTGTTCGGCGAGATCGACGGCAGCGGCGAAGACCAGATCGTCCCGGCCGATCTGTCGGCCACCAGCGCCGAGGGCGAGAAGCGCTTTTGCAGCGAACTCGATCCGGATTGCAACTAACCCGGATGATTCATGACCTGCTCTACTGCGCCGCCCCTATTGCTTGATTGGCGAAGCAAGGTCCGGCTGTGCCGGACTATGCGTGGTCTGAGCAGTCCCCGATGGGCTGATTCAAACCTTTCCTAATGTCAGATGGTGGAAACATGACGTATCGCATGCCCCACAACATGAACCTACCCCTGGCGGCGCTGCTCGCCGGCGCCACACTGTTCGGTGCCACTGCGTGCCAGAGCAAGCCACCCAAGTTCGCCTGCTCGATGCCGCCCGGCAACGATGTTGCGGCGGCCTTCGGCCACGTCCGCGCCGATCTCAGCCATGAAGAGTGTCAGTTTCAGTTCAACTTATATGTCGATCGCCTGATGTCGATCGCCACTGAGGAACCGGATGCCGAGCACGCCCGGCGTTTCAGCGAACTGTTCACCTGGGCCCGCGACGCCGGCATCTTGAGCCGCAGCCAGGCGCAGGAATCTTATCAGCGTTATTTCAGCCCGACCTTCGTCTCGCTCGGCGCGCAATACAGCAATTGTTCGACGACCTGCCGCAACACCGCGCAGACTTTGTCGGCGCTGCGCCAGGAACTGGCCGACAAGAACCGCGGCCTGCTGCAAGTCCTCGGCGATCAGACGGCTTACGCCAACGCCGACAAGGAATACAACCAGTTATTGACGCTGATCGATGCCACCTGCACGGCCTGCCAGAGCACCCGCTGAGCCGGATGATTCATGACCCGGCGCGCTCCTTCGCTCAAAAGTCTGGGTGGTTTTTTCGGCGGGCTGCTGGCCGGCGCCTTGAGTGCGTTGCTGACGCTGATTTTGGCGTTGTACCTGCTCAACATGCTCGGCCTGGTGGCGATTTCGGTCAGCCATGTGCCGAATATCCAGGAGCTGTTGTTCTGGGCATATTCCAATCTGCGCCTGTCGCTGATTCCCTTTACGATCATTCTGGTTCTTTACTTCCGCTCTCTCGGCCGCCTGCGGCGCCGGCTGTGCGCGGCAGCGCCGGATCTCGATCTAGTCAACGCCGCAGAACGCTGGGTCGATATCTCGATCAGCCTGTTTTTCGGCACCGGCGTGATCTGGACAGCAATCGGTATGCGCAGCGCGCTGCTCTATGCGCTGAACGGCCTCGACCAGGCGACCGCGATCGAACTCGGGGCGTTTGAAATCCTGCGCCGCCTGGTCGAAGGCGGCATCCTGCTCGCGCTGTCCACGACCATTGTCGGCGGGGTCGGCGGTTATCTGATGCGCGTCGGGAAAAACCTGGCCGCCGGATCGCGCCTGGTGCGTTTCCATCACGACCTGCTGGCCGCCGATGCGCGCCGTTTCGATACCCACCTCGCGGCGATCGAGGCCCGGTTGAACGAGGTCGTCGAGCGCCTGCCCGCCGCGGTGGAGTCGCAACGGCCGGCAGCGGCCGGGAAGCGATGAGTCATCCGCCTTACGCCAGAAGCGGCTCGGAGGCATTCGCCGACAGCGAAGTCGAGGTCTTGCAGACCGACGTAATGCGCTTCATGGCCTTGCTCGGTTTTATCCTGATGGCTATCTTCGCCCTGGTTCAAGCGCTGCCCGTCGCCCCGGCCCGCAATCAACCCCGCATCGACGATGCGGCGCTGCTGCGCGAAGATTTGCGCGTTCTCGAACAGCAATTGGCCGCGCAGACGGTGGATTTGATCGACCTGCAAAACGCGATCGCCGCGGCGCGCGTCGAACAGCAGCGCCTGTTGGCCGAAAATCGCACGCTGGAAAGACGACTTGCCGAATTACAAGAAAGCGCCGCGGACATCGAAGAGCAATTGACCCTGAGCGATCGCGAGTTGGCGGCGACGGCGGCGGACCTCGACCGCGGCCGCCAGACCCTGGGCGACATCCGACGCCGGGTCGAGCGTGAGCGCCATGTCTTGCAGTTGGCGGAAAACCGCGCCGTTGCCGTCGCCGCCGAAACGCAGGCCATGTTGGATGAACAGCAGCGGTTGCTGGTCGATTCGGCACCTCCGCCGCCTGCCCCGCAAGCGCCACCAGATGTCGCGCCGCCGGCCGCGCCGGTCGCCGAGGTGCCGGCCGAGCCCGAGGGCGCAGCGGCCGAGCCGGCGCAACCGCAGCCGAAGACCATCGCTGAACGGCTCGCCGAAATTCGCCAACTGCTGCCGGCGCCGCCCGTCGAATCGCCGGCGGCGGCCGAAACGGCAGCACCCGCGGCACCGCCGGCCGCGGCACCGCAAAAACGGGGCTTCACATTGCGCTTTGCTTCGACCGCGGCCTTCGACCGGCTGCTGGCCGACCAGACGATCCGTTTTTACGCGCTGCTCGAGCGCCGCGCCTGGCAGTTCCAGCGCTCGGCCGGAACCATCTCGACCGCCGTGGTCGAAGCGCCGTGGACGTATTACGAAATGGCACCGGCCACCGTCCCGGCGGCCTACCGCACGGCGCTGCGCCGGATCGTCGCGGCGCCGGCCGGCGGCGCCGTGACTTGGGGCGTGGTCCTGCCACCTGAAATCGTCGCTAAAATCAATCTCGCCGCCCGCCAGTTGAGTGGCGCGGATATCATCATCGCTGAAAATGGAAGTGTGTTGTTTGAAAACGAATCCCGCTGAACGATCCACCCCCAACGCCCCCGGCGGCCGCCGGGCCCCGGGCGTATGAAGCTGCCGCACGCTGCATTCGGGGTGTGGGCCGCGTTTGCCGCCTGGCCGCCGGCGGACGCCGCCGGCCTGCCCCTTCAGCAGTGGATCGCGAGCGATCTTTTGCCGTATGTCGAGGAACGGCTTGCCCGCCATCCCCGGTTCAACGGCGAAAAAATAGAAATCGTCACCTATTGGGATGACCGGGTGGACGCCCGGCCCGACGGCTTGACGGCTTTCATCCGGCAGCAGCTCGGCGATCACCTGCAAGGGGTCGAAGGCGTGCAGTTGGTCCAGGCCATGCCGATTCCGCCGTGGCCGAATTATCGCAGCATCCAAAACGTCCGTTGCCCGGCGCGCAGCCCGGCGACCATCCAGTTGGCGCTCACTATCACCGTCGCCGACCAGGATCCCGCCCTGGCGGCGGACGAATTACGCCTCCAGGTGCGGGCCATGGATCTGGTCGAGCGCCAATGGATCGGCGGCTTCAGCCGCGTCTGGCAAGGCACGCCGACGAACCGTGAACGGCAGCTTCTGACCCAGACGCAGATCGACGAAGGCCAGCGCGGCAACCGCGACCTGCCGTTCACCGACGCCCAGCCCGACTTGCTGGCCTCATACTTGACTTTGCTCACCAGTTGCCACCTCAATCGCTTGGACCGCGGCAAGCTGAAAGTCCATCTGGAAGCCGGCGGCGAACGCGCTCCGTTTTTTACCCAGACCGTGGATTTATACCGGCAGTATCTCGGCCGTTTTCGGGAAATCGAATGGGTCGATGATGCCTCCGCGGCGGCCCTCGATCTGGCGATCGCGACGTTTGCCGTCGGCAACACTCTGACCCAGGTCTGGGTCGATATTGCCGGCCGCGGCGAACTGAATTTCATTACCGGGACCGATAGTCCGGTTTATGCCGAAGCGGTGCCAACACCGCAGGCCACGCCATCACTCGCCGCCCGAACCACGCCTTCTTCCCCACCGTCACCGGCGGCGTCGCCGGCCCCGCGAACGGCGGCCGGGAGCACGGCAGACGCGCCCCGGTCGGTAACGGACGAACCACCCGCCGCGCCACCGCGCCGCACCGCGGATCGCGGGACGACCAGCCAAAATACCGGCCGCCGCGGTGGCGATACCGTCACGCCGTTACAAGCGCCGGCGCCACCGGCCGCTGGCGCTCTGCTCGCTTCGTTCAACCTGGTCAGCCCACCCGATCGCACACTGTGCATCGGCGATCGGCCCTGGCGGCGCGGCATGATGGTCCTCGACGACGACAGCACCTTGCCGAGCGGCAGTTGTTTCGCCGCCCGGATCCGGGCCAATGTCGCGGCGCGTTTGTATCTGGTCGCGCTCGCCACCGACGGCCGCTTGACCCGCCTGATGCCCAACGATTGCCAACTGCTCGCCCCGGGGGTCAATGACGGTCTGGTGCAGCCCGACCAGGTCGTCCACCTGCCGCGCTTCACCGACGGCGCGCTCGGCGTCTTCCAACTGGACCGCAACGCCGGTCGCGAAACACTCTATGTCATTGTCGTTGACGACAAAAACGCCGAAGCACGCCTGCTGCAACGCCTGAACCGCGCCGCCGACCCGTGCCGGCTCGGCGCTCCATCCGCCGCCGATTCGGCCGCCGCGTTCGAGCGCAGCCTCGATGAAATCGCTGAACTGAGCGGCGGCCGGCTCGATTGGAGCGCCGCCGGTTTCGTCCACACTGAATGATCAGCCCGGTTCAAGAACGCAAATTGTTGCTTCATCCTTCTCCCGCTCTTTTGACGTTTTCGCAGAACCCCTTCGTCATTCTGGACGCGCCCGCCTAGGTACGAACGCAGACGGGCGGTGGCGGACGTAAGCCGACTTTCAGCACCAGGGCCATCACGGCCAGGATCAGCAGCAAAAGCCCGCCGGGGCCGAGAGCGGGAATCGGGGCCGGGGCCTGATTGAGGAGGAGGGTAGCGGCGGTGGCGACCTGGGTTTCGAGCGGGCCGCCGGACGGGGTCTGGGTCCAGCCCTTGGTGACGTAGGTGGCGCGCCAGGCGCGGCGGTAGCGCACTTCGGCGGTAACCGAGATCGCGGCGCCAGGGGGAACGCCAGTGGCCGCGAAGCGGAACATTTCGGTCCGTGTTTCGCCGCTCGCGATTCGGGTATCGGCAGCGACATTTTCGGCGTCGATGAACAACACCGGCCGGACGACAGGCCCGGCGCCGTTGATCCGGCCTTCGAGGACGCGCGCGAAACCGGCGCCTGGCTCGCCGGCCAGGTCGCCGTCTTGTTTGCCTGGGACGTCGTCGTCGGCCCAGAACGGGATGACCTGGCCGGCGCTCTGCGGTAATGGCGCCCCTGCCGCGCTGACCGCAAGCTGCAACAGCGCATTGCGCACCGAGACGCCGGTCGGGAAGGCGTGCCCGGCCCCGGCGTTGGTGACGCGCGCCGTGACGATGACCTGATCGCCGACGAGTTCGGCTTCGAGATCAAGGGTGATCGCCGCGCTCAGGCGTTCGGGCGTGGCACCGATGAAGTCGTGCTGGCGGCGATCCTCGGGTGGCCTGATCGGTGTCCCGCCCAGGCTGCTGATCGGGCCGGGTTCGGCGGCGGGCGGCATGTGGCAGTCCTGGCAGGTGCGGAAATCCGGACCGGGAACGGCCCACGGCGAGGCGAGCCATTCACTGTAGGTATTCTGCCCCGGTGCGCCGGTGTCCGGGTTGTTGTATTCGTGACAGGCGGCGCACAGGCGGGATTCCTTGAACAGCGGCGTGTAAAGCGCGTTCATCGTCGAGAACCCGACGTCGTCGAGCGGCCCCCAAACGAATAACTGTGTCGGCTCCTCGTTGGGGAAGCGGTATTCTGAGTTGCCCAAGTGGTTAAGGGCGCTGACGTTGCCGTTGACATCGTGGATCTGGTGACAGGCGAGACACTGCACGCCGTCGAGTGCACCGGGCGAGACGACTTCGTCGAGCATCACGTTGCCGGGGTTGAAAACGTCGGCGAGCGGGGCGTGGCAGACAGCGCAAAACCCCGTCTCGCCGGGATCATGGGTGTCCCGGTAGACGTAGCCGGCACCGCCACCGGGAGTGCCGCTGCCGGAAAACAGGTCGAGCACCCATTCGTTGACCGCGGCGTGGGCGTGGTTGCTGGTCAGCCACCGGTCGGCCTGCTCCTGGTGACAGAAAGCACAGCCGAGGTTGACGGTCGGCGGCTGGTAGGTGGGGTTGTCGGTTGCCGGCAGCGGAAAGAGCAGAATCAACACATCGCTACCGTCGAAGGCATTGACCTGCTCGATTGGATAATTGACAGTGGCGTTCGGGTCGTAGGGCACGGTGGCGGTGACGACCACGCCGCCGGGCGGGGTGACGGGCAGCGTAAACCGACCGTCGGCGCCGGTCAGCACGATGGGCGAGGCCGGGTCAGCCTGCAAGCGGATACGGGCGTCGGCAATCGGGGTCAGGTCGCCGGCGCGCAGCACCAGGCCGGTGATCGCGGCGGAAAGCTGAAACGGCAGGCAGGCAAGCACTACGCCCGCGGCCCACAGCGGTCGGCAAATCGTCATACCACCTCCAAGTGCGCGATGGCGGGCGTCCAACTGAATTCGCAGTGGTCTGCCGCTCGCGCCTGATTCTATTAATATCGATGGAAACTCTGCTGTGGTCAGAGTTTCCGCCTGCCTGCCGGCAGGCGAAGGCAATTGACGCTCGCGCCTGTCGATTGCCGTGCTCTGAGCAGTCCAGGAAGGACTGATTCAGAGAATTTATATTGTATATCATAGCGGTGATGAGCAATGCCCTCGCCGCCGAAAGCAGCCGATATTTGCAGCAGCACGCCGACAATCCAGTGGATTGGCATCCGTGGAACGAGGCGGCGCTCGATTTGGCACGGGCTCTCGACCGGCCTATCCTCCTGTCGATCGGTTACAGCGCCTGCCACTGGTGCCACGTGATGGCCCACGAGTCGTTCGCCGACGAGGCGACGGCGGCCGTGATGAACGCCCATTTCGTCAACATCAAGGTCGATCGCGAAGAGCGGCCCGATCTCGATCGCCTCTATCAGACGGCGCATCAACTGTTGACCGGCCGCGGCGGCGGCTGGCCGTTGACCGTCTTTCTCGACCCCAAGGACCTGACGCCGTTTTTTGCCGGCACCTATTTTCCGCGAAAGGCGCGTCACGGAATGCCATCGTTCGGCGACGTGCTGCGCTATGGTGCCAAAGTGTTCACGGAACAGCGCGCCGCGATCGGCGAGCAGAATACGGCGCTGCGTGCCGCACTCAGCGATATCGAAAACGCAACGGCCGGTGACGGTGGCGGCGATCTCATCGAGGAAGCGCTGGGCCGCAGCCGCCGGCAGTACGATGCGGTCAACGGCGGACTTCTGGGGGCACCGAAGTTTCCGCAACCGCGCCTGATCCACCTGTGGTTGCAACTGGCCCGCCGCGGCCGGCCCGAAGCCGGGGAGATGGCGGAGCGGACGTTGATCAAAATGGCCGAGGGCGGTCTGTTCGATCATCTGGCCGGTGGATTTTTCCGTTATTGCGTCGATGCCGACTGGACGATCCCGCACTTCGAGAAAATGCTGTACGACAACGCCGAGCTGTTGGCCGTGTACGCGGCGGCCGCTGTCCAGTTCAAAAGCCCGTTTTTCGCCGCTGTCGCCCGCCGCACCGCGGCCTGGCTGGAGGCCGAAATGCGTCTTAGCGGCGGCGGTTTCGCCGCCAGCCTGGACGCCGATACCGCGGGTGCCGAGGGGGAAACGTATCTTTGGCAACGCGACGAATGCGCAGCGGCCCTCGGCGCCGAACATCAGTTATATGAAAAAGTCTATGGATTGGATCGGCCGCCCAATTACGAGGGCCGCTCGTGGCATCTCAAGCAATACCGCCGGCCGGCGGCGGTGGCGGCGGAAGCGGGCCGGGACGAGGGCGAAGTGGGGCAACTTCTGGAAACGTGCCGGATGCGGCTTTACGCCCGGCGTCGGGCGCGGCCGCAGCCGGGGCGCGACGACAAGATGTTGACCGCCTGGAATGCGCTGGCGATTGCGGCGCTGGCCGATGCCGGCCGGCTGTTAGACGAACCGGCCTGCATCAAGGCGGCGGCCGAGGCACTGGACTTCGTGCTTGAACGCCAGTTTTCCGGTGAACGGCTTTACGCGGTGTACGCCGGCGGGCAAAGCCGGCTGGCCGGCTTGCTCGACGATCATGCGTTCCTGCTCGGCGCCGTTTTGGCCTGCCTGCGCAATGAACACCGGGCGTCGTGGATCGCCGCGGCGCGGCGTCTTGCCACACAAATGACGGAACGCTTCGCCGCTCCCGGCGGCGGCTTTTATATGACGCCCGCCGACCACGAAGCGCTGCCGGTCCGGCCGCGGCCGTGGTTCGACGAGGCGACGCCGGCCGGCAATGCAGTGGCGGCGGCCGCGCTACACGAACTGAGCCACGTGCTGGCCGAGGCGTCGTGGTCCGCAGCCGGAACGCAGGCACTGCACGCCGGGCTCGATCATATAGGCCGCGCCCCGCAGGCCGCGCCGACGCTGCTGGCGGCGCTCGCCGATCAACATCGGCCACCGCCCGTGGTGATGCTGCGTGGGCCGCAGGACGAGGTCCGCCTCTGGTGCCGGACGCTCGGTACAAACCTCGACGCCGTGATTTATCCCTTTGCGCCGGGTGGTGCGGCGCTGGAAAGCGGCACCGGGGGTGCCGTCGCAGCTTTGCTGTGTACGGCCGATCGTTGCGAATCGTTTACCGGCGATCTGCCCGAACTGGCCGCGCAGTTGGCCGCGCTGTGAACCGCTGGCCGCCCATTCTTGTCCGCTTGCCGGCTGTCTGGGCGCTGCTTGCCTGCGGTACTTGCTTAGCCGAAGAACGCGAAACGATTCAGGCTCCGAGCATCGTCTCGCTCGCCCCTTTTTTGACCGAGTTGGTCTACGCTGTCGGCGCCGGCGATCGGTTGCTGGGCGCCGACCGCTACAGCGACTACCCACCGGCCGCCCGGGCGGTGCCGCGGATCGGTGACGCCTGGCAGCTCGATATCGAACGGATCGTCGCGCTGCGGCCGTCGGTGGTGCTGGCTTGGACCTCAGGCAATGCCCCGGCGGCGGTGGCGCAACTGCGCCAACTGGGCCTTAGAGTCGAATTTTTCGATCCACAACATCTCGCTGAGGTCGCCGCGGCACTCGAGCGGATCGGCGAATTGACCGGGCGCACCGCGGCCGGAACGGCACGCGCCGCGGAGTTTCGCGCCGCGGTCGAGGCGCTACACCGGCGCTACCGGGGGCGGCAATCGCTCACCGTGTTCTACCAGGTCAGCCGGCGGCCGCTGTTCACGCTGAACGGCGAGCACCTGGTCAGCGAAGTACTTGCACTGTGCGGCGGGGTCAACCCCTTCGCCGCGCTGCCGGCCCGTGCCCCCGAGATCGATGTCGAAGCGCTGCTCGCCGCCGACCCGGAGGTGATCATCGCCGGCAGCAAGGACGCTGTTGAACTCGAAGCGTGGCGGGCATGGGATGGTCTCAAGGCGGTGCGCCACGGCCAGCTTTATCTCATCGATCCCGATCTGATCGTCCGTCAGGGGCCGCGTTTGATACAGGGCATCGAACAGATATGCACGGACCTTGAGACGGCGCGGGCGGCGTATTCAAGACCGCCGGCGTTGCGCCAGCGCGCCAACCGCCAGGCAAAATTTATGCAACAATTGGGTTAAAATAACCGCCGCGCTGCGGTTATGGTACGGCGCGCGATCTAACTCTTTTCTCACCCCAGGCGATCATGCTGCGAAAGATCCTGCTGGCTAAAATCCACCGTGCCACGGTGACTTATTGCGATCTGCACTATGTCGGATCGATCACCATCGACAGCGACCTGTTGGCCGCTTCCGGGATCCGCCCGAACGAAGCGGTGCAGGTGCTCGATCTGGATAACGGTGCGCGCTTCGAGACTTACGCGATCGCCGGCGAAGCCGGGTCCGGCACGATCGGGATCAACGGCGCCGCGGCGCACCTGACCGCCGTCGGCCACCGGGTGATTGTCATCGCCTATGGCTACCTCGAGCCGACGGAACTCGACCGCCATCAGGCCACAGTCGTTCTCGTCGCCGCAGGCAACCGCATCCACGATGTGCGCCGGACGGCCTCGACACTGGCAGCGGCTGGCGAAGTTCAAAGGGTTTTTGAGAATCCGCCGCGCGTGGTTTTGAGGTAGGCGTCGAAGCACATGGCGATGTTGCGCAGGAAATAGCGGCCGAGTTCGGTGACCCAGTAGCCGGCGGGCTCACGGATCAGCAGGTCGTCGGCGATGAACGGTTCGAGTGCCTGCTCTTCTTCGCGGAAATAGTCGCCGAAGTCGATGTCGAAGGCGGCGCCGAGGCGCTGGCGGTTGATGCGCATGCCGCACATGATCTGCTGGATCACGGCGGCGCGGATCTGGTCGTCCTGGCTCAGTTTCAAACCGCGCTTGATGGGGATTTCGCCGGCGGCGACACGCGCTTCGTAAGTCGGCAGGTGATGTTCGTTCTGGGCGTAGGCGTTACCGATCTGGCCGATCGCCGAGACGCCCATGCCGATCATTTCGCATTCGGCGTGGGTCGAGTAGCCCTGGAAGTTGCGCTGCAGGCTGCCGTGATCGAGCGCTTCGCTCAATGGGTCTTCCGGTGTGGCGTAGTGATCCATGCCGATGTGATGGTAACCGGCGTCCAGCAATTGTTCGCGGATGGCGGCCAGCATGGTCAGTTTCTCGCCGGCGGCCGGCAGTTGGTGGCGGGCGATCAGGCGCTGCGAGCGAAAGCGGTCGGGGAGGTGGGCGTAGTTGTAGATCGCCAGCCGGTCGGGCCGCATGGCGACGATTTCGTCGAGGGTGCGGGAGAAGCTCGCGGCGTTTTGCAGCGGCAGGCCGTAGATCAGGTCGATCGACACCGATGCCATCCCGGCGCGGCGGGCGGCGTCGATGCAGGCTTGGATTTCGTCAGCCGACTGTTCGCGATTGACGGCGCGCTGGACCGCGGTGTCGAGATCCTGGACGCCGAAGCTGACGCGGTTGAAACCGAGTTCGGTGAGATAGGCGATGCGTCCGGCATCGACGGTGCGCGGGTCGATCTCGATCGACCATTCGCCTTTGATCGCCGGCGAGCAGTTGAAATCGCGGGCGATGGCGCGCACCAGCCGGGCGAGCTGGGCGTCGTCGAAGTAGGTCGGGGTTCCGCCGCCGAGGTGGAGCTGGTGGACTTCGCGGTCGGAATCGAGCAGTTCGGCATGCATCGCCGTTTCGGCGAGCAGCAGATCAAGATATTGCGCCGCCTTGTCGCGGTCTTGGGTCACCAGCTTGTTGCAGGCGCAGTAGTAGCACAGCGAGTGGCAGAATGGGATGTGCAGATACAAGGACAACGGCGCCGGGATCGGCGCACCGTTCGATTCGACGACCGCGGCGCGGTAGTCGGCGGGCGTGAAATCGTCGCCGAACTCCACCGCCGTCGGGTACGAGGTGTAGCGCGGGCCAAGCACGTCATGGCGCGCGATCAGCTCGGCCGGGCACGGCGTGGCGCTCGGGAAGGTGGGGTCATCGATCGGGTTGGCGACCATAATTCGGCGTGTCCGTCAAAGCAGGGCTTCCCACCGGAGCTTAGGGTGCGGTCTGGAGTGGGTTCATGATCTGAATCAAGAACCGTGGTTCAGGAATCATCCGATCCACGATCCGGGCTCAGAAACGGGCGCTCAGCATCGTCCAGAACTTCGTCACATCGACGAAGTTTCCGGCCTGATCGTCCCGGCTGGCGTCGAAAATGGCCGTTTTGACGAGCAGCGAGATGCCTTTGTAGAGGCTGACGTTGAGCTGGGCGTCGAGTTCGTTGGCGAAGTCGCCGCCGCCGATTTCCGGGTCGAAACGGTGCCAGACGATCTGCCAGTTCAGCCGCTGCCATTTGCCGCCGAGACCGAAGAACAGGTCCTCGATGCCGCTGTCGGGGGTGTTCAGAAATTGATCGGCCCAGCCGTTGAAGGCGTGCAGCGTGGCGAGCGGCGTACGGAACGCGCCGCCCGGCGTGACGTCGCCGGCCAGCACTTCATAGCCGGCGCTCAGTGTCAGCAGCGGATCGAAAGTCCAGGCGATATCACCGCGCCAGTAATCGGCGCTGAAGTCGGCGGGATTTTGCGCCGCGTCGTTCTGGTGGGCGTATTCGCCGGTCAGGGCGAGCGATCGGCCGCCGGCGAGCGCGATTTTCCCGGTGTAGCGCAGGCCGGCGGTGCGGTTCGACAAGGCCGCCGCGTCGTTGTTGTCGATGCGGTAAAAGTAGCCGGTCAATTGGTGATCGGCGGTGATTCGCCGCGTGATGTTGACCAGGTGGGTATTGTGTTCGTGGTCGCCGGCGGGCACGTCGTTGCCGAAGATGCGGTTGACGTTGAACACATAATCGTAGAGCACGCGCCAGTCTGGATGCGGTTCAAAGATGACGCCGCCGGCATCGTAGATCTGCTCGTTCTGCCGCCAGCCGACGTTGCCGACAAAGCGGTCGTTGTCGAATTGCAGGCGCTGGCGGCCGCCGCGCAGCTTGAAGCCGGCATACGGCGTGAAATCGAGATATGCCTGGTTCAGCCGGGTGTCGCTGGGATCGGCGATGACCGGGAATTGTTCACGTCCCGGCGTCGTACCGAAACTGCCATTGAATTGATCGACGCCGAGTGTCGAGACATCGTCGAATTCGACGAAGGCTTGTAGGTTGCGCCACGGCGCTGTCCTGAAGTTGAGTCGGGAGCGCAAGGTCAGGGCGCGGCCGTCGGCGGCGAAGTTGTCTTGATCGACGAGTTCGAAGCGCAGCCGGAACTCCAGACCGGGGTCGCCGTTTTTGAAGGCGTCGAGTGCTGTATCGGCGGTGTTCTCCGCCGCCGGTGTTCCGGCGGCAAGCAGTACGGCGCCGAACAGCGCGATGCGTGATGCCCCTTTGGTGTGCATGTTCGCAGCGCCCCGCTCAGTAGATGTCTTCGACGGTGTTGTGGACGTTGAACTTGCCGGTCGGCGTAATGATGCGCGGGTCGTCGATGACTTGTTTGAGTTTGCGGGTTTTGTCATCGACGATGACGATCGCCGAACGCTGTTCCTTGCCGTTCCACACCGAGAACCATACTTCGTCGCCGGCGGCGTTGTATTCGGGGTGGACGACCCGTTTCGGGCCGGCGCCGAGTTTCGCCCAGGCGGCGATGGGCAGCACCTCGAAGCCTTTTTCCAGATTGCCGATATCGAATACGGCGACGCTTTGCGAGATGGCTTCGTCTGGGTTGAGCGGCGTATCGACCCACAGGTTGCGCGATTTCGGATGGGTCTTGACGAACAGCGAGCCGCCGCCCTGGCCGTGCAGCGTGCGCACCACATTCCAGGCCTGGGCCGGATGTTTTTCCGGATCGGTGCCGATGAAGGTGATCTGATCGCTGCCCAGCGCGCTGGTCACCCAGACCGGGCCGAACTTGGGATCGACGAAATTGGCGCCGCGCCCGGGGTGCGGGATTTTTTCGGCGTCGATCAGTGCCGTCAGCGTCCGTTCCCTGGAATCGACGACGGCGATTTTGTTGGACTGGTTGGCAGCGGTCAGGAAGTAACGCTTGCTGACGTCCCAGCCGCCGTCGTGCAGAAAGCGCGCCGCGCCGATCGTCGTCACGCTGAGGTTATCGACGTCGCGGTAATTGACGAGCAGGATCTTTCCGGTTTCCTTGACGTTGACGATGAACTCGGGATGTTGGTGCGAGGCGACGATCGCCGCCACCCGTGGTTCGGGATGGTATTCCTTGGTATCGACCGTCATGCCGCGCGTCGAGACGATCTGCAAAGGTTCGAGCGTCGCGCCGTCCATGATCACGTACTGCGGCGGCCAGTAGGCGCCGGCGATCGCGTAGCGGTCCTCGAAACCCTTGAACTTGGAGGTCTCGACCGAACGCGCTTCGAGGCCGATCTTGATCTCGGCGACGATCGCCGGGGGATCCATCCACAGGTCGATCATGTCGATCTTGGCGTCGCGGCCGATGGTGTAAACGTAGCGGCTGGAGGCTGAGAGGCGCGAGATGTGCACGGCGTAACCGGTTTTGAGGATGGCGACGATCTCCTTGGTGTCGCCGTCGATGAGCGCCACCTCACCGCTGTCGCGCAGCGTCACCGAGAAGAAGTTGTCAATGTTGCGGCGGTGCGCCGGCTTCACCGGCCGCGCCGCAGGCGGCACCACCACCTGCCACGTCGCTTTCATTTCGGCCAGCCCGAATTCCGGCGGCGCCGGCGGTTCGTGCTGCAGGTAGCGGGCCATGATGTCGATCTGCTCGACCGTCAGATCGCCCGACGTACCCCAGTTCGGCATGCCGGCCGGGGAGCCGTAGTTGATCAGCGCTTTCAGGTAATCGGTGCCTTTCTGGCGCGTGATATCGGTGGTCAGCGGTTTGCCGGTCGCCCCTTTGCGCAGCACGCCGTGGCACCCGGCACAGCGCTCGAAGAAGATCTTCTTGGCGACGTCGAACTCTTCTTGGGTCATCGGCGGGCCTTCCGAATCGATGAAGTGCCGGGCGGTCTCGGGCGGCACGGCGAGCGGCGCGCCTTCGTAGGCCAGCGCCTCTTGGGCCGGCAGCGGGTGTTCGGCCGGGCCTTGCGCCGTCACGTCGCCGTTGCGCTCGGCCGCGACTTCGGCCGGTTGCACCACGCCGCCGCCGTTCCAGGCGGTCAGGACATAGGTCAAAGCGCCGGCGATGTCGTCATCGCTGAGGTAATTCATCGGCGGCATCACGGCGTTGTATTGCACGCCGTTGACGGTGAGCGGGCCGCTCAAGCCGTTAAGGACCGCCGCCGCCGCACGTTTAGGATCGGCGACCAGAAAATCGGATCCAGCGAGCGGCGGAAACGCCCCGGGCAGACCCTGGCCATTCGGCTGGTGGCAGGCGCTGCATACTCGCTCGTAAACCGCTTTGCCCGCGGTCGCGAGCGCGGCGGCACCGGTCTTGCCGGCGTTCATTTCCGCGGCGTGTACCTCAGCCTCCTGCTGGGCACCGAGCGGGCCGGCGGCGAGGAGCAATATCGAAGACGCAGCCAGGACAATCCGTGGCGCGCGGCAAACCTGTAACGATGACATGACACCCTCCATCGAATAGGACAATTCCAACCTGACCCCATACGATTAGAGCGGTCAGGACACAAAGCAGTATCCCAAATTCATGTTTTACCGGAATTGATCCTGATCAAAACACTTCTTTAGATGAGTGATTTTCAAAGTCATCGATGGCCAGCCAGGCGGCGGTGCCGAAGGTGGCGAGCCACAGGCGGCCGGCGATGCGCTGCCGGCCGTCGGGGCTGATTTCGAAGCGGTAGTGCCACAGTGGCCAGCGGCCGGCCGTGTTGCGAGGTGGGGAGGTGATGGGATGGCCGCCGGGCGGGTGGTGCGGGGCGCCGCGGCTGAAACCGTGCCAGACGAGCGTGTCGTCGAGCAGGATCAGATCGGCACGCCGGCAATAAGCGCGCAGCACGGCGAGCGCCCGATCGCGGTGCAGGACGGCGGCCAGCCACCACGAACTGGCGAACAGCAACAACCAAACCAGTCCCCAGGGTATCGACATGATCGTTAATAGCTTCGGGGTGGCGTTTGGAGAAGCACGTACAGAGCGCCGCTGCCACCGTCGACCGGGCGGGCCGAGGCGAAGGCGAGCACCGGGCGCAAGCGCGGCAGCAGGCGCTGGCAGAGGATTTTGAGCTTGGGTTCGCCGGGCGAGCGCAGGCCCTTGCCGTGGACGATGCGGACGCAGGCCGTACCGCCCTTTGCAGCGTCGGCAACAAACCGTTTGATCAACGCCGCGGCGTTTTGCGTGTTGAGATGATGCAGGTCGAGCTCGTCCTCGACTTTGTAATGGCCACGGCGCAGGCGGGTTAAGATACGGGGGTCGAGATGACGGCGGCACCAGGCGAGATCTTCGCCGGCGGGGATTTCCCCGGCGCCGAGGGGCCGGTGGCGCAATTCGGCCAGGACCGCCGCTTCGTCCGCCTGGCTTTGCCGTGGTTCGGGCGGCGGGCGGGCGGCGGGTGGTGGATGGCGGTCGTTGGCCAGTCGGCGGATGGCACCGATTTCGCGCTGAAACAGATGGCGGTCATCGTCATTCATCGTCGGTGGCCGTCGCTGCCGGTGGTTTCGATCGCCTGCATGGCCCGGATTATCCATTTTTTCACCATTCGACTGTGGCCTCGATGACCCGTTCCGATCAGCACCTGCACCTTTTGCTCAGCAACGACGATGGCATCGATGCCCCCGGCCTGAGAACGCTGGCCACCCGGATCGGCGAACTCGGCTCGGTGACGATCGTCGCCCCGGACCGCGATCACAGCGGGGCGAGCAATTCGTTGACCCTGGAGCGGCCGATCCGCGTCCAGCAGCGCAGCGCCGCGGAGTTCGTCGTCTCCGGCACGCCGACCGACTGCGTCCACATCGCGATGACCGGCCTGCTCGAGACGCATCCCGATATGGTGATCTCGGGGATCAACGCCGAGGCCAACCTGGGGGACGATGTGCTTTATTCGGGTACCGTCGCGGCGGCGATGGAGGGGCGCTTCCTTGGCTACCCGGCGATGGCGGTGTCGTTGTGCCGGCGCGACGGTGGGCCGCATTATGACACCGCGGCGCAGGCGGTGATCGAGCTTCTGGTCCAATTGTGCCGCGATCCATTGCCGGCCGATACGATCCTGAACGTCAATGTTCCGGACCTGCCGTGGGCCGAGATCGCCGGTTTCGAAGCCACCCGCCTTGGCCACCGCCACCGCTCGGAAGCGGCGATCCGGATTCTGGATCCGCGCGGCCGCCCGCTGTACTGGATCGGCCCGCCCGGCGCCGAGCAGGACGCCGGTCCGGGCACCGATTTTCACGCCGTCCGCCGCGGTTATGTCTCGGTCACTCCGATCCACGTCGATCTGACCCGCTACCAGGCGCTTGACCAGGTCGGGCAGTGGATCGCCCGCCTGGGCAAGGGCCAGAGCGAGGGCCAGGGTGAGGGCGGCGCCTGCGCCGCATGAACCGGGCAGGCAGAGCATGAACGCGGTACGCCACGGCCTCGGCATGACTTCACCGAAGGCGCGCGCCCGCCTGATTCAAAAACTCGCGGCGCGCGGCATCAGCGATCCGGCGGTGCTGGAGGCGATCGAGGCGACATCGCGTCATCTGTTTATCGATGAGGCGCTGGCCTCCCGGGCCTACGAAGACGACGCCCTGCCGATCGGCGAAGGGCAGACGATTTCGCAGCCGTACATCGTCGCGTTGATGACCCAGGAGTGCCTGCGCGGCCGCAAAGTGGACAAGGTGCTCGAAGTCGGCACCGGTTCCGGTTACCAGGCGGCTGTACTGGCCCACCTTGTGCCGCGGGTTTATACGCTGGAGCGGATCGCCGCGCTGTTGCGGACCGCGCGCCGCCGTTTTCATACCCTCGGCCTCAACAACATCCACACGCGTTGCGCCGACGGCGCCAAAGGGTGGCCGGAGCAGGCGCCTTTCGACGGCATCATCGTGACCTGCGCCTGTCCCGAACCGCCGCCTGCGCTGTTGGCGCAATTGGCGCTCGGGGCGCGGCTGGTCGCGCCGGTCGGCGGCCCCGGCCACCAGCGCCTGGTGTGCATCACGCGCACCGCCCGCGGCCATAGCGAGCAGGATCTCGGCGCCGTCCTGTTTGTGCCGATGCTGCCGGACGTGCGCCGGCACGATGCGCCGCGCGACGATCGACCGCGAAATGCCACTGGGACGCGGCATTGATATTCCGCGTGCTGTACGACCGGTCGCTGGCGCTTGCCGGGCGGCCGGCGGCCGAAAGGTGGCTGTGGTTGCTCGGCGCCGCCGAGGCGGTGTTTTTTCCGGTGCCGCCGGATGTGATGCTGGCGCCGATGTGCCTGGCGCGGCGTGCCCAGGCTTGGCGTTTCGCCGCCGGCTGCGCGCTGGCGTCATTCGCCGGAGCGCTGATCGGCTACGGCATCGGTCATTTCAGCGCCGCCTGGGCCGAACCTTTCGTCACCACCGGCCGTTATGCCGCTTCCTGGGACGCGCTGGTCGCGGCATTTGCGGCCTACGGCGTGTGGTACGTGCTGGTCGCCGGCTTTTCGCCGATCCCGTTCAAGGTCTTCACGATCGGCGCCGGCCTCTTGCAGATGCCCATCCTCCCGTTCATGGCCGCCGTGCTCTTGTCGCGTGGCGCGCGTTTCATGCTGGTCGCGGCGTTGATCTACGCCGGCGGCGAGGCGGCGGCGGCGAAACTGCGCCGCTGGATCGATACACTCGGCTGGATCGTCGTGGTGCTGGCCGTGGTTTTGCTTTACTGGTGGTCGCGCCGCTGATCCATCGCCCGCGCCCGCGGCCCGGCCTGTGGATGTTGGGCGCTGCGTTGTTGCTGGCCGCCTGCGGCAGCCATCCCCGGGCGCCGGTGGAAGAACGCAGCGCCTGGCGGCCGACCGCCGTCAGTCGGCCTGCCGAATACCGGGTGGTCGCCGGCGATACGCTGTACGGCATCGCTTTCCGTTACGGCCTGGACTGGCGCGATCTGGCACAGCGTAACAGCCTGAATGCGCCCTATACGATCGTCCCCGGCCAGGTGCTGCGCCTCGAGCCACGGCCGGTGACCGCCCGCCGCTGGCAGTCCACCGCGCCGTCAACCGGATCTGGCAGCACCAGGCCGGCAGCAAAAAGCACTCCGCCTGCGGCGAGCAAACCCCCTCCACCGGCGGATCGGCGCTCCACCACCACGCGCCCCGCCGGGCAATCGAATCCACCGCCGAAGCCCACCGCTTCGGCCTCGCCCCACGCCTGGCAATGGCCGGCCAAAGGCCGGCTGCTCAGCACCTTCCGCAGCGGCGACCAGAGCCGTCTCGGGCTCGATATCGCCGGCCGCGCCGGCGAGCCAGTCAAGGCGGCGGCCGCCGGCGAAGTGGTGTATAGCGGTTCCGGACTCATCGGTTACGGTGAGTTGATCATCATCAAACACGACGATCGCCTGCTCAGCGCCTATGGTCACAACCGTAAGCGTCTGGTCCAGGAGGGGCAGCGGGTGAGCGCCGGTCAGACCATCTCCGAGCTGGGTCAGACCCCGGACGGCGAAGCGGTGCTGCATTTCGAAATCCGCCTCGACGGCGTGCCGCAAGATCCCGAGCGTTACCTCCCGCCGCGCTGAGCGCCGCGTTTTCGCTTCATCAAACCGTCACCTGGGCGGCGTACTGTGCTCAGCCCATGTCGGAAACGCAAAGCGAGGATGGTTGGCGATGAATCGCGCGAAACACGATCGGGCGCGCCTGGTGGCCGCCTTATGGAAACTGAAACAGGAAATTGGCCGGCGGACGCTGCCGGATGTGCCTTTCGTGCATCTTAACTTGTTGCTCCGCCAGCCAGATTACCGCACCGATATCATCGCCCGGGCGTTCGGCAGCGGTGACGATGTGCTGGCCTCGCTGGCCGCGCAGATCAAGGAAATGGACCCCGGCGGACCGCTGCTCGTCGATCCGCGCGATCAACAATGGCTGCACGAGCGCGACCAGCAGTTGGCCGCGGCGCTGGAAGGCGAGTTGCGCCGTGTGGCTAAGACTGGCCGTGGTTACCGCCTCAGTTTTATCGCTTCGGCGCTCGGCCTGATCGCCCTGATCTTCGGGTATTTTTACTGGCAGCAAATCGCCGGCGGCGTGGTGATGGTCAGTGGTGCACTGAGCGGTGAGACAACTTGGAGCGCCGGCCGCGTTTATCGCTTGCAGGACATCGTGACGGTCGCCCCCGGAGCGCTCCTCAAAATCGAACCGGGCGTCACGATCGAGGGGCTGCCCGGTTCAGCGCTGCTGGTGACTCGCGGCGCGCTGCTGCATGCCAAGGGCAGCGCGGCGCAACCCATCGTCTTCACCAGCGGCCAGGAAGTCGGTAAGCGTCAACCGGGCGATTGGGGCGGCGTCGTGCTGCTCGGTGACGCGCCGGTCAATGTCGGCCAGGGGAGCATCGAAGGCTTTCCCGCCGGCGACGAACACGCCTTGTACGGCGGGACCGATCCCGCCGGCAGTTGCGGCGTGCTGGAATACGTCCGGATCGAATTCGCCGGCTACGAGGCATTGGCCGACAATGAACTGAACGGCCTGACGCTCGGCGGCTGCGGTTCGGGCACCATCGTCCGCTATCTGCAAGTCCACCGCAGCCTCGACGACGGCGTCGAGATTTTCGGCGGCACGGTCAATCTCGAACACGTGCTGATCACCCAGGCGCGCGACGATGGACTGGATTTCGATCAAGGTTGGACCGGGCGCATGCAATTTATGATCGTCCAACAGACCGAGACCGGCGATAATGCCATCGAGGGCGACAACAACTCGAAGGATCATGAGGCGCTGCCGCGCTCGGCGCCGGCGATCTACAACGCGACACTGATCGGCTCGCGGCGCGGCGCGCAGCGGGCGATGGTGCTGCGCACCGGAACGGCCGGCGAGTTCGCCAATTTCCTGGTGACCGGACAGGCCGTCGAATTCGTCGACCTGCGCGATCCGGCCACCATCCGGCAAGTGCAAAGCGGCGCATTGACCTTCAAGGCGATGATCGTGCATGAGATCGGCATGAACGGCACGACCTGGTTCACCGACGAAAGCGGCGCCGACGATGACGGCGGTTTTTCCGAAGCGACATTGCTCGCTCGGCCCGGCGCCGAGATTTCAACCCTCAATCATCCGCGCCTGCCGGGCGATCGCGACAACGCCCGCGCCCCCAATTTCACGCCGCTGCCCGGCAAAGTACTCGAAGCCGGCCTGCGCCCGCCGCAAGACCGCTTCCAGGACGAAACCGCCACCTGGCTCGGCGCCGTCCTCCCCGGTGACGCCGCCCCGTGGTACGACGGCTGGAGTGCGTTCCCGGTGAATTGACAGCGTGGACCAGCGGCACTGAGTCCTCCTTGACAACCACTTTTTTTTTGCTATTCTCATTTTGAGGGGTTGAGGAGCTTCTGCCAGAGAGGTTGGAAAGTGAAGAATATGTTAATAACATATTTTATTAATCACATTCAATCTCAAAGGAGATGTGCAATGAAGCCGTTGAATTGGTTTACCACAGGGTTAGTCATTTTCGGCAGTATGGTTCTTACTGCACCTTCGAGAGCCGACTTGGGCTTTGCGTGCGAGGGCTGTACCGTAGGGCAACATTTGAGCTGTGCCAAGGCCGCCGGCACGAATCTGCCGTTGCACTATCGGGAAAGTATCTGGATTATGGATTTCCCAAACAACACCATTAGAAAGTTTCACGTGATGCGGGAGGATACGACGCTGTCCCCTGTGCCGGCTCTTGAAAAAGATCAGGAGCAAGTCAATCAAACCGCTGTAACGGCTTATGAAGTCGAGTTGACTTCGCAAGAACGCCAGATGGTCGAAGGTGCTGTAGCCTTTGTCAATGGCTGGCTGCGCCCCGCCGGCGCAGATCTGACCATGCAGTTTTGTTCAGTTTCACCTCATGCGAGTGGTAAGGCGCTCGCATCCGAAGGTGGCATCATTATTGGAAGCGACAATCCATCGATCGATGTCAGCGTGTTTAACTTGCCTTCAAGTGTCGCTCCGAGCGCATTCGATGTTATCGGCAATCACGCGCGAGGTGTGGAAATCGGACGGTTCATAAACGAACAACGTCCGGTGGTGAGCAATATGAAAGCAGTAATAGATTTAGTTGATAAGGCGACTAATACCATTTATAACATAAAACCGGCATGGCTTGTCAAATTTTCTGACGGCAGTTCTGGCATGTGGGAATTCGATACTTTGCGCACAAGGCTAAAGGCCGATTTTTCCACCTTTGAAGATTCTGAACATAATCCAATTCCATTGAAACTCAATGATACCGCCGGCAGAACATTCCGATTTACCGGCGGCCCGGGAGAAAACCCAAACATCGGTAATATGGCAAGCCGTATCGAATTGATCGGCGGTAGTATTTCTGGTGGACTCCCCGGATCAGGCTGTATCAGCACCACTTTCACGTGCGGCTCGAACGCTTGCCCAGTGACGTGCCTAACGAACTGATGCGGCGGTTGAACAGTTCACAGTTGTAACCACTGCTGTCCCATAAACAGT
>JRYH01001654.1_pt1 | contig 36569 bp, 31 predicted proteins | sample 235351 | NCBI WGS metagenome assembly JRYH01 (sample SAMN03074221, study PRJNA261480) | activated sludge metagenome | biome: Wastewater Treatment Plant; feature: Wastewater; material: Activated sludge; isolation source: activated biomass of a wastewater treatment plant treating wastewater... ...
GGGGGCACCACGCGCCGCTGAAGCGGCGGGTGGTGGCACCGGGAGGGGAAGTTGGGCCGATCTCTGGTCCATTTTGTGCTCGGTGCTTGCTGCCACCTTTGAGCGTGACGGCGGATCGGGACCGCCGTCTGCTCGTGGTTCACCCTTCGGGTTGCACCACGGCACCGAGGGTCTTGACCTGCTTGAAGCGAACGAACTGTGGTAACGCAGAGGAGAGGGGGCATCTGTGCGCGCCAGAATCTGCGGGCGCGGCGCGTCAAGGGTCTTCCACTTCATCGGCGACCTCTGTACCTTCTCCGCTTTCCGGGGGTCGGCAGATGAACAGCACTAGGCTCGGCGGGCGGCTCGGGGTGTTCGTGTTTCTTGTCGCGATCGGGGCGGCCGTGGCGCTCGCCCCGGCCCAGGACGCGGCCCCGCAGCCGGATGAGACGCAGCAGCAACTCGCCGCGCTGACGCTCATGGCGAACAACACCTGGATGCTCGTCGCCGCGGCGCTGGTGTTCGTGATGCACCTCGGCTTTGCGATGCTCGAGAGCGGGCTGACGCGGGCGAAGAACACGGTCAACATCCTGTTCAAGAATGTCGCGATCGTGGGGATCGGCCTGCTGACCTATGCGCTGTGCGGGTTCGGCCTGATGTACCCCGGCGGTGACTCCGCGGGGGGGTTCTTCGGGTTCGCGGGGTTCGGCATCGGTCCCCCGGAGGGCTACGACGCGCTGACCTACGCCGGGGGAAAGTACACCTACTGGACGGACTTCATCTTCCAGGGGATGTTCGCGGCGACGGCGGCGACGATCGTGTCGGGCGCGGTGGCGGAGCGGGTGAAGCTGCACTCGTTCCTGATCTTCAGCGCGATGTATGTCGCGCTGGTCTACCCGGCCGTCGGGATGTGGAAATGGGGCGGGGGGTTCCTGAACGAACGCGGGTTCCACGACTTTGCCGGCTCGACGCTCGTCCACTCCGTGGGGGGGTGGGCGGCGCTTGCCGGCGTCATCGTGCTCGGGCCGAGGCTCGGGCGGTACATCCCGGTCGAGAACGGGCGGGGCGTGATCGTGCGCCCGATGATGGGTCACAACATGCCGCTCGCGGCGATCGGCGTCTTCCTGCTCTGGTTCGGGTGGTTCGGGTTCAACGGGGGCTCGGTGCTCAGCGCCGACCCGGAGGCGGTGAGCCTGGTCTTCGTCACGACCTGCCTCGCGGCGGCGGCGGGGATGTTCGGGGCGATGGTCCCGGCGTGGGTCATCGCCCGCAAGCCCGATCTCTCCATGACGCTCAACGGCGTGCTCGCCGGGCTGGTCGGCATCACGGCGGGCGCGGATGTGGTCTCCCCGTTCGAGTCGGTGCTGATCGGCGGGATCGCGGGGGTCCTGGTGGTCCTCGCGGTGATCGCGCTCGACCGGCTCCGCCTCGACGACCCGGTCGGCGCGATCTCCGTGCACCTGGTCTGCGGCGTGTGGGGAACGCTCGCGGTTGGTATCTGGGGAACGGACAAGAGCCTGGTCGAGCAGGCGATCGGCGTCGGCGCGGTCGGCGCGCTCTGCTTCCCGGCGGCACTGATCCTGCTGGTCGGCCTGCGGCGCACGCTCGGCCTGCGCGTGGGCCGGCAGGAAGAACTGGGCGGGCTTGACATCGGCGAGCACGGGATGGAGGCGTACAACGGCTTCCAGTTCTTCACCACGCAGTGATCCCCGCGGGAGAGAGCCATGAAACTGATCATCGCGTACATCCGCCCGGACACCTTCACCGATGTGAAGCAGGCGCTGCTCCGCGCCGATGTCACGAAGATGTCCGTGACCAACGCGCTGGGGTGCGGGGCCGAGAAGGGGTATCACGAGACCTACCGCGGCGCGGACATCGAGATCGACCTGCTCAAGAAGGTCCGCCTCGAGATCGCGGTCAACGACAACTTCGTGGACAAAACAGTCGGCGCGATCCTCGAGCACGCCCGGACCGACGGGCCCGACCACTCCGGGGACTACGGCGACGGGAAGATCTTCATCCTGCCGCTGGAAGATTGCATCCGCATCCGGACCGGCGAGCGGGGCGGGGACGCGATCGGGTGAACACGCCCCGCCCCCCGGGGCTCAGGCGCCGCCCGCGTTCGGGCAGGCGCCGCCGCACGAGCCGCAGGGATCGGTCGGCGGCGCGGCCGCCCGCTCTGATCGGGCGTAGCCGAGCAAGCGGAGGCTGTTGAGCACGACGACGACGGTCGAGCCCTCGTGCAGCAGCACGGCGAGGGCGAGCTTGGCGAACCCGAGGGCCGCGAGCGGGCTGACGACCGCGATGACGCCGAGCGCGATGACGAGGTTCTGGGTGATGATCCGCCGGGCGAATCGGGAGAGACCGATCGCCTGGGGGAGGTGGTCGAGATCGCTCCCCATCAGGACGACATCGGCGGTCTCCATCGCGACATCGGCGCCGGCGGCGCCCATGGCGATGCCGATGTCGGCCTTCGCGAGGGCGGGGGCGTCGTTGACACCGTCGCCGACCATCGCGACCCGGCCGTGCCGCGCGCGGAGTTCGTCGATGACGCGGAGTTTGTCCTCGGGGAGCAGCCCGGCGTTCCAGGCGTCGAGGCCGACCCGCTCGGCGATCGCGTGGGCGGCGGCCTCGTGGTCACCGGTCAGCATGGTCATGTGGCGTATGCCCATGGCGTGCAGCGACCGCAGCACGCCCGGGGCCTCGTCGCGGAGTTGATCGGCGATGCCGATGAGCCCGAGCACGCGGGCCTCGTCGGCGACGACGACGGCGGTCATGCCCTGCCCCATCGCGTCCTCGATCGCGCGGCGGGTGCGCTCGTCGGGCGTCGGGTGCCCCGCCCCGGGCTTGCCGACGCTGATCCGCCGGCCCTGCACGAGGGCGGAGGCGCCGGTGCCGCTGACCTGGCGGACCTCAAGGGCCTCCTCGATGGTGATGCCGCGGGCGGTGGCCTCCTCGACGATGGCGTCGGCGAGCGGGTGGGTGACCTGCGACTCGACCGCCGCGGCGAGGGCGAGCAGCCCGGGTTCATCGAGCCCCTCGGCGGGGTCGACGCGGACGACCGCGGGCCGGCCCCGGGTCAGCGTGCCCGTCTTGTCGAAGGCGATGGCCCTCGCTTTGCCGAGCGCCTCGAGGTAGGCCCCGCCCTTGAGCAGCACACCGATCTGGGCCGCCCGGGCGACGCCGCAGAGGATGGCGGCGGGCGTGCCGATCGCGAGGGCGCAGGGCGAGGCGGCGGTGAGGAAGGCCATCGCGCGGTAGAACGCCACGCCGAAGGTCATCTCGGTCAGCAGGGGCGGCAGGGCGATGAGGGCGATTGTCGCGACGAAGACCGCGGGGACATAGACCCGCTCGATCTTGTCCGTGAAGAGCTGCGTGGGCGATTTGCTCGCCTGCGCCTCCTCGACCATGCGGATGACGCGGGCGAGCGTCGTGTCCGTCGCGGGGCGGGTCACCTCGACGATCAGGCGGCCCTCGCCGTTGATCGAGCCGGCGAAGACCTCGTCGCCCTCGCGCTTGTCCACGGGGGTGCTCTCACCGGTGAGCGTCGCCTGGTTGACGGCCGAGGCGCCGGACTCGACCCGCCCGTCCACGGGGAGCCGGTCGAAGGGGCGGACGAGCACGCGGTCGCCGACGCGGACCTGCGCGACCGCGACGAGGCGCTCGCCCTCGCCGTCGCGGAGCACGGTCGCCTGCTCGGGCGCGACCTCGGTGAGCGCGCGGATGGACCGGCGGGCCCGGCTGAGCGCGAGGTGCTCGCCGGCGGCCCCGAGCCCGAAGAGGAAGAGCAGGAACGCGCCTTCCTCGTAGTGCCCAAGGGCCGCGGCGCCCGCGGCGGCGACGAACATGAGAACATCGACATCGAGCCGGCGCTGGCGCAGGGCCGAGATCGCCTCGGGGAAGGTCTCGGTGCTGGTGCACAGGGCGCTGAGCGCGAGCAGTGTCAGGCGGAGCCAGTGCGGGCCCTCGAGCAGGTGGACCAGCAGCCCGTTGACCAGGAACAACCCGCCGAGCAGGACGAGCGCGAGCTGCGGCTGCCCGGCGAGCCACGCGGCGACCCTGACCGGCAATGCCGGGCGGCGAGGTGCGGCACGCGGCGCGGTCTCGCCCTCGCAGATGCGGGCGGCCTCGAAATCGGGGCGGACCCCGAGCCGCGCGAGCGTGCGCGAGAGCTCGGGCAGCGCACACCGACCGGGGTCGTACCGCACGAACACGACCCCCGCGGCGTGGGAGGCGGTCGCCGACACCTCGGGCAGGCGGCTCAGCGCCGCCTCGACCCGGCGGGCGGCCCCGTCGGAGTTCATGCCCTCCACGGGGAGCACCAGGCACGAGGGCGCCGCGGGCGCCACGGCCGGGCCGATCGGCGCCCCGTCGCGGGTGAGGTGGTGCTGGCGGTCCGGGCATCGGGCGGCGGCGACAAGGTCCGCCCGGGCGATCCGGCGTTCGTCGTAGCGGACGCGGACGCGGAGCGGGCCCGCGTCGCGGAGCATCTCGACCTTCTCGACGCCGGGGCGGTCCTTGAGGCGGTCCACCGTGCAGACGGGGCAGGCGGCGTCCTCGCTCGGCGGGTGGTCGTCGTCGTGGATGCGGAGCAGGAGCTCTTGCATAAAGCCGCTCGCGTGTTCGGCGAATCGTACGCCCGGGTGGATCGCAGAACCCGACCGCGTGGTCCGCAAAGGCGCCCGGTTCTTTTCATGTGTCGGCCACTCCGGGCCGCCGGATGAGGCGGGGACGCGGACCTGGCGGGCCCCGCCGTCCCCGCCGTGGACCTCGGCCCCCTATCTTGTGCGCATGGAGCAGGCCAGAAGCCCCCTCGTCGGCGTGATCATGGGCTCATCGACGGACTGGGAGACGATGCGGCACGCCGCGGAGATGCTCGCCGAGCTGGGCGTGCCCCACGAGACGCGGGTCGTCTCGGCCCACCGGACGCCCGACCTTCTGTTCGAGTACGCCGAGGGCGCTTCGGTGCGCGGGCTCGAGGTCATCATCGCCGGGGCGGGCGGGGCGGCCCACCTGCCGGGGATGGTCGCGGCGAAGACGGTGCTGCCGGTGCTGGGGGTCCCGGTGCAGAGCCGGGCGCTCAACGGGCTGGACAGCCTGCTCTCGATCGTGCAGATGCCGGGGGGGGTGCCGGTCGGGACGCTGGCGATCGGGCCCGCGGGGGCGAAGAACGCGGGGTTGCTGGCGGCGTCGATCGTGTGCAACGCCCACCCGGAGTATCTGCCGGCGCTGGAGAAGTTCAGGGCGGAGCAGACCGAGCGCGTGCTGGCCGAACCGGATCCGGAGAAGTCCGCGTGAGCGATCTTCGCCCTCCGGGTCTGCTCGTCTGCTGGGGCTGCGGCTACAACCTCGCCGATCACCGGGGTGGTTGCTGCCCGGAATGCGGCGGTCTCACGGTCGCCTATGAGACGCGGCCATCGCCGAGCGCAGCGGACTGGTGCGCCGCGGGGGTGCTGGTGCTCCAGTTCGTCTACGGTGCGTTCTACTTCGCCGTGAACCCGAACGGGTTGGCCGGCTTCGGGCTCAACGAACTCGGGACATCAGCCCTCTTTGCGTCCGTCTACATCGGCGGCATTGCGAGCGGCGTGCTCGCGTTGCTGAAGCCAAGAAGGCGACTGCTGGCCGGAGCGGCCGCGGCATGGCTCGGGCTCGCGGGCCTGTTCGCGGTGCTCGCCGTCTGGGTCCTCTCGCAGACCGTCCACCCGCTCGGGGAGCCGCTCACGATCTTGCTGATCGCCGGGCTGCTGACGCTCAACACCGTCTCGTGGGTGGCCTTAGGCCACCGCCTGCTCTATCGCAGCATGGTGCACACCCCGATCTCGGCGAACCTCGATGCACAGGTCGGCATCCTCGGCGCCGGGCAGCTCGGGCGCATGCTCGGGCTCGCGGGCGTCCCGCTCGGCGTGCGCTGCCGGTTCCTCGATGCGCACGCCGTCTGCCCCGCGGCCGCGGTCGGCGAGGTCGTCCACCAGGGCTTCGAGATCGGGCCGCACCTGGATCGGTTCGCCTCGGGCGTGGGCGTGGTCACCTACGAGTTCGAGAATGTCCCGGTCGCGGTCGCCGAGCACCTGGCGCAGCACGCGACCGTCCGCCCGTCGCCCCGGTCGCTCGAGATCGCGCAGGACCGTCTCCGCGAGCGCGAGTTGTTCGCGAGCCTGGGGATCGACTCGCCCCGCTGGGCGGCGGTCGGCTCGTTCGACGATCTCGCGGCGGTGATCGACAACTTCCCGATGCCCGCGATCCTCAAGACCCGCCGGATGGGCTACGACGGGAAGGGGCAGGCGCGGCTCGCCACGCCCGGCGATGCGCGGGCCGCCTGGGACGCGATCGGGCGCGTGCCGGCGATCCTCGACGAGATGATCCCGTTCGTGCGCGAGGTCTCGGTCGTCGCGGTGCGCGGGGTCGACGGACAGACGCGGTGCTACCCCCCGGTCGAGAATGTGCACCGGGGGGGCATCCTCCGCCGGTCGATCGCGCCCGCCCCGGGGCTCTCGCCCGAGCGGGGGGCGGAGTTGGAGCGGGCGACCGGGGCGATCGCGGAGGCCCTGGGGCATGTCGGCGTTCTCGCGGTGGAGTTCTTCGAGACGGCGGACGGCCGGGTGCTGGCGAACGAGTTCGCGCCGCGGGTGCACAACACGGGGCACTGGACGATCGAGGGAGCGCAGGCCAGCCAGTTCGAGAATCACTTGCGGGCGATCCTGGGGCTGCCCCTGGGGTCGACCGAGGCCCGGGGGCACGCGGCGATGGTGAACATCATCGGGGACTGGCCCGACCGGGAGGCGCTGCTTCGAATCCCCGGGCTGCACCTTCACGATTACGACAAGGCCTCGAGGGCGGGGCGGAAGATCGGGCATCTGACGGTCGTTGAGACCGACGAGGGCGCGATGCGGCAGCGCCTCGCGGCGATCGAGGCCCTGGTCGACCCCTGCCACGGGTAGGGCGTGCGGAGGACGACGATGCCAACGGTTGCGGTGGTGTACCACTCCGGGTTCGGGCACACCAGGGCGGTCGCCGAGTCGATCGTGCGCGGGGCCTCCGGGGTGCCGGGCGTGGCGGCGACGCTGGTGAGCGTTGCGGACCTGCCGTCCCCAGGGCCCGGGCGGGTGCTGGGGGGCCGCTGGCCCGAGCTGGACGCGGCGGACGCGATCGTCTTCGGGTGCCCCACCTACATGGGCTCGGTGAGCGCGGAGTTCAAGCGGTTTATGGAATCGAGCGGGTCGATCTGGTATCGGCAGGGGTGGCGGGACAAGCTCGCCGCGGGGTTCACCAACGCGGGCGGGCTGAGCGGGGACAAGGTCAACGCGTTGATCGACATCGCGATGTTCGCCTCGCAGCACAGCATGATCTGGGTGAGCCAGGGGCTGTTCTACAACCGCGAGGGGATCAACCGCATGGGCTCGTGGATCGGGATGCAGGCCCAGTCCGACGACGGGCCGCCCGATCAGACCCCGCCGCCCGAGGACCACCGCACGGCCGAGCTGTTCGGCGAGCGGGTCGCCCGGGCGGCGGTGCGCTGGGCACGGGGCGGGGCCGACGAGCGGCGTTGACCGGCGCGAGCGGGAGGCCCGGGCCATGGAATACCTCGTCGTCTGTCTGGTGGCGCTGTTGGCGAGCGGGCTGACGCTCTTCAGCGGCTTCGGGCTCGGGACGCTGCTGCTCCCCGCGTTCGCGCTCTTCTTCGAGCCGGGGGTCGCGGTCGCGGCGACCGCGGTCGTGCACCTGTTCAACTCGTTCGTGAAGCTCGCCGCGGTGGGCAGGCACGCGGACGCCCGCGTCGTGCTGCGGTTCGGCGTTCCCGCGCTGCTCGCCTCGGCGGGGGGGGCGGCGTTGCTGCTGGCGCTGGGCGGGGCGTCGCCCCTCGCCTCCTATGAATTCCTGGGCGAGCGTGAGATCACGCTGGTCGGGCTGGTGCTCGGGGTGCTGATCCTGGGCTTCGCGGGGCTGGAGCTCTCGCCCCGCTTCGAGCGGCTGGAGTTCGGGCCCCGGGCGATGCCGATCGGGGGCGTCATCAGCGGGTTCTTCGGCGGGCTCTCGGGGCACCAGGGCGCGCTGCGGAGCGCGTTCCTCGTGCGCGCGGGGCTGGAGAAGAAGCCATTCGTCGGCACCGCCGCCTGCTGCTCGGCGATCGTCGACCTCACCCGCCTGACCGTCTACTTCGTTGGGTGGCGCTTCTTCGCCAAGGACCTGGGCTCACTCGGGGCAGAGCATCTGCCGCTCGTCGCCGCGGGGTGCGGGGCCGCCCTCGTCGGGGTGCTGGTGGGCGTGAGGCTGGTTGAGAAAGTCACGATGCGGGGCATCCGGCTGCTCGTCGCCGGGCTGCTCGCCGCGACGGGCGTCGGGATGGCCTCGGGGCTGATCTCGTAGAGTTCGGGCGGAGGTCACACCATGGAAGGCGATGTTCAACGCGTGTCGAGCGGGTCGAAGTGGGAGGCCGCGAACGGGTACAGCCGCGCGCTGCGGGTCGGTCGGCAGATCTACTTCAGCGGCACGACGGCGACCAACCCCGACGGCACGATCCACGCCCCGGGGAACGAGGCGGCGCAGTTCACGCGGTGCATGGAGATCATCGAACGCGCGCTCGCGGAGATGGGGGCGAGCCGGTTCGACCTGGTGCGCAGCCGGGTCTTCGTGACCGACATCGCCCAGCACGGGGCGATCGGCGCGGCCCACAAGGCGTTCTTCGGCGACCACCGCCCGTGCCTGACGCTGGTGGGCGTGGGCGCGCTGGTCCACCCCGACATGGTCGTCGAGGTGGAGTGCGACGCGCTGCGGCCCTGACGGGTCGCGCGTTCAGGAGCCCGCGCGGCCGGCGGCGTTGCCGAAGACGGCGTCGGTGACGCCCCCGTCGACCTTGACCTCCGGGAGGGCGCGGTCGGCGCCGAGGGCCTCGGCAGCCATCGCGGCCTCTTCGAGCATGGCCTCGTCGTCGTCCTCGTACGCGGCGATCTCGACCAGCCGCTTCACGCGGATCTCCTGGTAGGGGCGGAAGCCCGTGCCCGCGGGGATGAGGTGGCCCAGCAGGACATTCTCCTTCAGGCCGATCAGCGTGTCCTCCGCGCCGCGGAGCGACGCCTCGGTGAGCACCTTGGTCGACTCCTGGAACGACGCGCCCGAGAGGAACGAGTCGCTGGAGAGCGCGGCCTTGGTGATGCCGAGCAGCAGCGTCCGCCCGGTCGCGGGGCGGGCCCGCTTGGTCTTCGCGGGCTCCTTGCCGGCGGCCTCGGCGCGGGTGTTGGCCTCGCGGACGATGTCGCGGCTGACCAGGTCGCCGACGCGGAGCTCGGTGCCCCCGGCGTCCTGCACGCGGGCCATGTTGGCGACCTCCTGGTTCTTGATGCGGAAGTGGTACTTGTCGACCACCTCGTGGGGCAGGAGGTCGGTGTCGCCCGGGTTCTCGACGCGGACCTTGCGCAGCATCTGGCTGAGGATCAGCTCGATGTGCTTGTCGTTGATGCCCACGCCCTGGGCCCGGTAGACATTCTGCACCTCTTCGAGCATGTAGGTCCAGAGCGCCTCCTCGCCCTTGATCCGCAGGATGTCGTGCGGGACGAGCGGGCCCTCCGTGAGCGGGTCGCCGGCCTGGACATAGTCGCCCGCGTGCACGAGCAGCTGCTTGTCCGACGGGACATGGTGGTCCTTCTCGATGCCCGAATCGGAGACGACGCGGATGGTCATCTTGCCCTTGCGCTTGTCCGAGAGGATCTCGACGCGGCCCGAGATCTCCGCCATCATCGCCGGGTCCTTGGGCTTGCGGGCCTCGAAGATCTCGGTGACGCGGGGCAGACCGCCCACGATGTCGGCCGAGCCCGCGGCGGCGCGGGGCTGACGGGCGAGCATGTGCCCGGCCTTGATCTCCTGCCCGTCCTGCACCTCGAGCCGCGCCTTCGCGGGCAGGTAGTGGAAGTCGAGGATGTTGCCGTCCTTGTCGACCACATTGATCTGCGGGTGCATGTCGCCCTTGTGCTCGATGACGACGAGGGCCTTCTGCCCGCGGCCCGCGTCCTCCTCGCGCACGGTCTCGCCGACCTCGATGTCGACGAACTTCACCGACCCGCCCTTCTCGGCGAGGATCGGGGAGCGGTGCGGGTCCCACCGGAGCAGGACCTCGCCGCGCTTCACCTTCTGCGCGGGCTGGACATAGATGAACGAGCCGTAGTCGACCTTGGTCTTCTCGAGCTCGCGGCCCTTCTCGTCGAGGATGGCGATCTCGCCGTTGCGCTTGAGCGAGACGAGGCAGTCGTTGCCGTCGTCGTCCTTGACGGGGACCTCGTTGCAGTCGCGGATCTCGATCGTGCCGCCGTTGAGGGCCCGGTACTCGGTCTCGGAGACCGAACGCGTGCCCACGCCGCCGGTGTGGAAGGTCCGCATGGTCAGCTGCGTGCCGGGCTCGCCGATGGACTGGGCGGCGATGATGCCCACGGCCATGCCGGCCTCGACGAGCCGGCCGGTCGAGAGGTCCATGCCGTAGTCGAGCGCCGAGCAGCCCGAGGCGCTGTCGCTGGTGAGCGGGCTGCGGACCATGACCGAGTCGATGCCGAGCTCCTCGATGCGGGCGGCGGCCTCGGGGGTGATCAGCGAGTTCTCGGCGACGATGACCTCGTCGGTGATCGGGTTGACCACCGCGTTGACGCTGACGCGGCCGACGACCTGCTCGCTGAGGGTGATGTCGACCTGCTCGCCCTTGTAGGTCGCGCGCTTGACGATGCCGCGGCGCGAGCCGCAGTCGTGCTCGCCGATGATCACCGACTGCGCGATGTCGCACAGCTTGCGGGTGAGGTAGCCCGAGTCGGCGGTCTTGAGCGCGGTGTCCGCCAGGCCCTTGCGGGCTCCGTGCGTGGAGGAGAAGTACTCGAGAACATTCAGGCCCTCGCGGAAGTTCGCGCGGATGGGGGTCTCGATGATCTCTCCCGAGGGCTTGGCCATCAGGCCCCGCATGCCCGCGAGCTGCTTCATCTGCGTGATGTTGCCGCGGGCGCCCGAGTCGCTCATCAGGTAGACCGGGTTGAGGAACTTGTCTCCCTCGCCCTTCTCGATATCGGCCTCGGCGCCGTCCGCGTGCCGGCGGTCGCGCTTGAGCGTGTCGACGAGGACCTTGGTCAGCTCCTCGTTGCAGTGGCTCCAGATGTCGAGCAGCTGGTTGTAGCGCTCGCGCTCGGTGATGATGCCGTTCTCGTAGTTCTTCTCGACCCGGTTGACCTTCTTCTGCGCCGCGTCGAGCAGCTCCTGCTTCTGCCGCGGGATGCGCAGGTCGGTGATGCCGAACGAGAGGCCCGCGGTCGTGGCGCGCTTGAACCCCGCCGACTTCATGTCGTCGAGCAGGTCGATCGTCGCGGGCTTGCCGCAGTAGCGGAAGACATCGTCGATCACGCGGGCGCACCCCTTCTTGCCCAGGGCGCAGTTGTAGAACGGCATGCCGGGCTTGAGGATGTCCGCGAAGAGCACGCGACCCACCGTGGTCACCACGCGCCGGTTCGCCGGGATCGGCTCGGGCTCGCCCTTCTGGCTGTTGACCACCTCCGTGAACCCCTCGAGGCGCACGCTGATCGGCTGGTGCACCCCGATCTTGCCCTGGTCGAACGCAAGGATGGCCTCGTGCCGGTCCTTGAACCGCGGCACGGACTTCTCGTCGACCTGCTGGACCTCCTCCTGGCTGGTCGTCATGAAGTAGACGCCCAGCACGATGTCCTGCGACGCCGAGATGATCGGGCCCCCGTTCGCCGGGCTGAAGATGTTGTGGGTCGAGAGCATGAGCACATGCGCCTCGGCCTGGGCCTCGACGGAGAGCGGAAGGTGGACGGCCATCTGGTCGCCGTCGAAGTCGGCGTTGAACCCGCCGCACACCAGGGGGTGCAGGCGGATCGCGTTGCCCTCGACCAGCACGGGCTCGAAGGCCTGGATGCCCATCCGGTGCAGCGTCGGGGCGCGGTTGAGCATGACCGGGTGCTGGTGGATGACCTCCTCGAGGATGTCCCACACCTCCGCGTCACGCCGCTCGAGCATCCGCTTGGCGCTCTTGATCGTGTCGGCCAGCCCGTGCTCCTTGAGCTTGCGGATGATGAAGGGCTGGTAGAGCTCGAGCGCGATCTTCTTGGGCAGGCCGCACTGCCAGAGCTTGAGCTCGGGGCCCACGACGATGACCGACCGGGCCGAGTAATCGACCCGCTTGCCCAGCAGGTTCTCGCGGAAGCGCCCCTGCTTGCCCTTGATCATGTCCGTCAGGCTCTTGAGCGGGCGGTTGGACGAGCCCAGCACCGGGCGGCGGCAGCGGTTGTTGTCGAACAGCGCATCGACCGCCTGCTGCAGCATCCGCTTCTCGTTGCGGATGATGACCTCGGGCGCGTTCAGGTCCATCAGCTTCTTGAGCCGGTTGTTCCGGTTGATGATGCGCCGGTACAGATCGTTCAGGTCGCTGGTCGCGAAGTTGCCGCTCTCGAGCAGCACCAGCGGGCGCAGGTCGGGCGGGATCACCGGGATCACATCCATCACCAGCCACGCCGGGTCGTTCTCCGAGTTGCGGATCGACTCGACGAGCTTGAGGCGCTTGGCGAAGTCCGTGATCTTCTGCTTGCTCCGGGTCTCGCGCAGCTCCTGCCGCAGCTCGGCGGCCAGCTCGTCGAGGTTCAGCCCCTCGATCAGCTCGCGGATCGCGTCGGCGCCCATCTGGGCCCGGAACGCGTTGCCGTACTGCTCGACCGCCTGGCGGTGCTCGTCCTCGGTCATCACCTGCTTGTACTTGAGCTCGGTGTCGCCCGCGTCCACCACCACATAGTCCTGGTAGTAGATGATCTTCTCGAGGTCCGAGGTCTTCATGCCCAAGAGCGTGCCCAGCCGGCTCGGCAGGCTCTTGAAGAACCAGATGTGCACGACCGGGGCGGCCAGGTTGATGTGCCCCATCCGCTTGCGGCGGACGCGGGAATGGGTCACCTTCACGCCGCAGCGGTCGCAGATGATGCCCTTGTACTTGGTGCCGCGGTACTTGCCGCAGGCGCACTCGTAGTCGCGCTCGGGCCCGAAGATGCGCTCGCAGAACAGCCCGTCTTTCTCGGGGCGGTAGGTGCGGTAGTTGATGGTCTCGGGCTTCTTGACCTCGCCGTAGGACCACGCGCGGATGTCGTTGGGCGACGCGAGGGTCACCTTCACCGCGGAAAAGTCGTTGACGCGCTCGTACACGCTCTCAGCCATGTGCGACCTCACACTCGTTGCGTCGGCATCGATGCGACGCGTTCTGTCGGCCCGGGCCCGCCGCCGCGGGCCCGCCCGTGTGGATTCCGATCACGCGGGCCCGCTCAGAGCAGGCTCCCGCCCTCCAGCTGCTTCTTCTCCAGGCTGATGTTCATCCCCAGCCCCTTGAGCTCGTTGCACAGCACATCGAACGCGACGGGCATGCCCGCCTCGAGCTTGTTGGTGCCCTTGACCATGCTCTCGTAGATCTTGGTCCGGCCCTCGACATCGTCGCTCTTGACGGTGAGGAGCTCCTGGAGGATGTAGGCGGCGCCGTACGCCTCGAGCGCCCACACCTCCATCTCGCCGAACCGCTGCCCGCCCGTGCGGGCCTTGCCGCCCAGGGGCTGCTGGGTGATGAGGCTGTAGGGCCCCGTCGCCCGGGCGTGGATCTTGTCGTCGACGAGGTGGTGCAGCTTGAGCATGTACATGTAGCCCACCGTCGTCTTCTGGTGGAACGGGTCGCCCGTGCGCCCGTCGTAGAGCTGCACCTTGCCCCCCGCGGGCATCCGCGCCAGCAGCTCGCGGTGGTAGGGGTGCGTGCCCTCCGCCTCGTGCCGGGCGAGCTTGGCGTCGACGAAGGCGTTCGCCTCCTCGACCGCCTTGTGCACCTCCGCCTCCGTCGCCCCGTCGAAGACCGGGGTCACCGCCTGGAAGCCCAGCACCTGGGCCGCCCAGCCGAGGTGCGTCTCGAGGATCTGCCCCACATTCATCCGGCTGGGCACGCCCAGCGGGTTGAGCAGGATGTCCACCGGCGACCCGTCCTCGAGGAACGGCATGTCCTCCTCCGCCACGGTCCGGGCGATCACGCCCTTGTTCCCGTGCCGGCCCGCCATCTTGTCCCCCACCGAGAGCGGACGCTTGGTGGCGACATAGACCTTGACCATCTCGAGCACGCCGCTGGGCAGCTCGTCGCCCCGCTTCATGTGCGCGACCTTGCGCTTCTTCTCGGTCTCGACGGCCTCGATGCGGGGCCAGAACTGCGAGTGGTAGACGAGCCCCTGCTCGCGGGTCTCCTTCGAGCCCTTGATCCACTTCTCGTTGAAGGTCTGGATCTGCTCGAGGATGACCTCGGGGATGTCCGACGCGCCCACCTTCTGGCGGGTCATCGGGTCGACCATCTCCGTCCCGGTCGCCTCGTTGATCAGGTGCGTCATCTCCTTGAAGAGCGCGATCGCCTTCGCGTCCATCTCGGCCTCGTAGGCCTCGATGTCCTTCTTCAGCTGCTTCTTCTGCGCCTCGGTCAGGTGGACGCGGCGGCTGAACTTCTTGGCGCCGATCACGATGCCCTCGACGCCCGACGGCACCTCGAGCGAGTCGTTCTTCACATCCTCGCCCGCCCGCCCGAAGATCGCGTGCAGCAGCTTCTCCTCGGGCGTCAGCTCGGTCTTGCTCTTGGGGCTGACCTTGCCCACGAGGATGTCCCCGGGCCCGACGCGGGCGCCGATGCGGATGATCCCGTTCTCGTCGAGGTTGCGGAGCATCTTCTCCGAGACATTCGGGATGTCCCGCGTGAACTCCTCGCGACCGAGCTTGGTCTCGCGGATCTCCACATCGAACGCGTCGATGTGGATGCTCGTGAAGGTGTCGTCCTTCACCAGCCGCTCGTTGATGACGATCGCGTCCTCGAAGTTGTACCCGTCGAAGGTGTTGAACGCGACGAGGACATTCTTCCCGATCGCCAGCTCGCCGAAACGCGTGCTCGCGCCGTCCGCGATGATGTCACCCGCCTTGACCTTGTCCCCGACCGCGACGATCGGCTTCTGGTTCTGGCAGGTCCGCTCGTTCAGCCCCACGAACTTCCGCAGGACATACTCGTCGGAGTTGTCGATGATGATCCGCTCGCTGTCGGCGAAGGTGACCGTCCCGCCACGCTTGGCCTTGACGCCCATCCCCGTGTTCCGACCGACCGACTGCTCCATCCCCGTCGCGATGACCGGCGGGTCGACCTTCAGCAGCGGGACCGCCTGACGCTGCATGTTCGAGCCCATCAGNNTGCTCGAGGAACGGGATCAGCGACGCCGAGATGCCCACGATCTGCCGGGGCGACACATCGACGAAGTTCACCTCGCCCGAGTGCACCTCGCGCAGCTCGCCGTCCACCCGCGCCAGGATCATCCCGTCCTTCAACGCCCCGTCCTTCGTCAACGCGTCCGTCGGCGCCAGCACCGCGCGGATCTCCTCGTCCGCACGAAGCTCGACGATCTCCGAGGTCACCTTCCCCTTCTTCACGACGCGGTACGGCGTCCGCAGGAAGCCGTACTCGTCGACGCTCGAAAAGATCCCCAGGCTCACGATCAGCCCGATGTTGGTGCCCTCGGGCGTCTCGATCGGGCACACCCGGCCGTAGTGCGAGATATGCACATCGCGCACCTCGAAGCCCGCCCGCTTGCGGTTCAGCCCGCCCGGCCCAAGGGCCGACAGACGCCGCTCGTGCACCAGGCTCGAGAGCGGGTTGGTCTGGTCGACCACCTGGCTCAGCTCGCTGCGCCCGAAGAAGAAGTCGATCGCGCTGCTGATGGACTTGCTGTTGACCAGGTCGGCGATCTTCGCCACCTCGTCCGGGTCCTTCACGCTCATGCGCTCCTGCACGGTGCGACGCAGCTTCAGGAAGCCCTTGCGCAGCTCCTCCACCGCCAGCTCGTCCAGCGTCCGCAGGCGGCGGTTGCCCAGGTGGTCGATGTCGTCAACCTGCGCGACCTTCCGCCCCGTCTCCGGGTCGATCCGGTTCGAGCGCAGATCGAGCATGTACTGGATGACCCGGAGGAAATCCTCGCTCCGGATGAACATCTGGTCCTCGGGCACATCCAGGTCGAACTTGCGGTTGATCCGGAACCGCCCCACCTTGCCCAGGCGGTAGCGGTTCTCGTCGAAGAACTTCTCCTGGAAGAGCTGGGCCGCCTTGTCCACCTGCGGCGGGTTGCCCGGACGCAGCTTGCTGTAGACCTTGAGCAGCGCCCGCGCGTGGTCGTTCTCCGCGTCGAACTGCTCGAGCTTCTCCTCCGCGATCGTGTTGAGGATCAGCGTGTCCGACGGGTTCTGCACCACGCGGACCTTCTTCAGGCTGCTGTTGCGGATCGCCTCGGCCGCCTCCTCGCCGATCATCCGACCCACATGCACGAGCTCCTCGCCCGTCTCCGTGTCGATGATCGACGCCGCCGCGTAGTCCTCCGGGCGCACATCCGCCGGCTTGATCTCGCTGACCTCGTAGAACAGGCTGATGACCGCGTCCGTCGACGCCACCGACTCGTCCAGGCAGCGAAGGAAGGTCGTCGCCGCCAGCTTGGTGGACTGGTCGATCCGCATCGCCAGCACATCCTTCTTCGTCACCTCGAGCTCGATCCACGAGCCCCGCTCGGGGATGACCCGCGCCGAGTGCAGCGGGCGGTCCGCCTCGCTCGAGACGATCGAGAAGTCAACGCCGGGCGAGCGGTGCAGCTGGCTGACGATCACCCGCTCCGCCCCGTTCACGATGAACTCGCCCCCGCCCATCAGGATCGGGAACTCGCCCAGGTAGATGTCCTCCTCCGGGAGATCCGGGTGCGTCTCCCGACGCAGGCGGACGCGGATCTTGAACGGCATGCCGTAGGTCAGACGCAGCTCGCGGCACTCGTCGGGCGTGTACCGAGGCTCTTCCAGCTCGTAGCGGATGTAGTCCAGCGACATCGTCCCGTCGTACGACTCGATCGGGAAGACCTCACGCAGCAGCGCCTCGAGGCCGAAATCGTGACGCCGCTCCTCCGGAGACAGCGCCCCGGCCTGAAGGAACCGCTCATAGGCGTCCCGCTGAAGGCTGGTCAGGTCGGGGACCTGCACCGCGTCGCCCCGCTTGCGGAAATCACGGATCTCGATCTCGCCGCGGGCCTTGCCCGAGACCGTTCGCGCGAGAACGCCGCTGTCGTGGACCGTTCGAGTCGCCATGCCGTTTCGACCTCTTTTGATGAGCCTTGCTGCGCCCGCGGCCCTCAGGGCCCGGCGGACGCCGACGGACCGCCTACCCCGTTCACCCACCCACGGGCGAGGCGACGCACGCCCGGGACCCCGCCCGGTGCGAACTCGCCACGCCCACGCGACAACGCGCCGAACGCACGGCCAAACCGCCCGATCCGACGCCGACCCACCCCATGTTTGTTGGTGCTGCCTCGATCACTCGCCCCCGTCCCGTCCCGCGCCGCCCCGCCACCACGGAAACCGCCCCGGAGACCCCCGGAAACGCCTTCGCGCAACCCTGTCCGCACGGCGTGTCACCACGCGCCGTGAGAACCACATCACGATCTGCGATCGGTCGGCGTCGGCTGCGGGTCATGCCACTCCCGGGGGGCTGGAACTGGATGCTAGGCCCATAGCAAACCCGGGTCCGATCGCATGAGAAAATTTCAAAAAAAACAGCCCCGCTCGGGGGCTGTTCAGAATCCAAACAAAATTCAATCAGGCGATCTCGACCTCGGCCCCGGCTTCCTTGAACTTCTCGGCCAGCGCCTCGGCCTCCTCCTTCGACAGACCCTCCTTGATCTTGCTCGGGAGCTTGTCCACCAGGTCCTTCGCCTCCTTCAGGCCCAGACCCGTCGCCTCGCGCACGACCTTGATCACCTTGATCTTCTGACCGCCGTCGCCCTTCAGCACGACATCGAACTCGGTCTTCTCGGCCGGCTTGGCGGCCCCGCCGTCCCCGCCCGCGGCCGGGCCCGCCATCATGATCGCGCCGCCCGCGGCGGCCTCGATGCCGTAGGTGTCCTTCATGTAATCACCAAGGTCCACGGCCTCCTTGAGGGTGAGGCCGGCGAGCTGGTCGCCCAGGTCCTTGATCTTCTGCGCAAACTCCTTCGTCGCCGCTCCGTCGCTCATGATCCACCATCTTTCAAAGTCGGCCCGGATCGATCCGGGCTCCCATTCGCACCCGAGAGGGGAGAGCCCTGTGCTCTCTCTTTAACCCGCGTCCAACGACGCGTCAGGGCCAGTCGGGTGTCGTGATCAGGCACCAGCCACCGGTCACCGGGCATCAGTTCCGAACCAGGCCACCGGTGCCCGGTCCCTGATGCCCGGCGCCCTCATCAGACTTTGGCGATCGCCTCGCCCTTCTCGAGCTTCTCCTCGATCGCCTTGATGATCCCCGCGAGCCTCCCGCCGGGGCCCTTGACCGCGCCCAGCAGCTTCCGCCCGGGGCCCAGGATGAGCGTGACATCCTGCGCGATCGCCTCGTCCCGCGTCGGGTACTTGCTCAGGGCCTTCACGCCCTCGTCGCCCACGAACAGGATCCCGTCGAGCACCGCACCCTTGAGCTCGATCTCCTCGTGCTGCCTGGCGAGATCGACGATCTCCCGCGCCACCTCGACCACCGACTCGGCGCCGTACGCGATCGCGTTCGACCCCTTCAGCACCGGCCCGAGATTCGCCAGCCCCGTCCCCTCGAACGCGTTGAGGAACAGGTTGTTGCGGATCACCGTCACATGGATGTTCTTCTTCGCAAGCCCCGTGCGGATCGCGTTGTTCCGGTTCGCGTCGATCCCACGGAGCGTGATCACCGCCGCGTCGGTCAGGTCGCCCAGCCGATCGCGGTAGTCACGCATGATGATTTCTTTAACAGGCTTCGACATCGCGCACCCCGCTCACTCGGCCACGACGGCCAGCTTCACCCGCACGCCCGGCGTCTGCGTGCCGCTCAGCGTGATCTTCTTGATGTACACACCCTTGACCGTGCCCGGACGGATCTTCTCGATCGTGTCCACGAAGTAGCTGTAGTTCTCCAGCAGGTCCCCCTCGGTGAAGCTCATCTTCCCGATCACCGCGTGGATGTTCCCGCCCTTGTCAGTGCGGTACTCCACCTTGCCCGCCGCGAACTCACGCACCGCCTCGTCCACCTTCGCCGTCACCGTCCCGTTCTTCGGGCTCGGCATCAGGCCCTTCGGCCCCAGCACCCGGCCCAGCTTCGCGATCACCCGCATCATGTCCGGGCTCGCGATCGCCACATCGAAGTCCATGAACCCCTTCTCGACCTCCTCCATGAGGTCCTCGCCGCCCGCCTTCACCGCGCCGGCCGCGAGCGCCTTCGCCTTCACATCGTCGCCGCAGAACGCGATCACGCGCTTGCTCTTGCCGATGCCCTTCGGCAGGCTCACCGACCCACGCAGCATCTGGTCCGCCTGCTTGGTGTCCACGCCCAGATGCAGGCAGACCTCGACCGACTGGTCGAACTTCGGGCCCTTGAACTTCTTCAACGCCGCGATCGCATCCGCCGGCTCCAGGGCATCGGCCGGGATCAGCTTCTTGTTCTCGCGGGCACGCTTGCTCAACTTCGTCATCTCGCGCCCTCCTTTCAGCCGACCACCGTCACGCCCATCGAGCGCGCCGTGCCCTCGATCACCCGCATCGCCGACTCGATCTTCGAAGCGTTCAGGTCCGACATCTTCTCCTCGGCAATCTTGCGGACCTGCTCTTTCGTGATCGAGCCCACCTTGTTCTTGTTGGGCTCGCCCGAGCCCTTCTCAACGCCCGCCGCCTCCAGGATCAGCACCGACGCCGGCGAACTCTTCACCTCGAGCTCGAACGAGCGGTCGCTGAAGACCTTGATGATGCAGCCCACCAGCTTCCCGTTCAGGTGGCCCGTCGCCGCGTTGAACTGCTGGATGAACTGCCCGGGGTTCACGCCGTTGGCGCCGAGCACCGGTCCCAGCGGGGGCGCAGGAGTCGCCTTGCCCCCGGGGGCCATGATCTTGATCGATTTGACAAATTCTCTCTTGGCCATTCGGTCTCCACCTCCCACCCGCCGGGCCCCCGCGCCGAGCCGGTCGCTCGGGCACAGGTCTTCCGCCGAGGCCAGTCGGCGGCCGGACCGGGTGGTCCAATCGGTTCACGATGTCGCGCAGCCCGACGCCGCGCAAGGAGGCAAGTCTAGCCCCCCCGCCCGGTGCGGTTCCACTCCCCGCCGATTCAGCGCAGCGCCGCCGCCAGAGGCTCCGAGACCTCCCGCCCCAGCCCGCGGTCCACCGACCGATCCAGCATCCGCAGGGCCACATCGCCCCGCCCCTCCGCCTGCATCAGCACCGCCACCGCCAGCCACCCCGACGCCGTCTCACGCCGGTGCGCCTGCCGCACCGCCCGCACCACCAGCGCCCGCCATCGCCGCGGATCCACCGAAACCCGATCAGAAACCGATCCAGAGGCCAGCCCGGGGTCCGTCCGGTACGCCAACGCGATCACCGACACCCCGTCGTCCACCCGCCCCGCGTCGATCAACGCCGCCCCCATCTCGACCGCCGCCTCGAAATCGTCCGGCTCCTCCGCAAGGTGTGCGCGGTACGCGTCCACCGCCCCGTCGTGGTCCCCCCGCGCGAACGCCAAACGGGCCCGCTCGAGTGTCGTCAGCGGGGGCGGCGGCGGCGGGGCCGGCGGCGACGCCGCGGGCATCGAGAGCCCGCTCCCGGGCTGCACCCCCCGCACCACCAGACGGCCGTCGATCCCGTACGGATACGGGTCGTCCCACGGGTCCCAATACCACCACCGGCTCCGATCCCGCCGCCCGTGCCACCACCACGCCGGGGGGTGCGCCGGCCCGTGGCCTGAACCGGCGTCGAGCTCGCCCCGCTCGCTCAACTCGTGCAACGCCCGGGCGAAGTCGCTCCCGCCGAACTCCTCTTTCCAGGGAATCCGATCGGGCAGCACCGCCCGCCCCCCGCCGGCCTGCCCGAACGCCACCCCCGCCAGCGGCACCGCCACCACCCCCGCCAAGGCCATCCACACCCGCATCGCCGCCTCCGTTCTTCGTTCATTCTCTTGTACCGGCGGGTCCGGTGCAAGATTCGACACCGCGACGCGGCGCGCGATAGGCTCTGCCCGATGACCCGCACGACCGCCGCCCTCCTGCTCCTCCTGCTCGCCCTGCCCTCTCTCGGGGGGTGCAACGCGATCGGCCTGACCGCCCGCAGCACACGGGGCGAGTTCGTCTCCGACGAGCAGCCCCACAAGCTCACCCCGCGCTTCGCGACCCGCGTCTACCACGCCGAGGACGCCAACGCCGCAGACATGATCTTCTCCGACCTCGACGCCGACACGCTCCGCGACCGCGCCGCCTGGGCCACCACCTCGGGGCAGATTCTCCACGCGCGCATGTTCATCCAGCCCCGCGCGGGCCGCACCCCCATCGAGCCCACCGCCTGCTCGGTCACGCTCCGGTACATCGTCCTCGCGGGCGGGGAGTACGGCCTCTACGCCGGGGGCGGCTTCCTCCTGCCCGACGGCAAGCCCGAGGGCAACCGATTCAGCGGGACGATCTACAACGCCAACCTCCGCCTCGTCTCCGCGACGCCCGGGTTCGGCGATCTCATCGGCAGCGGCCGCATGAGCCTCTCGTTCCGCGTCAAACGCGACGAGGAGACCACGCGCACCGCCGCCCGCAACGCCGACTTCCTCGCCTTCGCCGCCCTCCCCACCGCCGACCATCCGCTGCTGGTCGTCGAGGAATAGCCGGCCTTGCGCGAGTCGCCCGCGTTCACCCGATCTGCACGAACCCCGCCGCGATCGCCCCGCCCAAGACCGCCGTCAGCGCCAGGCGGTACCACCCGAACGGCGTGAGCCCGTGCCGGTTCAGGAAGCCCACGAGCCACCGCACCGCCACCACCGCGCTCACCGTCGCCGCCACGATCCCGATCACGATCGGCATCGCGCCGAGCGTCTCGAACATCGAAGGCCCCTCACCCGTCAGGTCCTTCGCGAGCTTGTACGCGCACGCGCCGCCGAGCGTCGGCAGGCCCAGCAGGAAGCTGAACTCAGCCGCCTCCTTGGGCTTGAGCCCCACCAGCACGCCCCCGGTGATCGTCATCATGCTCCGGCTCGTCCCGGGCCACATCGCCACGCACTGCATCAACCCGATCACCAGCGCGTCGCGCGGGGTCAGATCCGTGACCGACTTGCCCGCCGCCGACGCGGAATCCACCCGGGTGATCCCGCGGCGGTGGGGGCGGATCTTCCACCGGTCCAGCACCATCATGTAGACCCCGCCCAGCGCCAGCGCCGCCAGCACAGGCCCCGTGTGGAACAGGTGCCGCTCGATCAGCCCGTCCAGCGGCACCCCGAGCACGACCGCCGGAACGAACGCGATCACGATGTTCACCGCCAGCCTGAGCCCCGCCCGATCCCGCCCCAGCACGCCCCGGAGCATCTGCAACACCCGAGGCCAGTACAGCCCCAACACCGCGAGGATCGCCCCGCCCTGGATCACGATGTTGAACGCATTGACCGCCGCCTTCTGCTCGGGCGTCTCGTCGAGCCCCATCAGCGACGCCGCCAGGATCAGGTGGCCCGTCGAACTGATCGGAAGGTACTCGGTGATCCCCTCGACCAGCCCCAGCACCCCCGCTTGCCACCACTCCATGCGATCCTCCAGGGCTGTCCGGCCGCCGCGACACGCCGCGCGGCCGAGTGTAGTGTGATCGGGTGAGCCCCCCCCCGAACCCAAGCCTCATCCGGGTCGATTCCCTCGATGACCCCCGACTCCGCGTCTACGCCAACCAGCGCGACCAGTGGCTCCGCGCCCGCCATCGCCCCTGGATGACCGGCGAGCCCCCCCACCCCGATGCCTCCGGCACCGGGCTCCCCGGCGACCTCTTCATCGCCGAGGGCGACAAGGTCGTGCGCCAGCTCATCTCCAGCCCCCACACCGTCCTGAGCGCGCTCGTCGCCGAGCACACCCTCGACCACCACCTCCCCTTTCTCGAAGGCCTCGACCCCGACACCCCCGTCTTCGTCGTCCCCCGCGGCGCCGTCGAACGGATCGCCGGGTTCGACATGCACCGGGGCCTGCTCGCCTGCGGACGCCGCACCGATCCGGGCCCCGCCCCCGAACTCGCCCGAAAGTCCGGCCTGGTGGTCGTGCTCGAGGATCTCCGCAACCACGACAATGTCGGGGGCGTCTTCCGCGCCGCCCGGGCCCTCGCCCCGCCCCGCGCCGCCAAGCCCCACCCCGTCTGCGTCCTGCTCAGCCCCCGCTGCTGCGACCCGCTCTACCGCAAGGCCCTGCGGGTCAGCATGGGCAACGCCCTCCATGTCCCCTTCGCCACGCTCGAGCCCTGGCCCGCCGCCCTCGCCTCGCTCGCGCCGCCGGCGTTCGACCTCCTCGCCATGACGCCCGCCCCCGACGCCGCCGACATCCGCGAGATCCGATCGGGCCCTGAGCGGGTCCCGGTCCTGATCCTGGGAACCGAAGGGCCCGGGCTGTCGTCCAACACCGTGGAGGCGGTCCGCGCCCTCGGCGGGAGGACGGTCCGCATCGACATCGAGCCCGACGCGGACTCGCTCAATGTCGCCGTCGCCTGCGCCGTGGCGATGCACCGCCTCCGCGGATGAACAGGCCGGTACCACCCGGCGTGATAGGCTTGCCCGGCCCCGCGACCGATCGCACGCCCCGACCACCGACCCCCGACCGGAGGCACTGATGAACCGGATGATCCGAACACTCGCCGCCTGCCTGCCCCTCGCCGCCGCGCTCTCGGCCTCCGCCGATCAGATCGTCCGTGAGGGCGCCGGCGAGCGCCGCGCCGCCCTGGACAAGATGGAACTCGCCGACTTCGACCCCTCGCTCTGGGCCAACCTGACCGACTGGACCAACGGCGGGCCCATCACGCCCGAGACCGCGGCCGGCAAGGTCGTGCTCATCTACACCTGGGCCTCCTACCTGCCGACCTCGCTCGGGCCCATGCCCGTCGTCAACCGCCTGTCGGAGCGGTACGCCGCCGACGGCCTCCTGATCGTCGGCGTGCACGACGCCGAGGGCTTCGACGACGCCGCCCGCGTCGCCTCGCAGCGCCGCGCCGCCTTCCCCATCGCCCGGGACAAGAACAACGCCCTCCGCGCCGCCCTCCGCGTCGACCAGGACCCCGACTTCTACCTCATCGACCGGGCCGGCCGCGTGCGCTACGCCGACATCGAGACCGCCTCGGTCGAGCGAGGCGTCGCCGAACTGATCGCCGAGAGCGCCTCCGACGCCGCCACCCTCCTCGAACGCATGGACGCCGACAAGGCCCGCGCCGCCGAGGAGGCCCGCCGGACCGCCCGCCTCCGCAGCCAGATCAACCTCCGCGACCTGCCCTGGGTCCCCTTCGCCCAGCCCGGCGAAGACGAATACAAGAACGCCGCCTGGCTCAAGCAGTCCGAGCCCGAGAACAACCGCTCCCGGAGCCGCCGCGGGGAGACCGAGGGCCCCGTCAAGATCAACCTCGAGCCCGAGCTCGACTGGCGCCCCTCGGCCCCGGCCAACACCGAGGGCCGCGCCACCCTGATCTACCTCTTCCACCCCGACATCGTCGCCGACGCCGCACGGGGCGGGTTCAACTCCGTCGAGTTCTTCCGGCAGATGGACGCGATCCAGGACGCCCACGCGCGAGACCTCATCGTCATCGGCGCCATGATCACCGCCGAGGACGATTCCCGCTCCCGCCGCCGCGACGACAACGACGAGCAGGCCCAGTCCGCCGAGAAGGCCGCCGAGAAGTTCGACACCATCATCAGGGACCTGCCCGTCAACCACATCCGCGTCAGCGACCTCGGCGGCCGGCTCGTCTCCAGCCGCCTGACCGCCAACAACGGCGACACCCAGCGCGGCGGCCGCGGACGGGGGCAGGAGTTCTTCATCCCCTACCACATCCTCGTCAGCAGCGACGGCGTCGTCCGCTGGCACGGGTTCATCGGCGCCTCCACCGCTCGCTACTCCGAATGGGAGGCCGCCCTCGACACCCTCCTCCGCGTCGACCCGGGCATCGCCGCCCGCCGCGCCGCCGAGGAGGCCTACATCAAGTCCAAGACCGACTGAGCGAACGGAGCCCCGCATGCGCACATTCGCGATCGCGCTCGCCCTCGCCGCCGGCGCCGCCCACGCGGCCGACATCCGCCGACTCGGCGACGAAGCCCGGCAGACCGCCCTCGCCGAGATCGAGACCCGCCCCTTCTCGCCCGGCCTGCTGACCGATCTCCAGAATTGGTCGACCGATCCCCTCACCGAGGCGGCGATCAAGGACAAGGTCGTCGTCATCCTCGCCTGGGAGAACGACGAGGCCCGCTCGCTCCGCCTCCTCCCCGCGCTCGCCCGCCTCGAACGGGCCCTGCAGGGCGAGGTCGTTTGCCTCGCGGTCCACGGGCCAGATGGTTGGGACGAAGCCGCCGAGCGCATCGCCTCGGGCCGCATCGCCGTGCGCACCGCCCACGACCACGACGGCGCCCTCCTCGCCGCCCTCAAGGTCGACGAGCACCCCAATGTCTACCTCGTCGACCGCGCCGGGAACCTCCGCGTCGCCGACATCGACCCCCGAGACCTCGACAAGGCCGTCCGAGACCTCGCCCGCGAAACGCCCGACGAGGCCCGGGCCGACTTGCCGAGCCGCCTCGAGCGTCTCGCCCAGCGCCGCGCCCTGACGCCCGAGCCCCAGCCCCGCACCAACATGCCCCGGCCCATGGACCCCAACGGGGCCGGCCCGGGCTCGCCGATCACACCCACCCCCACCGTCCCGCCCGAGGCGTACCTGAGCGCCGCCTGGCCCCCCTACAACCTCGACACCGCCTCGCTCAATGCCCGCAATGTCCAGGGCCGAACCCTGCCCGTGCCCCTCGGCAACGAGACCTGGCTCACCCCCAAACCCGAACGCCCCGTCGAGGAACATGTCCTCGTGCTCGATTTCTGGGCCATCTGGTGCGGCCCCTGCCGCGCCGTCAGCCCCAAGCTCGACGCGCTCCAGCGGGCCCACCCGGGCGAACTGATGGTCCTGGGCGTTTCAGGCCTGGCCGCGGGGGAGAAATACCCCGAAGACCCCGACGCCATCACCGCCTACATGCGCGACCACCCCGTCGCCTACTGGCACCTCAACGACCTCCGCAAGACCGTCTACACCTCGCTCGGCATCCGCGCGATCCCGCATGTCGTGGTCCTCTCGACCGACGGCGTCGTCCGCTGGCAGGGCAACCCCCACGACACCCGCTTCCTCCCCGCCGTCGAACAGGTCATCGCCGCCGATCCCCTGCTCGCCGCCCGCCGAGCGAGCGAGGACTGACCCATGACCTCGCCTTGGACGGGGCGGGACCCCCTGCTCCACATCGTCCTCCACGAGCCCGAGATCCCCAACAACACCGGCAACATCGGGCGCACCTGCGTCGCTCTCCACGCCGCGCTTCACCTCATCGAGCCACTCGGCTTCGACATCTCCGAGAAGGCCTGCCGACGCGCGGGCCTCGACTACTGGCCCCGGCTCGCGCTCCGCACCCACGCGGACTGGCGCGCGTATCGGCAAGAATCGGGCCCTGTTCGGAGATGGGTCCTCTCCACGAAGGCGACCCGCCCGGCGTTCGATGTCCCCTTCCAGCCGGGCGACCACCTCGTGTTCGGCAAGGAGAGCCGGGGGCTTCCCGAGCCCATCCTCGCCGAGGACCCGGACGCCCTCGTCCGCCTCCCCATGGTCCCCGACGAGCGCTCGCTGAATCTCTCCACCGCCGTGTGCGCCGTGGCCTATCTCGCTGTCCGTCGATTTTTGGAACTCGGTCGGGTTCGCCTGGACGACCACGGCTCGATCTGTCCGGTCTAAGGTCGGTTCTTTGTTTTCTCCCGCTCCCCCTCAACCCGAGAACCTCACGCCGGTAGGACATCCCAGGCGCTGGCCCGCACCCGGATCGGCGCCCGTGTTCTTCCTCTTTCTTCTTTCTGGATCGGTGTACCGCGGCCCAAGCCGGGCCGCGGTACACTTACCCCTCGTGCAGCGCCGAACTCCAACCACAAGATGCAGCATCGTCGCCCTCTCGCTCCTGCTCGCGGCGAGCGCAACACTCCTTCCCGCCTGCCAGCCCGCCCCTATCACCGAGAACGATCAGCGCAGCCAGTTCGATCGCTACGACGCCGTCCGCGACCGCCGCGCGCCGGCGTACCTCGAAGACGAGTACGGCCGCAAGAGGCCCAATCTTCGCGGACGCTTGCTCGGGCAACGCTGAGCGCGAGGCGCGCGGGAACACGCCAACTTGACTTGTTTCCGAATTTCTTGCGTGAATTAGCAAGAACGGCGCTCCCCGCGTCCGATGCGTTGATAGCCTGCTGGAGAGCCGGTCTCGTTCTCACCCCCGTCGGCCCAAGGCTGGACGCCCAGGTCCGCGGTCCACGGACAATCGGCTTACCCCGCGGGATGCAGCACGGATGACCAACCGCTCCGCACACGATCAACGCTCGACCGGCCCCCGCCGCAACGCCGTCTCCGCGCGCACCCGTATCGTCTGGGCGACCTTCGCCGCCGCCATGACCGTCGTCACCGGCGGGCTCTTCGTGCTCGGGGGACGCGGCTCGGGCCCCCTCACAGGCCGCACCGTCGCCGCCCTCGCCAGCGTCAACACCCCGGGCTCCGTCGAGTCCGTCTTCGCCACCCGCGTCCCCATCCAGCCCGGCCGCTGGGACGCGATCGTCATCCACGACACCGGCCTCCCCTCCGGCTCCCCCGCCTCCATCGACGCCGCCCACCGGGCCTCCGGCCTCGCCGGGCTCGGGTACCACTTCGTCATCGGAAACGGCGTGCAGATGAGCGACGGAGAGGTCCACATCGGCTTCCGATGGGTCGACCAACTCCCGGGCGCCCATGTCGCCGGGCCCGCCGGCGCCCAGTGGAACCAGCACGCCGTCGGCATCGCCCTCGTCGGGAACGGCGACCGACGCCCCTTCACCGACGCCCAACTCGCCCGCCTGACCGCGCTCGTCTCCGACATCGCCCGCCGGCTGAACATCCCCGCCGACCGCATCTACCTCCACAGCGACCTCGCCGCCGTCTCCGGCCCGGGCCGATACTTCCCCGCCTCCGCCCTCGACCAGATCGTCGAGATCCTCGGCCGCTGAACCCCACTCCGACCGTTCCCCCCTCGACAATCTGCCGATGAATCTCCCGGGACGGTCCTCACGACCGCCCATCCGTCCACCCGCGTGCGCGCGGTGCGGTAGAATGGCGTCTCCCGGGCCGGCACGCTCCCACGCGTCCCGCGTTCGGGGCGGAAGGCCGTCCACGCGGGCGAGCCGGAACAACCGCGCCGGGCGGAAGCCCCGGCGGGCGGCCTCCTGGGAAGCGGGGCCCCTCGGCACTACAAGCGGAGCAAGCGGGCCCGGATGTCGCAGGAGCTGGTCGCCAAACAGAAAGGGGATGTCGTCGAGGGACACCGCATCCTCGCCGAGATCGGCCGCGGCGCGGCCTCGATCATCTACCTCGCCCAGGACCAGAAGACCAAGCAGGTCTGGGCCCTCAAGCACATCCAGCGCCTCACCGACAAGGACCAACGCTTCCTCGACCAGGCCGAGATCGAGTGCAAGGTCGCCCAATCCCTCGACCACCCAGCCATCCGAAAGATCCCGAGATCCTTCAAGAAGGGACCCCTCCTCCGCACCAAGGAAATGTTCCTCGTCATGGAACTCGTCGACGGCATGTCGATGGAGCGCCACCCCCCCGCCACCATCGAGTCCGCCATTGACATCTTCCTCCAGGTCGCCCAGGGCCACGGGCACATGCACGACCGCGGCTTCATCCACGCCGACATGAAGCCCAACAACATCGTCGTCTCAGACGACGGTCGCGCCAAGGTCATCGACCTCGGCCAGTCCTGCAAGCGCGGCACCATCAAGCCCCGCATCCAGGGCACCCCGGACTACATCGCCCCCGAGCAGGTCCACCGACGCGAGATCACCGAACGCACCGATGTCTACAACTTCGGCGCCACCATGTACTGGGTCATGACCCGCAAGAACATCCCCACCGCGCTCGGCCGGGGCGACTCGCTGGTCGGGTCCAAGGACGACAAGTTCATCGAGAAGCCCGCCCGCACGGTCGCCATCAACCCGCGCGTCCCCCCGCTGCTCGACGACCTGATCATGAAGTGCGTCGAGGTCGCCCCGGAGAGCCGACCCGCCTCCATGCGCGAGATCGCCGACCGCCTCGAACTCATCCTGGGCAAACTCCGCGCCGAGAGGGCCCTCCGCCAGGTCCCCGCCTCGCAGGTCGTGGACGACGACGAGGGCTGACCCATCCGACACCTCGACCTCCAGGACCCCGACGCCACCATCGCCATCTTCCGCGAGGGCGCCGAGGCCAACCGCGCCGCCGCCTGCCGGAAGGGCTCCATCGACTTCATCACCCCGCCCGGCACCCTCCTCGCCACCGGAGACCTCCACGACAACCCCCTCCACCTCCAGCGCCTCGTCGACATCGCCGGCTTCGAGGGCCACGCCCGCGAGGACGCCCTCGCCGCCGAGCTCGACGCCTTCCCCGACCCCAAGCACCTCGTCCTCCACGAGGTCATCCACTCCGACCGACTCATGAACGGGCTCGACTTCTCCTACCGCGCCCTCGCCCGCGTCGCCGCCCTCAAGGCCGACCACCCCGAGCATGTCCACACCCTGCTCGCCAACCACGAACTCAGCCAGATCATCGGCGCCGGCATCGTCAAGAACGGCGTCCGCGTCGTCGAGGCCTTCAACGACGCCCTCGAATATGTCTTCGCCGAGGACCACCCCCGCGTCGCCGCCGCCATCGAGGCCTTCGTCCGCTCCATGCCCCTCGCGCTCCGGTGCGTCTCGCCGCGGGGCGACATCCTCTGCGCCCACAGCCTGCCCGGCATCGGGGCGATGCACAAGTTCGACCCCACCGTCCTCGAACGGGACCTCACCGACGACGATTATGTCCCAAGGCAGGGCGCCGCCCACCTGATGGTCTGGGGCCGCGGCTACGACGCCGACCAGCTCGAAGACCTCGTCGAACGCTGGGGCGTCAACATGTTCATCCTGGGGCACGAGCATGTCCCGGGCGGCGTCGCCCTCGTCCCCCCCAACGCCATCGTCATCAACTCCGACCACCACGACGGCGTCTACCTCCCCATCGACCTCGCCAACCCACCACGCCCAGAGCAAGCCGCCGCCCTCGTCCACCGCCTCGACGGCGTCATCTAGGACTTCGGTGCAGAACCCATCTACTTCTCGGTGAGTGGGCTTCCGGCCCGCCTCTCCCCATCCTCCTCACGGGTCGTGAGAGAAAGCCGATCGCAATCGAAGTCAAAGTGTCGCGCGTGTGCCCCGGCCGTGTCGGCCGTGCGAACATTCCGGGTGGCAATCTCACGGCCAAGATGGCCGGGTGCCACGACTCGCCGTCCTCGGCGCAGTCGTGCCGCCGCACGGCGTGCGACTCCCGTGTAGAACACCGCGGCGCCTAGGCGGCGAGCAGGGGCACGCGCCGAAGCGCTCGCGGTGATTTCAGCAGAGCTCCAGGATGGCCGCGGCACCCGCGACGAGTTCGCGTGGGTTGCTCCACGCTCCGAACCCCCGCGCCCCTGTTCGACGCCCCCGGGAGTCGGCGCCGTCGCCGCGCGGCGGCGGATCACGGCCCCGCGGCACACCAAGCCCCGGATCCCCCGAGCCTCGCCCCCGGTATAGCAACCCATGCCGCACGAGTCCCCCGCCAGAGGCGACGCGCCGCCCGACTGCCCCCGATGCGGATACGACCTCTCCGGTGAGATCGCCACATGGGCCAACGCCTGCCCCCTCAACGGGCGGTGCAGCGAGTGCGGCCTCGAACTGATCTGGGCCGCGGTCCTCTCCACCACGCACAACCCACGCTGGCTCGTCGAGAACGCCCGCCGCCCACTCATCGCCCTCGCCCTGCCCACGCTCGCCCGGACGCTCGCCCCCGCCCGCTTCTGGGCCGCCGTCCCCCTCGACGGCAGACGCCGCTTCCGCCGCGTGCTCACCTTCACACTCGCCGGGATGGCGCTCGTCACCCTGCTCGCCGGCCTCGCCGAGTTCGCCTTTCGGCTCTCGGCCCCCGGGTTCGTCTATTTCCACCGTCCGAACACGCCCGCGCTCGTCAAGAACCTCTGGCGCCTCGCCGAGTCGGTCACCACGCCCTACGGATCCTGGGCCTGGGAGTACTACCGACCCCACGGCTTCTGGGCCGAGTTCCAGCCCGGGGCCCTCCTCCCGTTGCTGTTCTTTGCGCTCAGCCCGCTCGCCTACGCCGCGCTGCCGGTCACCCTCGGGCGCTGCCGCGTCAAGCCCGCCCATCTCGTGCGCGCGTTCCTCTACGGGCTCCCCCGCGCCACGCTCTGGCTCGAAGGCCTGTTCCTTTTCCAGATCATGGTCGTGGACCCGTCCTACCGCTGGGGCTTCCCGGGCTGGGCCGCCTACCTCCTCACCCCGTTCAGGGAAACCGAGATCCTCTGGATCGCCGCGCTCGCCCTGTGCCAGTGGCGCTGGTGGCTCGCGGTCAACCGAGACTACCTCCGCCTCGACACGCCCCGCCTTGTCACCGCCGCGATGATCGCCATCGCCGGCTTCGCCACCCTGATCCCCTTCTTCACCATCGGGCAGGGCGGAATCCGCCTGGTCCATTACCTCGTCTACACCCTCGGCATCGACCCCTTCTGGTAGACCCGGCCCGGACGGGCCGCCGCCGCCCCGCTCCGCAGGCCGTGTTCCAGGACCCCGCGTCGCCTCGATGGGGTGGGCTTCCCGCCCGTCGACCAATCCGGATCCGTCTCAGCCCCGACGCCGCGGACGCGCCGCCCCCGCCAGCACCCCGAGGCCCGCCGCCGCCATCAGGCCCGGCGTCGGCAGCGGCACCACCGTGATCGTGAACGACCCGAAATCCCCGAAGGTGCTCTCCCCGCCCGAGACCAGCTCCATGAACCCGGTCGAGATGTCGTACGCCCCCAGCGCAAAGGTCGCCAGGTCGTTGACATCCCCCGCCGCCCAGGGCAGCGAAGACAGGAACTCCGCCTGCCCGTAGAGCGTCAGCGCCGGACCCCCGCCCATCGCCTCGAACGCGAGCGTCATCTCGGCGAAGACCTCGTTGGTGCCGTCGTTGTCGTAGTCCGTCACCTCATAGAGGAACGACAGCCCGCTGAGCGACGCGTCGCCCTCATATTCCACGCCCTGGTAGTACGCCGTCGCCGAGGTGAACTGACCCGAGTCCAGGTCGAACGCGAACTCGGCGATCAGGTCAACGCCCTCGACCTCACCCGTCACGCTGAAGATCACATCGTTCGCCAGGGCCCCGCCCGAGAGCGCCAGACCCGCGACCGCACCCACGATGAATCCACGCATCCCTGCCCCCTCTCTCGGGTCCCGCCCGCCACGCCGGCCCACGCCCGCGCCGCGACGGACCGGAGCATGCACGATCGCCCCCGGGCTGTCAACCCGCGCGGCGCAAACCCATGCAAATCCACCGCTTCCGGTGGGCGGACTTTGCGCATCCACAACAAAGCAACCGCGACTTATCCACAACCCGGTCCGGCGACGCTCACAGCAGACGCGCCATCGCCCGACCCATCTCCGCGAGCCGATCCCTCTCCACCTCGATCGGCCTCCACTCCTTCGTCAGCCCCGACCCGTTCGCCGGCTTGGGGATGACATGGAAGTGCACATGCATCACCGCCTGCCCGGCCCCCGCGCCGTTGTTCTGCAGGATGTTGCACTCCGGCACCCCGGTCACCTTCTGCACCGCGCGCACGATCCGCGGCAGCACCTTCCCCACCGCCGCCGCCGCCTTGTCAGAAAGCCGGTCGAGCGTCTCGGCCGGCTCCTTGGGGATCACCAGCACATGCCCCTCGGCCAGCGGCGCGATATCCATGATCGCGATCACCGCCTCGTCCTCGTACACCTTCTGCGCCGGGATCTCGCCTCGGATGATCTTGCTGAAAATGGAGTCTGACATGCCCGGATCGTACTCGCCCCGCCGAGCCACCGGCCCGGGGGACGACCCGCCGGTCACTCGGTCAGCGACGGCGCCGACCGCAGCCTCGCCAGCGCGTTGTTCCGGAACCGCGCGTCCCCCGTGATCTCCCGCCCGAACCACTCGGGGGGCTCGAACGCCCGCGCCGCCTCCTCGCTCGCGAACTCCACCTCCGCCACCACCAGCCCCGACAGCGGGCCGTGGTAGACATCGATCTCGACCGCGTGCCCCCCCGCGTGCAGCACGAACCGGCTCTTGGAGAGCCTCCGCCCCTCGGTCAGCGCCCACAGCGCCGACGCCGTCCCCGCGTCCACCTCGACCTCGATCTCCGTGCGCACCATCCCCGCCCCGCGCTTGACCGCAAGCGTGCTCCGCTCGTCCTCACGCCGGATCCGCACCTCCGTGCCGTCCGCGTCCAGGGCGAGGTACCCCTGCTCCATCACCCGGCCCCGCCCACGGAACGAGAGCGGCCCGTCCACCAGGAATTTGCGCTCGATCTCCGTCCCCATCCCGCGATGATACCGCAAGCCCCCGCGGCGCCCGGGGCGGGGGCGGGGGACGGGAACAAGACGATCCCCCACCCGGGCCCGGGCCGACTCGACGCGCCCGGCACGCGCCTACCCACCTCAGGCCGGGTGCGTCACCCCCTCGCACGCCTCGCGGCCGGCCGCGAAGGCGTGCTCGTTGAGCTCCATCATCGTGCAATCGCCCTTGAGCGCGCGCCCCATCGCGAACAGGAAGGTCTCCGGGGGGAACAGCCCCGTCGCCGCCTGCACCGCGCCGAGCGCCACGACATTCTTGACCATCCGTTTGCCGAGCGCCGCGGCGATCTCCGTGCACGGCACGCCCACCATCCGGATCCCCCGCCCCAGGTCGGGCGGCTCCGCGATCACCGTGCTGTCGTACACGACCACGCCCCCGTCGCGCACCGTGGGCCCGAACTTCTCGAGGCTCGGCGCGTTGAACGCCACAAGAAGGTGCGGGTGGGGCGAGGCCGGGCTGAGCACCTCGTCAACCGCGATGTGCACATCGGCGTACGAGGTCCCCCCGCGCGACTCGGGCCCGTAACTGGGGATGTGCGTCGCGTCCCACCCCTCGTTGATCGCGGCCTTGGCCGTCAGCATCGCGATCGTCTGCGCCCCGTCGCCGCCCGCGCCCGCGAACTTGATCTCGATGTCCCGCGCGTCGAGGCGGTCGGGGAAGCCACCGCCGAATCGCTCCGGCGCCAGGTCCGTCCCGCCCAGCACGCCCAGCACCCGGTCCGCGTCAAAGGTCGGCTCGGGCATCTCGAACCAGGGCTCGGGCGCCTCGTCCTTCTTGACCCCGAGCGGGAAGTACCGCGTCATCTTGTCGGCGACCCAGCGCTCGGCCTCCGTCGGCGACATCTTCAGGTGCGTCGGGCACTCGGACAGGATCTCGACAAACGAGAGGCCCCGCCTCTCCACCTGCAGCGTCAACGCCTTCTTGATCGCCTTCTTCGCCCGCATCCGCTGCTTGGCGTCGAACAACGCGCACCGCTCGACATACACCGTCCCGTCGATCTGGCTGACGATCTCCGCCATCCGCAGCGGCTCGCCCGCCATCCGCGGCCGGCCCTCGGGCGTCGTCGCCGTCTTCTGCCCCGGCAGCGTCGTCGGCGCCATCTGCCCGCCCGTCATCCCGTAGATCGCGTTGTTCACGAAGATGAACGACATCGGCAGGCCCATCTGGCACGCCTGCATGATCTCGGCCAGCCCGATCGAGGCCAGGTCCCCGTCCCCCTGGTACGCGACCACGATCGCGTTCGGGTTGGCCACCTTGTGCCCGATCCCCACCGCCGGCGCCCGACCGTGCGCCGCCTGCGTGTTGCCCACATCGAGGTAGTAATAGAGGAACACCGAGCACCCCACCGGGGAGACCGCGACCGTCCGGTCCTGCACGCCCAGTTCCTCGATCGCCTCGGCGAGGTACTTGTGGATCAGCCCGTGCCCGCACCCGGCGCAGTAGTGCGTCGCGTGGCCCTTGAGACCCTCCCCGTGCGCGTGCCGATCGAATGTCTCGTAGAACACGCTCATGCCGCACCCCCCGCCGCGGCGACCCCGCCGCCCGCCGCCATCGCCTCGACCCCCGCGATGATCTCGCCCATCTGCGGCAGCACGCCGCCCATCCGACGCACCCGACCGATCGGGGGCAGGCCCGTCACGCCCGCCCGGCTCATCGCCAGGCGGAATTCGTCCTCCAACTGCCCCGGGCCCCCCTCGACGAAGACCAGCCCGCGGGCCCGCTCCACGATCGGCCCGATCGCCCCCACCGGGAAGGGCCACAGCGTCACAGGGCGGAACAGCCCCGCCTTGATCCCCTTGTCACGCAGCCGCTCCACCGCCCCCTTGGCCATCCGCGCCGGCGTGTTGCACGCCACCAGCACCCACTCGGCGTCCTCGCACCGGAAGGCCTCTGACCGCTGCTCCGCAACGGTCATGCGGGCGTACTTCTCGTTCAGGTGCTCGTTCTGCTTCTCCAGATCCGCCTCGCACAGGTTGATCGAGCAGATCAGGTTCCGCCGGTGCGCCTCGTCGCCCCAGACCGCCCACTCCGGCAGCCCGGGCCGGACCATCTCCTCCGGCAGCCTGACCTTGCCCGACATCTGCCCCAGGTACCCGTCGCTCGCGAGGATCACCGGGTTGCGGTACTTGAACGAGAGTTCGAACGCCAGCATCGTCAGGTCGAGCATCTCCTGCGGCGTCGAGGGCGCCAGCACGACCGCGTGCGTGTTCCCGTGCCCCAGCCCCCGGCAGCAGAGTTTGATGTCCGACTGCTCGGGCGCGATGTTCCCAAGCCCCGGGCCGCCCCGCATCACATTGAAGAACACCCCGGGGACCTCCGCCCCGATCATGTACGAGATCCCCTCGAGCATCAGGCTGAACCCGGGCGAACTGGTGAAGGTCATGCAACGCAGACCCGCGCCGCCGCACCCGTACATCATGTTGACCGTCGCCACCTCGCTGACCGCCTGCACGAACGCGCCGTCGAGCTTCGGCAGCAGCCGCGCGAGCAACTCCGCACCCTCCGTCGAGGGCGTGATCGGATACCCGAAGAAGTGCCGGCACCCCGCGAGGATCGCCCCCACCGCCGAGGCGTGGTTGCCCTTGAGCACCATCGCCTCCTGACGGGGCAGCGGCACCCGCGCGTCCGGGATCGCCACGGGCTCCGGGGCCGTCGTCGTGCGCGCGCCGAACAGCTTCTCCGGGTCCTCGAGCTCGAAGTCGCTCGCGTCCGCCGGCTTGGCCATCAGCCCGTACGGCTCCGGGCACGCCTCCAGGCACAGCCCGCACCCGTTGCACGCGCTCGTGTCGACCACCACGGGGGTCAGCCCCGTCCGCGGGTCGATCGCCTCGCTCATGTGGATGCAATCCTTGGGGCAGGCCTCGATGCACCGCCCGCACCCCTTGCAGAACTGCGGGAAAAGAAACGGTTTGGGCCTCGCCTTGGTGCCGTCGCTGACCATCCGCTGCACCTCCCCGGTCCCGGCCCCCACCACCACATTTCGGAGGCGAGGGAAGGCCCGATCCGCCGACCCCGGGGCGAGCCCGACCGTCGGATCGGCCCCGGAGGTCTATACCGGATAATCATAGCCACAAATCTGGGGCAACACAACGATCACGCCGCCGGCGCCCG
>JRYH01000203.1_pt1 | contig 36335 bp, 37 predicted proteins | sample 235351 | NCBI WGS metagenome assembly JRYH01 (sample SAMN03074221, study PRJNA261480) | activated sludge metagenome | biome: Wastewater Treatment Plant; feature: Wastewater; material: Activated sludge; isolation source: activated biomass of a wastewater treatment plant treating wastewater... ...
GAATCTATGCAACAATTGGGTACACCCTCCGCTGATTCGTTCATAATTGAGAACGATTCGTCACCCATCCACGCGGGGGACCCCCATTGAGCACTTACGTGATCGGCGACGTGCAGGGCTGCTACAGCGCGCTCGGGCGTCTTCTGGACAAGTTGAATCCCGACCCGACCACCGACACGATGTGGTTCGTCGGCGACCTGGTCAACCGCGGCGGCCGCTCGCTCGAAGTTCTGCGCCTGGTGCGGTCGCTGGGACCGAAACTCATCGTCGTGCTCGGCAACCACGACATGCACCTGCTCGCCGAAGCGGCGCGCCACATGGAGCGGCCGACGGCGAACCGCGAATTCGCCGCGATCCTCGAAGCTCCGGACGGCATGGAGTTGATCGACTGGCTGTGCCGCAGCCCGCTGACCCATGTCGACGAGGCCGAGCGCATCGCTATGATCCATGCCGGCCTGCCGCCGGGCTGGCCTCTGTCGCGGGCGATCAAACTCGCAGCGCGCGTCGAGAACGGCCTGCGCGGTCAGCGGCGGATGCAATTGCTGCGCCAGATGTACGGCGACCGCCCGCGGCGCTGGGCGCCGGGCCTGAGTTGGGGACGCGAGATGCGCACCATCGTCAACGCCCTGACCCGTATGCGCTACTGCGATGCCGACGGCCACCTCGATTTCGACGAGAAGGGCCCGCCGGGTTCGCAGCCGCCGCATTTGATGCCCTGGTACGAAGCGCCGCGACGGAGTTTTGACTACACGATCATCTTCGGCCACTGGTCGGCGCTCGGCCTATACTTCGGCCGCCAGGCGTTATGTCTCGATTCCGGTTGTGTCTGGGGCGGACCGTTGAGCGCGATCCGGCTGGGACAGCAATTTCAGCTTTTTCAGGTGCCCGGCGGACCGGGCTGACAGGTGCCGTCCGTCCCGTTGCTGTGCTTGACCAGCGTGAAGCGATCGTCGATGGCGCCGTCTTCGCCGATCAGGTAGGCGTTCAGGCAAGCGGCCTCGATTTCGATCGCCAGCGACCCGCCGCGCGCGCTGACCGCCGCCATCGCCGGATGGTCGAGCGGACCGCCGTCGACTTTCGCCGAATTGCCAAGGACGACATAGACCACGCCGCAGCGGGTCTGGCAGTGCGGCGCGCGTTCGAACCGGTCGCCCGGCCCCTGGCCTCGTTGTACGATCATTGCCGGCGCCAGAGTCTCGGACGTGCCGTAATGGCCGGCGAGCAGATGGCTGCGCTCATAGACATGACTGTGCCCGGCCAGCACCAGATCGACGCCGCTGTCGTCGATCACCGGCAAAAAGGTTTCGCGCATCACTTGCATCCGCCAATCACGGCCGCCGGCCCGATCGGAATCGTGATGGCCGCGGCTGTACGGCGGATGATGAAAGACGACGATCGTCCAGCGTTGGCGATCGGCGGCCAGATCGCGGGCCAGCCAGTCGCGCATTTTCCGGCGCTCCCATCGGCCGAGGCTCGATTCGGAATCGAGCACGACAACGTGCAACGGGCCGTAATCGAAAGCGTAATAGGCTTCGCCGCCGGAGGGGACACCCCCCGCCTCGCCGTTTGCCGGAAACTCGAACAGGCGAAAGAACGCCCGCCGCCGAAGGTCGTGGTTGCCCGGGACCGGCCAATATGGTGTCGCCGCCAGCACCGCGGCCAGCGGCGTGAACACGGCATCGCGGAAATCGCTAAAACGGCCGGAGGGATAGGCGTTGTCGCCAGTGGTCAGCAAAAGATCGATGATGGGCCGGCCGGCCGCTGGACGGCCGGCGAACCAGCGCTGCGCCGCGGCACGGACTTTACGGGCGAGCGGCGAATCGACACCGGCGTCGCCCAACACCCACAAGCGCAGCGGCGCCGGATCGCCCTTTGCCGGCGGCGTAAAGAACGCACCCGCCGGGGTCGCCCCGCCGTCCAGGCGATAGCGCCAATGACTGCGGGGCGGCAGACCCGAGGTCACGATACGGTGCCCGGTTCCGCTGCTGGTTTCCGCCAAGTGCAGCGCTTCACCACCGGCCGCCGGCTCGAGTTCGACCGTGCCGCGCCGCGCCTCGGCGCTGTGCCACTGGATCGCGATCTGGTGATCGGCGCGCTGTTGCAGCCACGGCCCGAGATCGCCGGTCACGCGGCTGTCGCTTTCGATCTGCAACTGCCGGCCGGCGATCCCCAGAACGAGCGCGATCGCCGTCAGCCAGAGCCCGAATCGCAGGGGCCGGCTCATTGCCGCCGCTCGTAGGTCACGAAACGCAAATTCCACGGCTGCTCGGCGTCGGCCGGGCGCTCGACCGACGACACTTCGCGCCACTCGCTCTCCGACCAGGGTGGAAAATACGTGTCGCCGGCAATCCGCGCGTCGATCAGCGTCAACACCAGGCGCGCGGCAAGCGGTAGCACCAGGCGATAAATTTCACCGCCGCCGATCACCATGATCTCATCGCCGCCGGGCAAGGTCGCAGCCCGTTGCAAGGCCACCGCCAAAGACGGCACCGGCTCAAAACCGCCCGGCAACGACGCCGAGTGGCGCGTCAGCACGAGATTATCGCGGCCGGCCAGCGGCCGGCCGAGCGCTTCGGCGGTCTTGCGCCCCATCACCAGCGGATGGCCCATCGTCACTGCCTTGAAATGCCGAAGATCGGCCGGCAGATGCCACGGCATCCGGCCGCCGGCCCCGATCACGCCATTGGCGGCGAGCGCCGCGACCAGCGTGATCCGCGGTGCACGGCGCGTGCTCGGCGCCGGATGCGGCTCGGACATCATGGCTAAACGGCGATCGGCGCCTTGATCGCCGGCTGCGGGCGGTAATCGATGAGGTGGATATCGTCGTAAACGAACGCCGCCAGATCCGTGACCCCCGGGTTCAGCTCGAGCCGCGGCAAGGGCGAAGGCGAACGGGCGAGCTGCTCATCCGCCTGCGCCAAATGGTTCAGATAAAGATGAGCATCGCCGAGCGTGTGGACCAATTCGCCGGGCGCAAAGCCGCAGACCTGGGCGACCATCAACGTCAACAGCGAATACGAAGCGATGTTAAACGGCAGGCCGAGAAAGACGTCGGCGCTGCGCTGATAGACCTGGCAACTCAAACGCCCCTCGGCGACGTAAAACTGGAACAGCGCGTGGCACGGCGCCAGCGCCATCCGCCCGGCGCGCACGTTGTCCTGCGGCGATAGCGTCTCGTCGGGCAAATCCGCCACGTTCCACGCGCTGACCAGGTGGCGGCGCGACATCGGCCGGGTTTTGAGACTGTCGATCACCGCCGCCAACTGATCGGCCGCACCGCCGCCGGAAAGCGGCCAGGCGCGCCACTGCGCCCCGTAGATCGGTCCGAGTTCGCCGTCGGGCGTTGCCCATTCGTCCCAGATCGTGATCCCCCGGCGGTGCAAATAAGCCAGGTTGCGGCCGCCACGGATAAACCATAAAAGCTCGTGGACGATCGCCGGCCAGTGGAGCTTCTTCGTCGTCAACAGCGGGAAAGCGGCCGCCAAGTCGAAGCGCAACTGGCGCCCGAAAACCCCCAAGGTGCCGGTCCCGGTGCGATCCTCGCGGCGCGCCGTCTGTTGCCTGACCTCGCGTAACAAATCGAGATACGCTTTCATCCCGCCACCGGCTGCGAGCGCGACAAATAAAGCAGCACCAGGCCGGCGACGAGCATCGGCAGCGACAGCACCTGCCCCATCGTCAGCCAATCGAACGCCAGATAGCCGATATGGGCATCGGGCACGCGGTACAGCTCGGCGAACATCCGCAACGTCGCATAGCCGGTCAGGAACCAGCCGGAGACCGCCATCTTCCGCCGCGGCCGGCGCGAATATCCGTAAAGCAGCACGAACAGCAACAGGCCTTCGAGCGAAGCCTGATACAACGGCGAAGGATGCCGGGCCTGGTCGTTCAGCGCCCCCGCCGCATACAACGACAACAACTGAGCGCGATCGGCGATCGACGGCTCGATGGCGGACGGAAAAATCATGCCCCACGGAGCGTCGGTCAACCGCCCCCACAGCTCGCCGTTGATGAAATTGCCGAGCCGGCCGAACATCAGCCCGATCGGCACCAGCGGCGCGACGAAATCGGCGATCGGCCAGAACCCGGCACCGTGCCGGCGGCCATACCACGCCATCGCCGCGATCACGCCGAGCAACCCGCCGTGGAACGACATGCCGCCTTCCCAAATGCGAAATAAACTCAAAGGATCGGCAACAAGTTGCGCCCAGCCATAAAACAACATGTAACCCAGACGGCCACCGAGGATCACGCCGAGCACGCAATAAAACAATAGATCCTCGACCTCCGGTGGCTTGAGCGGCCCAAGGCCGCGCGCCGCGCGCCGCCGGCCGAGCCACCAGAACGCAGCGAAAGCCAGCAGGTACATCACGCCGTACCAGTGCACGGCGAGTGGCCCGAGGCGCAGCGCAAGCGGATCGAAATCGACGAGATAAGGCAATCCTTCAGTCATTTTTCTGAGTTCCCGTTCAGCGTGCCGGCAGCACGCGCAGTAAAAAACCTTTCAGATACCCGGTTTCCGCAATCAGCGGGTGGCGTGGATGGTCCGGTCCGGCGGCGAGCGGCATCAGCACCTGGATTTCGCGATCGACGTGGCGCGCCGCCTGATTGATCACGGCCAGCAAATCTTCCGTCAGAACGTGCGCCGAACACGAAAAGCTGGCCAGCAAACCGCCCAACTTGACGAGCGGCAGCGCTGCCTGATTGATCCGCCGGTACGCCGCCAATCCGGCTTTCTTGTCACGCGCTTTTTTGACCAGCGCCGGGGGATCGACGATCACCGCATCGAAGCGCTCGCGCGTCTTACGGGCCGCGTCGAAATACTCATCGACATCGACCGCCGCGACGTTCAGGCGATCGGCGACGCGGTTGCGTTCGGCGTTCGCCCGGATCCGCTCCGCCGCATCGGGCGAACTCTCGACGGCGACCGCAGCGCGCGCCCCGGCGCGCAACGCCTGGATGCTCCAGGCGCCGAGATAGCTGTACAGATCCAGCACCCGGCCGTCGCGCAGCCACGGCAACAAGCGCTGGCGGTTGACCGTTTGATCGAAAAACCAGCCGGTTTTCTGCCCGTGCCGCGGATCGACGGCGAAACTCAACCCCGCCTCCTGAACCTCGATCTCCTCAGGCACGTCGCCGAAGCCGGTCAACACTTCGCGTTCCAATCCCTCCAACTCGCGGACCGCCACGTCGTTGCGCCATAAAAGCCCGCGCGGCTCGAACACCGCCGCCAACGCCTCCTCGATCACCGGCTTGAGCACATCGATGCCGGCGCTCAACGCCTGGGCGACGAGGATATCGTCGTACCGATCGACCACCAGGCCCGGCAACCCATCGCTTTCGCCGAACACCAGCCGGTAATACGGCTCGTGGAAAAACCGCCGGCGCAGCACCAGCGCCTGGCGCAGACGTTCGACAAAAAACGCCGCGTCGATCGGCCGCTCCGCCTGGCGGCTCAACAACCGGGCGGCGATCAATGAATGCGGATTGACATAAGCCACGCCGAGCGGCGTCCCGTCGGAACGCTCGAGGGTCACCAGAGCGCCGGGGGCAAACCCTTTGAGCGGCGAGGCCGCGTTATCGACCTCGTTGCTGTACACCCACGGATGACCGGCAGCGAGGCGCTTGTGTTCCTTCGGTTTGAGCCGCAACCCCGGCCGCTGTTCATTGCTCATAACCCCTCCGTACTCCCACCCCGAGACCACACCGCCCCGCCGCCGCCGTGCCACACCGGCAACGGCGACATGATAACAGCCGAGGATACCGTCCAGAAGCCGGCAACGGCTGAAATTGAGATGCTTCGGGTCTCAACCGGGGTTGGCGGTGGAAACCTGGGACAGGTGATGCGATCATCAGCTCCCCTGTCAAGGCGATAACCACCCTGACAGAGGGGGCGCAGCGGCAGTTTGACGAGGACGAAACGGGAGACGGCCGTGGAGTTCCTGGACGGTCTGATTTTGAAGCACCAGGCCAAGCGCATGGTGCAGCGGACCCAAAGCCACACGGCGCGATAGCCGCAGGACCGCGAGCAAGAACCGCTCAACGATGAGAGGCCGTGCCCGCTATACTAGTGCACTGGAACAACGAAGCGATTTTGTTTTTCGAGGAACCACCGTATGCAATTCACCATCACCGTGGACCGCGACGAAGACGGCGCCTGGATCACCGAGTGCCCGTCTATCCCGGGCTGTGTGAGCCAGGGCCAGACCAAGGACGAGGCCATCGCCAATATTCAGGAAGCGATTCAGTTGTGCCTGGAAGTGCGAGCAGAAAAAGGCTTGCCGTTGACCGTCGAGACCCGCCAACTGGATGTGGCGGTCTGATGCCGAGCTTGCCCGCGCTAAGCGGCCGCACGGTCGTTAAGGCGTTCGAATCGTTCGGCTGGGAAGTCGCACGCCAGCGCGGCAGCCATATCATCCTGGTCAAAGACAATCACAACGCCACGCTCTCAGTGCCCGATCATAAGGAAGTCGCCAAGGGAACGCTGCGCTCCCTAATCCGTGCGGCGGGGATGACGGTGGAGGAGTTTATCAGGGCGGTCAAATGACCAAAACTACTTCAGGCGGCCCGCGAAGACTGTGTGGTCTCGCACGAGGAAGCAAAGCAGCGGCTGCACAGTGCACCTTGAAAGACTACGAGAACGCACCATGAAACAGGAAAACGACTTTTCCAACGCCGAACGCGGCAAGTTCTACCGGCCCAATGCCAGACTGAACCTGCCGATCTACCTCGATGACGACGTGCGCGACTACCTGACCAACAAGGCCAAGAGCAAGAACGTCGAGCTTAACGACATCGTCAACGATCTGCTGCGCAAGGATATCGCACTCATCGAAGAGATGAAGTGAAACGACTGACCGTCGCCAGCTTCACCGAGAATTCCTGGAATCTATGCAACAATTGGGTATAGGAGCTGATCTCATGACCCACATCAACGTCGAACTACCCGAGACGGTCTATTCCGTGCTCCATTGCGCGCCGGACGAACTCGGCGACGAGCTGCGCCTGGCCGCCGCGGTACAGTGGTATCAACAAGGCCGCATCTCCCAGGAGGCAGCGGCCGACATCGCCGGCATGGACCGCACCGATTTTCTGCTGGCGCTGGCGCGGCTGAGCAAGGACTCGTTCGCGGTGGATTTTGAGGATCTGGACCGCGAGCTTAAGCGTGGTTGAACCGCCGACGGCGCAAGCTGCTGTCATCGATGCCTCGCCGCTGATCTTTCTCGCCCGCAGCCACCATCTCGATCTGCTGCAAGCCTTTTCCCACGAAGTGTGGGTGCCCGAGCCGGTGGCCGAGGAGATTCTGCGTCGGGGCGCTCAGGACTTCACAGCGCAGGCCATCGAGCACACGACCTGGTTTGTCATCGTGCTCGTCGCCAAACAACGCGGCCTCATCCCCAAAGCCCGGCCGGTCATCGAGGATATGATGAGCGCTGGGCTGTATCTCTCCAGAAAAGTGTCCGATCATGCGTTGCGGCGGGTGGGCGAGTGAAAGTCAGATCACGATCTGCCGGTGATTGACCCTAGGAATATGACTCCGACCCCTTATCCAAGCGTATCCACGCGCACCGCGGTGGAGTAAGCGGAACCGTCGAGAATGGGTGCGTCAACATTTCGCATGACGTTCGAGAAGCTGGCGCTCAACTCGGTTGCGTACGCCTGACCAAGACTGGGCCAAATTGTTGGTGACCACTGACCTCCGGCCACTGATCTTGCTGAGGATGTTGTCGATCATAGATGACGCAGAACATCGGAATTAGCGTTCGAAGGGTATATTCATGACATTCTCGTGCATGTAACGAATTGCTTGTTCGATTTTCTTAAGTACCGGATCACTTGAAGAAAAGAAATGATGCTGCCCATCTTTTACACCTTCAATAACCCACGTCGAAGTATCTAAACCACTTCCCCATCCAAAATGATACAACTCCCAAAAACCCCCCTCATCCAGGAAATTTGAGAATTTAATAAATTTGCTTTCTTTCACAGTGAGACGAATATGACCATCTCTTAGTCTAAAAGGAACGGTTCGCCCGAAAGAACTGCTGTCTCGAGCAACCTCATAAGCATCAGCAATTACTAAATTATCAGGCTCCTTGATAACTTGGATTATGATGGTGCTGCTGAAGGCAGGCATCAACATAAATCGATATCCTTCTACATTCTCATCTGTGAGCGAAATTTCCAAGAAAGATGGCAACTGAAGCTGTACAATAAAACTTCTATACACCCCTAAATATTTTCCCTCTACTTCGGATTCATAATATAATTTAGGGAAATAGGTTACATCATCTGCTGCAACCGCCATTTTGTCTGCATAAAAATTCATCAGTGGTAACAACGCGAGTTGCAGCAATAACCCGCGATAGCAGAAGAGTCTGAAACAACTTCTGTGTGATCTAAACAAAGCTGATATTATTGATCTAACCATATCATATTCCTGGCAATTTTATAACTGGCGTCTTGGGCCTGGTATTGCACATACACCTTACCTACCGCATCGTTCGGAATAAGCCCATGATTAATATATCAAAGGCATTAGATCTAGGTAAATTTCATTATTCTCGAGTATAAAATCCAAACACAATTCTTGACTACCTTTGAGAAGTGTCGAAACATCAGCTATCGCGTTCTTGCTTAATACACAAGAGTCATTACCGCATATGCACATTCGATAAAGAGTTTCTTTGGATTCATGATGAAGTATAAAGAAATACGAATGTTTAACTTGTAGCTTCGCTAAGCTATTTGGTGATGATAGTAGAATCCAATTAATTCTTGTTTTATCATTCTTTAGATCTGGCAGTAAAGTATTTATAGCATATGATTTGTTTGGACTTATTTCCATTGCAGCATCAGCTAATTTATTCCCTTGAATAGCTCTAATAAAAACATCGAATTTATTGCTGATTCTATTGGTGAAGGTATCGCCATTCACTCTGATATATGGCACCTGTGTCTATCTAGCTTTTGGAACTCCTAAAATATCCACCTTCGGATTTTTAATAACACCGTATCGTGATCCAGAATCTATTACGATTGAATCATTAGGCACGGCGCCATACAGGCCAGTAATTCTCACATACGAATCAGCGCCGTAGTTCTCTCGTTTTTGCAACATGTCACGAGTTACTTCGATTTCAATAGATGCAGCATTATAAACATGGCAAGTAAGAGGATCCTGAATCAACATCGCTGTAGGATGTTCAATACATAGATATCCTTCCACAGATATATTTTTGTTATCATAATTTGAAGAATTTCGCATGAGGTCATTGAGCATAACATACTCAGAAGCGTACAACATTTTACATGCTAAAATGACGAACGTAAATAGAAAAAACTTTTTGTTCATCGCCTGCATCTCTGATATTGCGAAATTTGGTTATTGGGTCTGAAAAATTGGCCTAAGGCGAGTCAGGAAAAGGCTTCTGAACATAAGAACGTCACAACCCCAGGGTTCAACAAGCTCAAGGCACAATCCAAGCGATTTCAAATCGATGACACCGATTACGTCTTAACTCCACACCAATACTAAGTCGTTTGCTGCCCAGTCCAGCGATCAATTCGACGTCAATACCCTCGATCTTAGCAGTTGCCTTCCTCCACTCCAGCAAGTCATGTCCTGACAACTGAAGTACAGCGTCGACGGTATCCTTCGAACGGTCTGAATACTCATCTATCTGGCAGTATTCCACTGTTCTCTCTTGACGCAGAGAAGCTTTTACCTGCTCAAGATAACGAATGACATCTGATCGATCATAGTAGTCAGCATTCGACGGCGCCATAGCACTGCACCCAGACAAAATCGCCAAAAGACAGCAATAAGAAAATCGAGAGATTCTCACGCCTAATTTCCGTAAGTATCGATCAAGCGACATACATCTTCGTATTGACCTATTGAAATTGTTGCTCATTATGCTGTAAGCGGTCATTCTACGCCGTTAATTCCTGATGCGGTCGATATCGGACAATAGGGGGTTGGTGCCGAATGTTTGTTTCCAGACTCGGGGCGTGAGGTCATCGACTTTGTTGGCCGGATATTGGCCACCTACGCTGGTCATCGCTTCTTCCAGAGTTTCACCATTAAGTTATTCAAAGTTATTAGCAATATTGCCAAACCAACTCAGTTCCCATTCAACACCAGCCGTTTCAAAAGCAACCATCAGAAAGAAAGCAGATCGCATATGGTAACTATCAGTAAGTCCTATTTCATTAAATTCTCTTGAAATTGGTGTAGCATATACATTCATATACGATGCGATTTTCGTTTCAACGATTTCAGTCGCAATTAAACTACAGCCTGAGTTTTTGTATCTTTCAATAGAACTAATTTCTGTTGCAGCATATTCGTAAACAACACCAAAAATGTTTTGCAGTTCAGTTTCTGTTATTAATTCATGATCGATATTTTTAGCCATTGATCCTGCTTTAAGAAATGCATTGTTCAAATCATGTGTAATATGCTTGGAAACAAAGATAGCAGCCGATCTTATAGAATATATATTTTGTAAATTAGCCAGTGCTGATCGGATGTCATAATCAATCAGCTTGACACATTCATCTAGAAATTTGAATCTATCCAATTCCAGATTTTTACTAGACTCGCTTTTACACGAACATAACATGCCAATTAATAAGATGAAAACTATCTTAGTTTTGGAAGAAATAGGCATCTTAATCACACTTCGCATTTCATTTTAATTCAATAAGACTCTACTGAAATCAATTTTTGAATCGGCTCGTATGTCCAAACATTTCTTTCTAATAGTTTTTCATCGCTAAATACAAACCATACAACCAAACTACGATCAAGATCTTCATTTATTGTAGGCACTTTAAGTATAATGCTAGACTTTGATTCCCCATCCTCCATTGAAAATGACCGCACGAGATTTACTTTTTGCAATACAGGTTGATCTAACCCCAATAAAGCATTATCAGGAATTTTAATTATTTTGCCTCGCAATTCGACGCGCATACTTTTCAAGCGACAATTTTCAAGCGAAATTGAAACAAAGTCACCTCCCTCCGTTCTAAACGAAAGTTCATTCCAAAACTCACTAACTTCGCCACTGGCAAAACAATGGCAACTTACAATAAGTAAAATTAAAACTGATTTCTTAATATGGGTCATAATCAATGATGTTGTCTTTTCCACGTTGAAATAGAAGACCATTCTGTGTCGCCAAGAAACCAGGTCCACCAACAAAATAGTGTTTAGTAAAATTGTTTATATCTGTATATCGGCTCGCCAATCAAATAATTGTGGATGTCTCTTTTTCTTCCTCTCTGTCATGAAATCCACAGCATCTCCGAATGTACGACTGTCCACTTCCCGCGGCTCTGTACAAGCATCGCCTCATGAGCCGATGCGCATAGATCCCCACAATAGTATGAGAATGATGCCTTGACGCTACCATCAAATCCTCGCTGAAAGCCGCCAATCGAGAGCCTCATGCCTTTGCCCTCGGAGAACTTGCTTCCAGCGAGAAGACGCACAGGCGTCTTTCCGAACGCGGACACCATGGGGGGCATGATGTCTTTACCGTCGATAGACACGAAGTAATCCATCAGGTTAGAGCGCATGTACGAAGAGCCCGTATTGAGCTCGTGATTCAAAATGGCCAATCCGATGGCGATGCGGTCCGCAGGCGTAAGGGGTGTTTTCTTCCAGGTCGTATAGTCGGCGGAGGTATCAAATGTCCTGCAAAGGCCTTCTACGTCGCATGAGATCCGGTGCTCGGAGTAGTTCCGCCGGTCGATGGTGAGTTCCTCGACCGTGCAAGCATAAATGTCGTTGGGAGTCTTGCCTATTTCGATACGGCACGCGACCGACAACTTTGAACCTGGACCCGGATCATATCCGCGCCAGCCAATGTAGTTTACACCGTCGAGCACGAAGCACAGATGCCACTCGTAAAGAGCTCGCTCAGGCGAGCCCTTCCGGGAGAAGGTGTGCGTCATCAAGGTAGGAATTCTTGAGCCGGGATAGCCGGTAATCAGGGGAGACTCGCAGCGAACGTCGTCGCTGTCAACACCAACCTGAGATGTCCGCTGTGGTTCGACAGAAGATAACGGACATTCTTCGCGTCCCCGCCGGTGATTGCGATTGAAAAGACGAAGGTCCCCGAATCCCCACTGTCATAACTCAGCGGTTTAGCATCGGGCATTTCGATCGGTAATTGTGCTGACGCAAGGCCTGCCACCATTGTGAAGAGCATTAGGACTCGCATGGCAGTTTCACTCTCGCCTAACGGATCGGGCGGTGAGCGACACCCCGCGTGCAGCGCGCGAAAAGGGATTTTCGCGCCGCCTGTCTGAGCGCAAAAACGCACAGGCAGGCAGGCACGGGGCTAGGCCGCGCAGCGGTATCCGCACTCCAGCGCCAGTTAGGTGGCGCGTGCGTTCACCTGACTCCGATAATTTTATCCGCATATATTTCACCCCGAAAATCATACTATGCCACCGCGTCTCCCGCGAGCTTTGTCGTCACTGGCACCGGCGCCGGATCCGTTAAGCACTGCCAAGCTGCATCATGGCAAGCAGGAGCGACGGAGCAGCAGTATGCTCGGCATCAATGATTTCAACTCCATTAAAACGCGATTTTCAATGCCAAAAAATTTGGCTATAATTTTGTCGTGTTTTGCTTGTCAGTCAAGCAGTTACGCAGGTCCGACCCCATGAACTGCCGAAGAAATCGAGCAGGCCATGGATAAAATCAACATATACATCAATCTCGCTGCAATTAACTTCCAGATTCTGAATAATACAGCTCTATACGCTCAACATTAGTAATTGTTCCGGCATCCACTTGCGTTGTTCTTCTATCAGAATCGAAAACTCCATCAATTCTAACGAATTTACCATTCCATTCAGACATCAATTCCATATTTTCAAGTGTAATGCACTTGGGTAAATCAGCAAATATGGCTGAAGTAAATTCATCGGCTTGCAAGTGATCCTTGGTAATGTAAAGTACAGCTCGGTCATAATGAAGTACAAATACACCAACTACACTTATTCTTTTCCCATCATATTTATCAGGATCAGCTATCACCGAAACGATAGAAATAAAATTCAATGATTGATAGCCATTTTCGTTTCTTTGTTTTACTGACAATTCCGTATCACATCTGATACTACCGGCTGTGACGCAACCGGCCAGCATTACGAGTATTGAAAACAAGATGAAACGTGGGGCATATTTATTCATATCTATCTCCCTGGCTTTCTCAGATGTTTGAAAGTGTCGACTGGTCGCCATGCCGGATTACGAAGCGGTGTTCCTGAAATCGTCCCAACCTGCCATGCAGCATTTCTGAATTCAAGAACACAGAATCAGCCAGTAGGAGTCCATTTTACTTCATCTCAAAAATCAATTGGCATAGTTCACATTATCGCATGATTTAACCTTGAGTTCATCAAACTCGTTTTTAGATAGGATACACCCGTTATTGCCGTCAAATAACCACATCTGCCGAACTAACTTCCTAGGTGCTTCCTCCGATTTTTTCATAATTATATACGAAAATTCCGACTCATAATTTTCACCGCTCACAATAATCTTATAATATGACAGGTCTTTCTTTCTCACCCCAACGGCATTCACAATTTGCATCGGCTTGATAGTGAAGCCAATGACTCGACGACCATTTTTTGATATGTGAACTGTCATGTCGCCATCCGTAGCATTAACTATTGATGGCCCTAAATTGGTTTGAAACGATTTTGCATCACTAATATACATAAGTGCCATAAAAATTAATACTTTGTATATAAATGATCTTGTCATCACCTTAGTTACCTGTTTTTTGTTTCAGAGCAAAACGATCCGCCGCTGCCTCAAATGGGTTTCTTGAAGAAATTCCACCACCAGAAAATACATACGCTTGATTATCAAAGAAGAATTGTCATCTCAATCTTCAAAGCTATCTTGGAAAATAATATCATTGCGTTTTCCGAACAATACGTAGCTCCGCCCACAAAAACAGCCGTTAAGATCGGCGCGTGGAGCCCCAATAATTAGGTCGTCTAACCCATCATCGTTAATATCACCTGCGGTGCTAACCGAGAATCCGGAAATACCCCCATCAGCTCCCTCACCATCTAGTATAAAACCATTGTCTCCGTTCAGGTTGGAGAGTTGCACAATAGCTGAAAAACCATCACTACTACCAAAGACCACATAGCTGCGTCCGGAATTAAATCCATTTTGGGAAGCATAAGGTGCGCCAATAATCAAATCATTCACTCCGTCGCCGTTGATATCACCCGCATTGCCGACTGAAAAACCTGAGCGAGCACCACCACCTGCGCCGCTCACTTCGCCGTCGATCTTAAAGCCATTGGCACCGTTTAAGTCTGAAAGCTGAAGTGTGGGAGGAAAGCCATCGGTCATGCCGAACACTACATAACTACGACCGATATAAATATTGTTGGGATCGACACCTGGACCTCCGATTATAAAATCATCCACTCCATCTCCATTAATATCACCTGCGTCGCTCACTGACGTGCCCGAAAAATCAAATTGGTCTTCACCATCAAGCTTAAAGCCGTTGAACCCGTTGAGACTAGAAAGCTGAACAGTGGCGGGAAAACCATCTTTGTTACCAAAGATTACATACACCCGTCCTGAATTAGTACCATTGGAATCTGATTTCGGAGCACCGATAATCAAATCATTAATCTCGTCGCCGTTAACATCACCCGCCTTACTCACTGACGCACCCGAACTAGCTACGATACCTACTTTCTCACCATCGAGAGTAAAACCGATGTCTCCCGATAAACTGGAAAGCTGTACTCTGGCAGGAAAGTTGTCGGGGCGACCAAACACTACATAACTGCGTCCTGTGCCGGCGCCGTTTGGTACGGCATATGGTGCACCGATAATCAAATCGTCAAACCCATCGCCATTAATGTCTCCTGCCGTGCTGACTGAGAACCCGGAATTACTTCCGCCCGGTTCCTTGCCATCTAGTGTAAAGCCGTTGATTCCGTCAAGGCTGGAAAGCGGTACCCTTGCAGGAAAACCATCACTCTTGCCAAACACTACATAGCTACGCCCGCATCGACAACCATCGAATTCAGCACTTGGTGCACCGATGATTATGTCGCCTATCCCATCACCATTAATATCGCCTGCAGTACTAACCGAGAAGCCAGATCGATCACCAAAAAAGTACAATCCCTCTCCGTCGAGCATAAAGCCGTTATCTCCATCCAAGCTTGAAAATTGTATCGTACTAAAAATGCCGTCCGTCCTACCAAAAATCACATAAACTCGCCCCGAATCGCTGCCGTTGGAATCGGCGTAAGGTGCGCCGATTAACAGGTCGTCCACGCCGTCGCCATTGACATCACCTGCGTTGCTGACAGAAAAACCGGAGTGGTCGCTATCAAATTCTCCGTCGAGCTTGAAACCATTGGTTCCATCAAGATCCGATAGTTGAACGACAGATGTAAACTGTCCAATTGCCGGTCCTGCAAGGCCCATCGCCAGCGCAGCGGAGACGGCGAGCGCAAGAGGCTTGTGATGAGAAGTCAATGAGTTTGTTGACATTTTTCCTCCACATTCTGCGATATATTGCCTTGCTTAAAACAGCGAAGCACCAGATGCAAACTTACCACTCGTAATCCTGGATACCGTGCCACCCAGCACCGCATTGGCCAGCCCTCTGGCCAGGGTGTCTTTGATCCGGCCCAGCGCCGGGCTCAGCAGGGAGGTAATGCCGGAGCTTAAGAATGCATGCCCAAATTTACCACCTTGGACCTCGGAAAGCACGCCACCCAGGAAGCCGGTGATGGCCGTGGCGCCCAAAAGTTGCCCGGCATTCAGACCGGTTCCGAGAATTCCGCTCCCAGCCGCCCCAGCGGCCTGCGCGATTTGTTGCCCCACGCCGGCAAACAGGAAGGAGGTAAACGCACCGATCAGAGCCCCCTTGATGTTACCAGCCAGCAACGCCCCGGAAATAAACCCGCCCGCCGCGGCGATGCCGACACCCGCCAGGCCGCCGCTGATCCCCAGGAAGGTAAACGCCCCCAAGCCGACACCGCCGGTGAAAACCCCGATCCCGAGCGCTGCGCCGATTTTTAAGAACTTGAACAACCCGCCAAAAAAGAACCCCGTCGGATCGGTGAACGACAGCGGATTATTCAGCACATACGAATACCGATTCAGATTCTGGCTGTTATCCGGCGCCTGCACAAACGGATCGGCCTGGAGAAATCTCCCGAGCCTCGGATCGTAGATCCGCCCACCCATATGGATAATCCCCACCGCATCGACCATCTCATGGCCGGTAAAGCCTTTTGATGTGATGGCACGCAAAGCGTCAATGCCCATCAGGCTCTCGCCTATGCGCCAGTCGGCAATGTCGCGCCGCTCGCCGAAGGCGGTAAAGCTCATGGCGTCGATGACGTTACCTGCGGCGTCGGTGATGGCGTCGATACTGCCACGCCAAAGGCGTCGCAGCGCTTGCGCTGCAATGTATTGACCCGATATTGTGCCCACCTGGGCGGTTTTCATCGTAGATGAAAGAAGCCCCAAGGGTACGCCGACCCGGTCTTTGTGCAGGTAGCGCTCCTGGCCCTGTGGGTTGGTGTTCCAATAGCTGATCTGCACTTCGCCGCCGATGGTTCTTCTCAGCTCTCGAATCCCGTTCTTCTCCGAAATCTCTACATTGCCGATCCGCCACAGGGTCTCGAAGGTCGCCGTGGCCGCATCGTCACCCTGCGTCTGGCGCTTGACCCAGTTCAAATCGGGGGCGTAGAAGTATTGGCTCCAGTTCGAGCCCTTGGTGGCCTGGAACAGGCGCTCGAAGGCGGTGTAGGTGAAGGCTCTTCCGATCTTATCTGTGGTATCTGAGGTCACATTGCCGTTCAGGTCGTAGCCGTAATTCACCGTCCCGGCGCTCGTCACGCCGTGGATACGGCCAGTGGTCGGGTAGCTGTAGTTCCCCACCCCGGTCTTGCTCGTGATGTTGCCGGCAGCGTTGTAGGTGACGTCCAGCGTCGGGAAGTTGTTGAGCCCAAGGTCCGGGGCGGTCAGCGTCACGCTTTTCAACCGATTCAAGCCGTCATAAACGAAATCTTCCTTCTGGTTCCGGAACTGGCTCTGATCCCAACGCTGTTTCAGATTCCCCACCATGTCGAAAGTGTAGCTCAAATCCTGCACCCCGGCGGTGGTCGCACTGCCGGTGCCGATCCACTGGATCAGGCCGGTTACCGGATCGAACAGGCGATCGGTCACCTGGCCATTGCCGTAGGCCGTCCGGCTGATCTGGCCGCGGGCGTCTTGGGCCTGGTATTGCACATACACCTTGCCCACCGCACCGTGGGCCGCTTCTTTGAGCTCGGTCAGGTGTCCCTGGCCGTTATAGACGTAGCGCACGCCGAGTGGCTGGTTCAATTCATCGCCGGCGGCGTCGAACTGCTGGAATAGCCGCCCGAACTGGTCGTAGGTCGTCTCCTCGAACCAGGTCCGGCCGTCCATGCTGGTGCTCACCCCGAAAAGCCGCCCGAAGCTATCGTACTGGTAGCTCCGGCTTTGGACAAAGCCGTTGTGGTTGGCGCTGTCGGCGGTCAACTGGCCGCGGGTCGTGCCGGTTCCGGAGATCGTGTCATAGGTCCAGGTGAACGTCCCCTGCACCGTACCTGAGCCGACGCAGGTGGTCACCGTGCCGGCAGGATAATGCACGCGCTGGGTCTCGCGGCCGAGCTTGTCGTACGTGTAAACCGTCAACTGCCCCTTGGCGTCTTGCTGGCATTGCAACTGCCCCAGCACGTCATAGCGGTATTGCCAGAACCCTTTGTCCGGATCGCTCATGGAGAGCTTGCGGCCGGCCCGGTCGTAGGTCATCGATACCCGGTCGGCGGTGCCGGCCAGCACGCCGTCGGTGGTCAGCAAATTGCCCACGGCGTCGTAGGAATACGTGATCGTGCCGTTGTCCGTGGTCGCGGTCAGATAATCGGTGACCCCGGTCCGCTCCGGAGTTCATCAACTGCAGCTCGCTGACGAGCGCGCCCGGCAACAGCATTTCGGGGGAAACCACCCCTTGTAACTTTCTCCGCTTAACAACAAGGAGCGAAAATGAGGAGAAATCTCAGACTCCGACTCCTTATCCGCCGAACCTTCACAACCATTCCTTTATGTTGTCGAAAATTCCTCGAATAAATCGTGGCTCTATAGGTTTGCCACGTACTAAGCGGTAAGCATATCTGCATAGGCCATCGTCAAAATCTATCTCAAAATTGTGATATTTTGGGTTTTTAGGACAGATTAGGATCACGGGTCTCTGATATGCAATGTTTCTCTTATCGTCTGTCACAAAGTGCCATTTCATATTCGGTGATGAGCAACGTAGCATCTCTCCTAGATACATGCCTAAATCGTTGCAGATTGAAAATGTTTCGTCAGATGGGACAGTTGTCCCATCTTCTTTTTTCTGGGCGCTAACTACCGTCGGGAACCACTCATCCAACATATCAATCGACTCCTCGCTGAAATCGAGCTTGATGCCAACATCGGCTACGAGCGATTGAAGCGCTTCAATTCTAAATGGAATGCTTTCGATAAAATGTTGAAAGTGGCGCCTTGCCTCTGCCCTGGTCACTTTGTGCAGTGGCCGATCAACGATCGAATCGAAGATTTGATACTTTGTCTTCATCTTGAGATTATTCAATAACGATATTGATACCGTTCTCTCTTAGGAATTGCTCAAGCTGCCGAGTGGGACCTATCTCGCCGGTAATAGTACTGCGCGCAAACCTGAACTCAAGTGTACTAACTCTAGGATCCGATTGCCTAAGGAAAACGTCCTTTCTGATCTGCTCTCGTATTTCTGCTGTCAGAGCGGTTCGACCAGTCTTAACTTCGATCGCCGTTCCTTCTTCCGTCAATATGTCTACAAACCTGCGGCCGAATGGAGTTCTAAAGAAGACATTAGTACCTGCTCCTGGAAATCTTGCTGCAATCGCTGACTAACGCGCCCCTTGTAACATTGCTTCAGCATTCACGTGAGTTTTCCGCCTGACTCGGCCCAAGCGAGCGCGTGTTTACCTACGTAACTCCCTGCATGCCGTGTAAGATTCCGACGTATCCATCGCATAAGGGATTCACACCACTTTATGAATTCATTGGACTTCGCAACCTGATTAAAACTTTCGTCTAAAGCGTTCGGCTCGCACCATAATCTCCCTGGACGCAGGCTATCACCCGATAGTCGAGAACGCCAGAACTCAATAACCTCTGATTGAGTTTTATCCACCGCGTAATATTTTTGTTCAGGAATATACCTTGTGATCACAGGTGGCGAAATCAAGCGGTTCCAAAGCAGTACACCTGGGCCCCGCTCACTGCCACCTATGGTGGCGAGTTTGGTTAAAATCTCTGGTACCGCATGTCGACAGATTTCCGGAAGCAACACTGCCCCAGCACGTTCGAAAACGAATCGCATGAATTGCTCTTCATCTTCTGGAAGCATATAAAAGTAGACTTGTTTTCCCATGCTGATCGCTTATTGATTCACATCGATGAAGCGAGGGTCAACGCCGTTGGGTCGATCCGGTGAGTTTAAGATATCGTTTAATGCACGTCTCTCCCGGGCAACTGGTAACCCGCTTTTTGTTGTTCGACCAATCTGGATAATCTCTTCGACCTCACCCGTCTGACGGTTCAATCCAACAACATCTGCAAAGCGATTCTGCTTTTCGCCACCAGGTGTCCTGAAGCGTGCCTCTTGCCGGGCCAGCAAACCTCGTGACTCAACGTCTCGGATCACTTCAGCAGTCTTTGCCCGTGTCTGGGCATTACCAAGTCGGCCACCTGTGTTGGGTATTCCCCTTGTAACAACTATCTAACTAGTTTTCGCCACACCTCCGCTTCGAATTGTGATAAATCAGATTTCACCGCTTCTATACCATCATCGAGGCCGCGCTCAAGCACCTCATGTTTGCTTTCGTCTTGAAATACAAAATAGTATTCATCAAGCGTCCTGAAAATATTAGATCGATTTAGCTCCATTCCTGCACTCCAGAGCGCCCTCACAGCAAGTAAGACAGCAACTAAGCCAAGTCGGTATATGGAATCATGCGTTAGCTGACTCGCCAGATCTAAATATGCTTTGAGATCGCCAAGCTTACCAATAAATCGTGAACTGCCATTAGCGTCCACTCTTACAGAGCCATCATCAAGCTGTGAAAATTTGAGTTCAATCACGGCGTTGGCACCAAACGTAATGCACTGCCCCTGACCACAGGGTTGGTTACGAACTCGACTTCCAGACCACCGCCTGGCAATCTAACTAAATCGCTCCCGGTGAAGGGCTCAGTCAAACGAGGGCCAAATCTCGTTAACGGTTGTGACGGTAATGCATTTACCGGAACATCCACGAATCCAACTATAGGATTCCGAATTGTTCCAGGCAACGCAAGTTAACTAGTTGCGACTCGCGCATCTGTGATGTCATCCGGAGTGAAGAAGCGGCCCAGTCGTACATCACCGCCAGAATTAATAGCGCCCTGAATTTGAGAGAACTCGTCCTGCCGCACAAAACGTCGAAGGGTTTTCCCCCTTGTAACCTTTCCACGTCTAAAGATTTTTGCAAAGTCGAAAACCTTCTTTGCTCCCTTGATCCCCAACGCTGCCAGTTTTCCCTGGCCAGGAATAAGGCTGAGGACGCCGAGAGCGACATCCAGCTTCGTCGCATTGGGGTCTGTGAGGGCACGCACCAAATCTACGCCAGGGATGAAACCCAAGGCAAAGTCAAACGCCGTGCTCAGCGCCCCATTGGCGAATTTATTCCCTGTAATCTCCGAAGCCGTTCCGCCAAGCACGGCCACACGGGTGCGATCGCGTTGATCGGCTATCTGGCTGTCCAGCAGGTCACCATCCCTCGGACCCTCGATGATACGAAACGCACTCGGGTCAAGACCGATTCCTGCACTATCCGACGGCAGGCTCGTGAATTGCAACGGGTTCTTGTTGAACGCGCTCTGCACCGCGCCCGATATAAATTGCACGGCATGTTGTATTGCAAAGCGGATAAAGGGATTGTTTGCAAGTGCATCGGGCAATAGATTGATGAAAAATTCGCCGATCGCTTTCTTCAGTAGCTTCACTTCGCGTTTGATAATGCGCTTGAACAGCTTCCCAAAGAAAAACCCGCTAGGATCAGTGTAGCTCAGAGGATTATTGAGCACATAGCTGTACCGATTCAAATTCTGGCTGTTGTCCGGCGCCTGGACAAAGGGGTCCGCCTGGAGGAATCTCCCGAGCTTCGGATCGTAGATCCGCCCGCCCATATGGATAATCCCCACCGCATCGACCATCTCGTGCCCGGTAAAGCCTTTGGATGTGATCTCACGCAGGGCCGTTACTAAGCTTTCGCCGACGGTCCAGTTGGCGATCTCGCGCCGCTCACCAAAGGCGGTAAAGCTCATGCCTTCCACCACCTGGCCGTTGTCATCGGTGATGGCGTCGATGGAACCAATATGATCCTTATGCAGGTATTTGGCCTGCGGGAACGGGTTGGTACTCCAGTGGCTCACCTGCACTTCGCCACCGATGGTGCGGCGTAATTCCCGGATATTGCCCTTCTGGCTGATCTCGACGTTGCCGATCCGCCACAGGGTTTCTGAGAGGGGGTTACCAGCATCGGTTCCTTGCGTCTCGCGTTTGACCCAGTTGAGGTCCGGGGCGTAGAAGTACCGGCTCCAGTCGGAGCCCTTGGTGGCCTGGAACAGGCGCTCGAAGGCGGTGTAGGTGAAGGTTCGACCCGAGGTGTCGCGTACCTGGTTACCGTTTATGTCGTAGCAGTAGCTCAGGCTGCCCGAGGTCGTTGCGCTCACCGCGTGCGGGCCGGGAGTGTCTTCGCCGGCCTGGTTACACGCCGTAGGCTTGGTGCCATAGGTGTAGTTCCCCACCCCGGTCTTGCTCGCGATGTTGCCGGCGGCGTTGTAGCCGAGACTCAGCGTGGTGACCGGATTGGTCTGCCCGAGGCCGGTGAATTTGACGGTCGCCAACCGGTTCAAGCCGTCATAGTCGAAATCTTCGCGCTGATCCCGCCCCGGGGTCTGGTCGTGGCGCTGCTTCAGGTTACCGATCAAGTCCCACTGGTAGCTCAAATTCTGCACCCCGGGGGTGGTCGCACTGCCGGTGCCGATCCACTGGATCAGGCCGGTGCGGGCATCGAACAACCGATCGGTCACCTGATCATTGCCGTAGCGGGTCTGACTGATCTGGCCGCGGGCGTCTTGGTCCCTGTAAGTCACGTAGGTCTTGGCCAGGCTGCCCCCGGCCGCTTCGCGCAGCTCCGTCAGATGCCCATCATCATTGTATACGTAGCGCACCCCCAACGGCGCGCCCAGTTCGTCCCCGGCCGCATCGAATTGCTGGAATAGGCGGCCGAATTCGTCATAGGTGGTTTTTTCCGCCCAGGTGGTCTGATCGTCCATGCTGGTGCTCACCCCGATAAGCCGCCCGAAGTCGTCGTACTGGTAGCTCCGGCTTTGGACAAATCCGTTGTGGTTGGCACTGTCGGCGGTCAGTTGGCCGCGGGTCGTGCCGGTTCCGGCAGCGTTATCGTAAGTCCAGGTGAAGGTAGCGTTCACCGGCTTAGTGCTGGTGCAGGTCGCCAGATTGTTGCTGCCCGTGCCGCTGTAATGCCGCCGTTCGGTCTCTCGTCCCAAAACATCATAAGCGTACACGGTCAACTGGCCTTTTGCGTCTTGCTGGCATTGTAACTGCCCGAGGACGTCATAGCGGTATTGCCAGAAGCCTTTGTCCGGATCGCTCATGGAGAGCTTGCGGCCGGCCCGGTCGTAGGTCATCGATACCCGGTCGGCGGTGCCGGCCAGCACGCCGTCGGTGGTCGTTGAAGTGCTCGTGGCCGCTCTCGCGCAAAAGCCCGATCCGCTGCAAGGCGCTGCGCATGTCGTTTCCGGCCTTGAGCGTCTTGGGCGGCAGCCGGTAGGCCAGCGTGTGGTTGGCATAGCCCAGGCGGAAGCGCTCGATCAGCGTCGGGTCGTGCAGACCGCGCTGGTCCAGGTAAGCAAGCGCTTCCGGACTTTGCTTCAGCGTTTCGTGGTAAAAGCCGACGACCTGGTTGAGCAGAGCCTGATCGCCGGCGGCAAGATTGAAGGGATTGACCGCCGAGCGCAGCGCCGCCTTGGGCAGCGGCTTGAGCTCGGTCGGCCTCGCCAGACGGGTTTGCATGCGGACGCTGGCATCATCGGCATTGAGCGGCGCGATCAGGGCGGGGTGGTCTTTCAGCAGCATTTCGCAGGCGTGCCCTGAAACTCACCCGGTGCAACCGCATCACCCAGTCGATCACGCTGCCGCCGGCGTTACAGGCACCCAGACAGTTCCAGAGGTTGGTCTTCGGGGTGACGACCAGCGAGGGGGTTTTGTCGTCGTGAAACGGACAGCGGCCGACGAGATTCGCCCCGCCGTGTTTTTTAAGCTCAATCCCGGCCACCGCGACCAGCCGCACCAGGCTGACCTCGCGTTTCAACCGCTCGACCTCGTGCTCCGGGATGCGCGCCATAACCGGACTCCTCCAAAACCGTGTCAAGCCCCTTGGGGGCGAAATAACTCTATTCGGAGTATACTTCGTTTCGGAGTGTCGTCAACCGCACTTCGGAAAACGGGGATTAAGGTATGGGCCAAGTTATTTCATCCCACATCGAGCCGATGGCGATCAGCACCGACGAACGGGCGTTTTTCGTGCAGCTGGGCGGACGCATCGCCGAGCGGCGCAAGGCCCAGGGCATCACCCAGACGCAGATGGCCGAGTGGCTGGGCGTCTCCCAGCAGACCGTGAATTCCTACGAGGTCGGCCGCCGGCGCGTGCCGGTGTCCACCTTGCCGATCCTGGCCCGGCACTTGGGCGTGGCCGTCGAAGCGTTACTCGGCGAAGACGCCAAACCCGGCAAGCGCGGGCCGGCGCCCAAGATTCAGCAGCAGCTTGAGCGCATCACCAAGCTGCCCAAGGCCCAACAGCGCTTCATCATGCAGATGCTGGATACGGCCCTGCAGCAGGGCGGCTCAGCGAGGATGACCCCATGAGTGCCAATCCGGACGTGCTGTTCAAGAAGCTCAAGGACCTGCCGCCGCAACGGCTGGCCGAGGTCGAGGACTTCGTGGATTTCCTCAAGGACCGCGACGACCAGGCGCGCGCGGCCGCGAGCCGGCGGCTGGGCGAGGCGATGGCCAAGCTCGACGCCCTCAACCTGCCGCCGATGACGGCCGAGGAAGTGCAGGCGGAGATCCAGGCGGCGCGCGCCGCACGGCGCGCGCGCCATGCGGATCGTCGCTGACACCAACACCGTGGTCTCCGGCCTGCTGTGGCCGGGCACGCCGCGCCGGGTGTTGGACGCCGGCCGCCATCAAAAGATCACGCTCGTCACCAGCCCCACTTTGCTCGCGGAGCTGGCCGAGGTGAGCGCACGCGACAAGTTTGCCAAGCCGATCCAACGGGCGAAGCTGTCGGCCCGCGAGTTGGTCGAGGACTACGCCCGCATCGCCCAGGTAATCGAGGCGCCCGCCCTGCCGCAGCCGGTGTCGCGCGATCCCGACGACGATGCCGTGCTCGCCTGCGCGATCAAAGCCCAGGCCGACGCCATCGTCTCGGGCGACGGCGACCTGCTTGAGCTGAAAAGCTACCAGGGCATCCCGATCCTGACCGCGGCCCAGGCGGTCACGCGGATCAATGCAAAAAGCAAGACTTGACCCTGCAAGGCCTAACCCGCGTCCGAATTCCCGGTCGCTATTCCGCAGCGCGTCGCCATAGTACTTCTGGATTTGGCACAAAAGCGCCTTTATTTACTCTTGAGATCCATCCTGGATCTATCTGTGGCCAAAGTTCCTGGACTTTTTTGAGAAAATCTCCATATCCGGGTATTAGCTCCTCAAATGGCACACCTTTGTCACCGTGCCATAGAACCACAACTATCGGGTCCCAAGTAAATCGGTCCGCTTTATATGCTGTGATCTTGTCGACATCACGCCAACGAATGGAATCACTGCAACGACCATGTTTTAGAAGAATCGCTTCAATATCCGATACTTCTATGGACCATGGGCCATACTTATGCTCGCGCGCAAGACGCCTGATTGTATTAAAAACAAGTGATTTTAAAAGCATCTTAAAACTCATCTTCTCTTCTGAATATGGCATCGAATATTCGACCACCAATGGCTTCGCCTGCTGCGCCTCCCAGAGCCGAACCAGCGATGCCTCCTGCAATCGTTCCGGCAATTGGCGTTACAAAAGAACCGCCGAACGCACTGAGTGCTCCGCCTCCTATAGCGCCCAGTGTTCCCACACTAACTTGAAAAAGGGTTCTCGCGCGATCACTTGACGTGAATACTCTTGTAGCATCGACTGTCAATGAGAAGACAACCGATGCTTTGCCGATAGCTCGGAAAACAGTGCCCGCTCGGCTAAATCCTGCGTTGGGTTTGTTCGTACTGCCAATAGAACCTGGCCGCGCGTCGGTACCTGGACGCGCAGTTTCAATAAAGTCACGAACTAGGAATGGCGTTCTAGCACGAGAGGCTTCTTTGATCGCTGATCTTCCGGCGTTATCAAACGGATCTAACTGCCGGACAAGTGCATCCTGTCTTCCACGCTCTATTCCAGCATCACCCAGCGTAGTGCCGATGAACTTAAGAATACCTTCCGCAAAAGCAAACGCTTCAGTGTCGCCCCCATTTGCGAATTTATTCCCTGTAATCTCCGAGGCCGTTCCGCCAAGCACGGCCACACGGGTGCGATCGCGTTGATTGACTATCTGGCTGTCCAGCGGGTCATCATCGCGCGGACCCTCGATGATACGAAACGCACGCGGGTCAAGACCGATTCCTGCACTATTCGACGAAAGGCTCGCGAATTGCAACGGGTTCTTGTTGAACGCGCTCTGTACCGCGCCCGATACCAATTGCACAGTATATTGTATTGCAAAGCGGATAAAGGGATTGTTTGCAAGTGTATCGGGCAATAGATTTCTTAAAAATACGCCGATCTTGAACTGCAGTAGGTTCACTGCGTTTTTGAAAATGCCCTTAAACAACCCGCCAAAAAAGAACCCCGTCGGATCGGTGAACGACAGCGGATTATTCAGCACATACGAATACCGATTCAGATTCTGGCTGTTATCCGGCGCCTGCACAAACGGATCGGCCTGGAGAAATCTCCCGAGCCTCGGATCGTAGATCCGCCCACCCATATGGATAATCCCCACCGCATCGACCATCTCGTGCCCGGTAAAGCCGTGACCCGGCCCACCGGCCGCAACCCACTCTACCCCGCCCTGTCGGGCCGGCAACCTGAACGGGTGACTCCATGAATCCTGCTCGCGCCCCGTCAATCCCAACTGTCCTGTGGCGCACGTGGCCCAGGCAACCACACAACCACCTGTCACAGCTCCCGCAAGCTCCAAACACTGATCCGCGTGCCGCTGCTGATCATCGACGACTTCGGCCTCAAACCGCTCAAGCCCGGCCAGGACGAGGACTTCCACGACCTGATCGCCGAGCGCGACCATCGTGACCTCCAACCTCGACTTCGGCGAATGGGGCGAGCCGTTCCCGAACAAATTACTGGCCGCCTCGATCCTGGACCGGCTGCGCCACAGTGCCTACCGGCTGGTTCTGGACGGCAAAAGCTACCGCGCGCCGAGACCGCTCAAGAGCGACCCCAAAAGCCGGCTTGAAAAGGAGCCCGAAACCAGGAAATAATCACCCCGTTTGAAGCGTGAAAATCGCCGGTTCAGGTGGCGCCATTAACGCGAACATCGGTGGCGCCTTTAGGGTGATCCGTGACCCCGACCCGGCCGACCATATGGTGGAAACCACTTTCCTGCGGTTGCAGGTGACATAGGAATGGCGTTTTGTCGATGCCGCAGAGGAAAGCCCGGTGGACGCATTGTTGAAATACGTGTTGAATTTTTACTCGATGGGTGAATGTCATGAAATTTCGCATTGTATACGGAATGCTTGTAATGTGCGGATATAGAACAAACCTGCGTTCAAGCTATATGCAGACACGCACACAGACAGATTTTGTTTCTGCGATGCAGCTCGCGCCGTTTGTACTGATAACATGGGTACGGGGGATAGGCGCAATGCTGTTAGCAGTGAGAGTGGTGCTGGCCGGCAGCGCGGCGTCAGTCCATTCCGGGTATCGCCGCACTCAGCGCAACTTCGGCACTGATGGGTGCATAGCACTTCTAACTTTTTCCGCTTTCACTGCGCTCTTGGCAGTTCCGGCGTTTGCGCAGGAAGCATGTGAGCCAGGGGAGGACGCGGTTACGTTCTCTGCAGGGGCGATTTACGACTATACAGTTCCGGCGGGAATCGAGAGATTGCGGATGATCGTTGCGGGTGGCGAAGGTGGCCAAAGTCTCGAGACTGGCGGCGGCAGAGGTGGCTGGGGGGCTGTGCTGACCGGAACGTTGGTCGTGACCGCAGGGGACAACTTACGACTTCTCGTCGGCACATCCGGAGGCGAATGGGTTGCAGGTGGAGGGGGCGGTGGAAGTTTTGTGGGCCTAGGTACGACAAACGACGCCTTTTCGATCACACTCGGGAACCTGCTGGTGGTTGCTGGCGGGGGCGGCGGGGGCGGTGGGGGCGGCGGGAGCGGTTTTGGTCGCGATGGAGGAGAGGGAGGTACGCTCGACGGCGGGAGTACTGGCATAAATGTGGGGAGCGGTGGCGGTGGAAGGGCCAATGGTGCCGGAGGCGTCGGTGGCCAAGGAAATGTTTTCAACGGGGGCTGGGGTGGTGGCGCTGGGGTGGAAGCCAACGGCATCAATGGGTCTGGTCCCAGTGGAGGCGGCGGCGGCGGAGCTGGTGGCAACGGTGGAAACACGACTGCCAGTGGAGGCAGCGCCGCGGTCGGTGGGGGTGCCGGTGGTGTCGGTGGTGACTTCGGCAGAGATGGGGGCTTCGGCGGGGGTGGAGGGGCGTCCGCAAGCAGCGGTGGTGGCTTCATAATAGACGGTGGAGGTGGTGGTGGTGGCTACGCTGGTGGAGGTGGAGGCGCCAGCGAGGATGGTGGCGGTGGCGGTGGTGGCGGTGGCAGTTCTTTTTTCGCGGTTGAGATGTTCGACACATCGAGCACAGCTACCAACATCGGCGACGGATCGGTGACCTTTTGCGAGATACCCGAAAATACCTTTGAACTACTGACGACACCCCTCGAGTTGGACTTTGGGGATCAACCTCTGGGTCAGCCAACAGTGCCGCAGATAGTGTCCATCGAGAACATCGGAACCGGTGCCGTTGCGCTCGGCATGTTGTTATTAGATGGTGCAGCTTATTCTGACTACGCCATCACGATGGACACGTGTAGCGGCCAGCAGCTATCGCCTGGAGAGTCCTGCAGCACCGAAGTGACTTTTACCGCCTCGGCTCCCGGCGTGCGCAAGGCGCGCCTGCGCGTGCCATCAAACGCGCAGGGTAACCCGCATTTCGTGGCCTTGACCGGCTCCCACGATGTACTGTTCGCCGACGGTTTTGGAGATTGATTTAATTAAATATGGTTTTCCCTATGAAAACCACGCTGAACATTGACGACACGGTAATGCAGCGTCTCCGGGAGGTCGCGGCGCGTAGGGGGCGCACCATGTCCGAGCTTGTGGAAGCGGGCCTTCGGCGGGTGTTGGCTGAACCAGAAGGCAGCGGGGAGCAGGCCGTTTTGCGCCCGTTGCCGGCATGGCATAGCGGTGGCGCGCGCGTCGACGTTGCCGACCGCGCCGCCTTGTACAAAGCGCTGGACGAACGTTGAGTGTTCGTTACCGATACTAATATCCTGCTTTACGCCGCCGACCAGGATGCAGAGCCGCATGACGTCTGGGTCATAGGCGAGGCCGGCAACCGCTGCCACGGCATGAATTGGGTCGTGTTGCGGGTCCGCTGAGCGGACCCGCTGCCGTGAACGATCGGCGCGGCGATCAATCCCCTACGAAGCGGGTGCCGAAGTTGATCGAGGCGACGGTCACCATCTGCGCCTGGCCGGCGAGGCCCATCGAGATCGTGATCGGGTTGCGGAAGAAAGCGCGGACCTGGGCTTCGCTGAGGCCGTAGGTGGCCAGCAGATTGGCTTTGCTGATCAGGCCGGCGATGCACACCCGGGTGCCGCGGAAGTCCTGGCGCTGAAACTCGCCGGGTTCGATGCCCTGCATGACGTTGATCGCCGACAGCGGTAATTCGATGACTCCGCCGAGCGGCAGGCCGGTGCCCGGATCGAGCAACGCCGGGTCATTCAGCACGTCGCTTTCGATCCGATAAACCGGAAACACCTGGAAGCGGGTCTGCTGGCGGACGCCGGTGCCGTTGGCGGCGAAATAGATCACGATCGGCGTCTGCCAATGGCAGAGCAGCGAACGGCTGGCACGGCCGGGTAGCGTGATGCTCGCGAGGTCGGGAATGTTGAAGTTGGTCGGCGCGGGTGCCGGATTCAACGTGATGCACGCCGGATTGGGCGGCTCGCCGGGCGGCGGCGTGCAGTCTTCCTGGAGACTGAGAAACGCGCTGACCAAGCCCAGCCATTTGACGTTGCGCCCGAACGAATCGGGATCGCCGACCTGCTCGGCGGTCAGCGGCGCGGCAAGGGCGTCGCCGGCGATCTTACTGATCGGTTCACCTCCTGGCGGCGACTGCGGATAGAAATCATCGGCGGCCGCGGCCAGCGGCAGCAGGCTGCAAAGGCAGCCGATCAACCATAGACGTAACGACATGGTCATACCCCTCTGTAAGTGTGAGATTTTTTGCGGGCTGGTGCTGAACCCAACCGGCCCGACAACTAATATACGTAAATGGCGCGCCGAAGGTGCCATCCAACGCCACCCGGATGAGCCAGACCCTTGGTGGCGCGGCGCCGGGGATGGATCCATATGGGACAATCTGCGCCGATGTTCGATGTTTCGCAGCTTCGCTTACCCGCCTTGATGGCCGCCGGCTTGACGCTGTCTGTGGCCGCGCCGGCCCAGGTCGTGGTCCTGTTTGAAGGCATCGGCGGCGCCGAGCGCCAGAACGTGCTCGCCAATCTGACCGTAGCCCGCTTGGCGACCGATCCGGAGGTGGCCGCCTGGCGCCTGCGGGCCACCGCCGGCGAGGCGCCGGATGAAGTGCGCCAGGCGCTTAGGCCGTTCGGCTATTACCGGGCGGCGGCCACGGTCAAATTCGATCCGGCGGAGCCTGAGAAGCCATTGGCGCGCATTGTCATCCGCGTCGATCGCGGCCCGCCGGTCGTGGTCGATACCGTCTCGCTGACGATCGACGGCCCGGGTGCGACGGAGCCGGGGTTCGTCGAATGGCGCAAACAATGGCCGCTGCCGGCCGGCGCGGTGCTCGATCAGCAACGCTATGAACAAGCCAAACGCGATCTGGAACAGACCGCCGCCGCTTTAGGGTACGTCGCCGCCGGATGGGTGCCCGGCGGCACCCGCATCGCGATCTCCAGGGATTTACAGCGCGCCGCGGTGACACTGGCGTTTAAGACCGGCGAACGCGCGGTATTCGGCCGGTTGACGTTCACCGGCGAGACGTTGGCGGCGCGCGTGATGCGGCGCTTCGATCCGGTCGTCAACGGCGCGCCATACGATCCCGCGGTGCTCGACCGACTGCGCGCCGATCTCGCCGCCAGTCAGTATTTCGACGAAATCGCCGTGCTCGCCGAACCCGATCTCAGCCGTTCGCCGCCGGTGGTCGATGTCCGGGTCGAACTCGAACGGCGGGCGCCGAATACTTACGAGGTGAGCACCGGTTTCGGCACGGACACGGGGCCCAGGATCGAGTTGGGTTGGAAGCGGCATTATCTTTCGCGGCACGGCGACCGCCTCGATCTGGCACTCGGCGCCCAGCAGCAGGACGGCGAATTTGTGCTACGCGGCGAATACCGCACGCCGCGCGGCGACGATCCGGGCGAATACTGGTTCGGCCGCGGACTGGCGCAGCGCGAGGACGAGGATTTTCGTTTCGAACGCACCGGCGACGGCGAAGAAGTGTTCCCGCGCCTGGACGGCGAGATCCGAACGCTCAGCCTGGGCGGCGGCCTGTTAAGCGAGCTGTGGCGTACCGGCGCTTGGCCGCTGACGCAGCGTTTGTCCCTCGATTTCACGACCGACGATTTCGACGCCTTACAAACCGCCGGGCTCGATCCGGTGCAGGCCGCGTTGCTGGCCGACAACCCGGACCTCATCCCGCTGCTCAAAAGTTCGCGCAACGTCATTTCCGCCGGGGCGCGCTGGGACCTGCGCCATATCAAAGGCACCGGCTTTGAAATCCACGGCACGCGCGCCCAAGTCCGGCTGGCCGGGGCCGCCGGCGACCTCGCCTCGGACGTCAGCTTCGCGCAGGTTTACACCACTGTGCGCCACAGCCGGATCTACCACGACCGGCACAAAGTGATTGTGCGCGGCGAACTCGGTTATACCGCGGCGAAAACCGACGAATTGACTGTCACCAGCGGCGGCGAATCGCTGGATCTTTCCATCACCCGCATTCCCGAGCGTTTCCGCTTCAAGACCGGCGGCGACCGCACGGTGCGCGGTTTCGGTTTCGAAGCATTGAGCAACAACCGCTTGGGTTCGAATCACTTGTTGACGATCAGCGGCGAATACGAATACCGGGTCGCCGACCGCTGGTCGGTCGCCGGATTTTTTGACGCCGGCAATGCCTTCAACGACTTCGGCCAACGCGACCTGCGCAAGGCCGTTGGGATCGGGGCGCGCTGGTACACTCTGGTCGGACCGATCCGCCTCGACCTCGCGCACGCTCTCGATGACCCGGGCGATACCGTGAGCCTGCATTTGACCATCGGTTCGATACTGCTATGAAGCGATTACGTTACCTGCTGTACCCGCTGGCGCTGGTCGTCGTGACGGCCGCGGTGCTGGCCTGGTACGCGCTGGCCACCACCGGCGGGGCACGGGCGGTGTTGCACCGGGCCTTGCCGGACGCCGCGTTCGACCGCCTCGAAGGGTCGCTGCTCGGCGGCCTGGTGGTGGAAGACCTGCGCTTTGCAGCGGGCGGAACGGTCGTCTCCTCAGCCCATCTCGATCTCGATCTCGATTGGGATATCTTGCCGCCGCGCCTGATCGTGCAGCGCCTGGCGGCCCGAGAGATCGCGCTCGGTTTGTCCGCCGCCAGCACGGAGGCTGGAAGTGGAAGCACCGGCCGCCTCGACTGGCCTGACCTGCGTTTACCCATCGCGATCGAAATCGTCCAGCTCGACCTCGCCGATCTTCTGCTTTCCGGCGGGTCGCTCGCGACGCCGCTGGCGATCAACGCACTGTCGGCCCAGGCGGACTTGGACGACCGGCTGGTGCTCACGGGGCTGCACATCGGCGGCATCGACTACGCCGGGAAAGGCGGCGATCTGACCTTGACCGGCGCGCTCGATCTCGCCCCACCGTATGCACACACACTCGATCTGCTCGTCGAACCGGCGGCGAACGCGGCAGATACGGGGACAAAAGTGGCCCCGATCCGCCTGGAAGCCGAGGGCTCCTTGCGTGCCTGGCGCGGCCAGGTCACCACCGGCACGCCCTGGCCCGCCGAACTGGTGGTGCATCTGGACGATCCCGGACATCATCTCGCACGTCATGCAGTCCGGCAGCTCCCCTGGCGCGCCGAGTTGACGGCGGCAACGGTTTTCTGGCCGCCGGATGAGGCGACTTACGAAGCGCGCGATCTCGATCTGACGGCGGCCGGTACGATGGAAAACTTTCGTCTTGCCGGCCGCTGGCATCTCGGCCGGCCGGCGGTTCTCGACGGCGAGTGGCGCTTGCAGGCTGCCGGTTCCGTCGACACGTTGCGTCTCGAACAATTGACCGGCGAAACGGCGGCCGGCGCCGTCACCGTGAGCGGGCAATACGAGACCCGCCTCCGGCGGGCGGCCGGCGAAGTCCGGTTCGACACCTTCGATCCCGCCCGTCTGGCGCCGGCGCTCGCCCCGCTCGGCGCCTACTCCGGAACTCTGCCGCTCACCTGGCAAGACGGCGCGATCACGCTGACCGGCGGCCATCTGCGCGGCGCCGGCGGCGCCCGGCTCGACCTCGACGGTCAGTACTCGGCGGCGCAGGCCGAAGAGGTCGGCCTGTCGGTGACCTGGCGGGATCTGCGGTGGACCGGTGACGAAACGCGCCGGACGATCCTCAGCCCCGCAGGCGAGTTGAAATTGAGCGGCACGCGGGCCGACTATCGCCTGGACGGAGCGTTCGCGCTTCAAGCCGGCGACCTGCCAGCCGGCCAGCTTGCCGTCGCGCTCACCGGCCGGGACACCGAAATCCAGCTCGACCACCTCGACGGTCACTGGCTGGCCGGCCGCTGGCGCCTGATGGGCACGGCCCAGCTCACTGACCCGCTGACCGCGCGCGCCGAACTCCGTGCCGAAGGCATCGACCCCGGGCAACTTTGGCCGGCGTGGCCGGGGAGCATCGACAGCACGCTGGTCCTCGGAGTCGAAAGCGGTCCGGCGGGACTGACCGCCGATCTCGACCTGCAACGCCTCGGCGGTGAACTACGCGGCGAGGCCCTGGCCGGTTCGGGGCGGATTCGTTATCACGCCGGGCGGATCGCCACGACCGACCTCGAAATCACGGCCGGGGGCGCCGGGCTGCGAGTTTCACCGCTGCCCGAGCCCGCCGCCGGCAACGGCGCTACACCGGCCGCCGAGCCATCGGCGGTGCCGCCGGCGGTTGCTGTGCCGATCCGGCCACACCGCCTGACGCTTGAACTACCCGACATCCATACCTGGGTGCCGCAGTGGCACGGCCGTGTGCATGCCACACTCGAAATCGAAGCGCCGCAGGCGCCCGGCTTCCCCCCGCTGCGCTGGACCCTCGATGCCCGCGACGGCGCGTACCGCGACCTGAGCGTCGCCCGGATCCGCAGCGCCGGGCGGTGTTGTTCCGCATCGGGCCTGCCGGGGACCGGCCGCCTGACTCTGGAGGGTGTGGCCTATCACCAGCAACAGGCCGATCGCCTGGTCGCCGACTGGCAGACGGACGCCGCGGCAAGATCGCTCGATATCGTGGCTGAACACGCCGGCGACCGGCTGGCGATCCGTCTCGGGGCCGGCGGTGGTCCGCTCGACCAGCCGCTCGCCGGCCGACTCGAAACCTTGGATCTGAACCACGCGGATCTCGGCGTCTGGCAACTCGAAAAACCGGCCGAATGGACGGTGGAGCCTGCCTTCCGCCGGCTGCGGATCGCCCCCTGTCTGGTCCGCACCGGCACAGCGGCGACGCTGTGCGCCGACGCCGATGTGACCGGCGACAGCCAGTCGCTTGCCGTTCGCATCGACGCGCTGAATATGGATTTACCGGCCGCCGCGTCGCTCCCGTGGCAAATACGCGAGGCGCGATTTTCGGGCAGCGCCGCTTGGCGGAGCGCTCGAGGAGCGGCGCCCGAAGTGGAATTGCATGCGGCGCTGACACCCGGCCGCCTGGAACACCGGCTCTTCCCCAGCCGCACGATCGCCATCGAACGGTTGACGCTGGCGGCGAATGGCAGCGAAGCGCACGGTTACGACCTGACGTTCGACGCCGGCACCGAAATCGGCGGGACCGACGGCCGTATTCGGCTCGCCGCCTGGCCGTGGGCCGACGACCAGTCCGCACCGGAGTTGAGCGGATTCTTGCGGCTGACCGTCCCCGATCTGGCGGCCCTGCAGCGGCTCGCCCCGGCACTCGGCATCAAGGCCGGCCGCCTAGACGCCGGGTGGGACTTGGGCGGGACGCTGGCGCAGCCGGAACTGGTCGGCAAACTAGCCGTCACTGATGGCGCCTACACCAATCCGGCCAGCGGCCTGGCCGCCGACCACGTGCAACTGACGCTCGCCGGACAACATGGCCAGCGCCTCGACCTCAACGGACAGTTCACGATGGGAGAAGGACAGGGGACGATCAGCGGCACGTTCGACGCGGCCGAGCCGCGGCTCGATATCGAATTGCACGGTCAGCGCCTGACGCTGCTCGACGGCGCCGCCGGGCGCCTGCTCGCCAGTCCCGCCGTGGCGCTCGGCTGGCAGCCGGGGCAGGTCGCCGTCACCGGGCGCATCGACCTGCCCGAAGGCGAACTGAAACCACAGGTCGGCGAGGTCATCAAGCCCTCGGCCGACGTCGTGATCGAAGGCGCGGAGGCCGACAACGCATCGCCGCCGATCGCCATCACCGGCCGCTTGACGATCGCTATCGGCGAAGGCGTCCGGGTTCGCGCCCCGGCAGCGCGGGCGGCACTCGCCGGCACGCTCGACCTGGAATGGGACAGCTCAAAGTCCCTGCCGCACGGCACGGGCCAGATCACGCTGACCCAAGGCCAGATTCGCGCCTATGGGCAGAACCTCGAACTGCGCCGCGGCCGGATCCTGTTCGAGCGCGTCCCGGTCGACGAGCCGCGCCTCGACATTCGCGCGGCGCGCGAAATTTTCGGCGATCCGCTGGTGCGCGAAGCCGGCGTCGAAGTCACCGGCACGGCCCGCCGTCCCGTGGTCCGGCTCTATACCGAACCGCCGGGCGACCAGGAAAACGCCCTGGCCTATCTGCTCACCGGCAGCAACTTCGATTACGGCAACGGCGAAGGAGCGCTCGCGATCGGGGTGTATCTGATGCCACGGCTTTGGGTCAGCTACGGCGTCGGCCTGTTCGAATCGAGTGACGTGACCAGCGCCCGTTATCAATTCTCCCGCCGTTGGAGCGTCAGGGTCGTCTCCGGCGCCCGCGACACCGGTGCCGATCTCAGTTGGAGCATCGACCGGTAACACCCCGCCGTGTGCAGGAATCCAGTCAAATACATGGGTTCCGGATCACGGCCGCGGCCGCCAGTAGCGTTCCATTTCGAGATAGGTAAACGACGCCGACCAGGTGATCATCATGAAGCCGACCAGCGCTTCGGTGGCGAGCAACAGGCGCAGCGGGCCGAACGGCGCAAGGTCGCCGTAGCCGACGGTGGTGTAAGTCACCGCCGAGAGGTAAAGCGAGTCGTAGAGCAATACCGAAACGACGCCCTCGACCTGGCCGAGGGCGGGAAAGTGTTCGGTGACATATATCGCCAGCCCGAAGATCCAGATTTCGACGGCGTGCGCCGCGAACAGGCTGCCCATCAGCACCAGCATGCCGCGCCGGCGGCGCATCCCGACGCGCGGCAGCCAGCGGTTCAGGCGCGACAGCACTTCGTAATGAAACACCACGGTCAGCGCCACGCAGCCGAGCGTGATCAGGCTGATCGCCCAATGCGCGCCGCTGCTCAGTAAATGCCACAGTTCGCTGATCATGTTTTGCTCGACTCAATTAACAAGTTGTTGAAAAAGGGCTCTCCT
>JRYH01004223.1_pt1 | contig 36286 bp, 27 predicted proteins | sample 235351 | NCBI WGS metagenome assembly JRYH01 (sample SAMN03074221, study PRJNA261480) | activated sludge metagenome | biome: Wastewater Treatment Plant; feature: Wastewater; material: Activated sludge; isolation source: activated biomass of a wastewater treatment plant treating wastewater... ...
CGATGTCGACGAGATCGAGCGTGGGGTTGGCGGGCGTCTCGAAGAAGAAGCCGCGCGTGTTGGGGCGGACGGCCGCCTCCCAGTTGGCGATGTCGCGGCCGTCGATCAGCGTCATGTCGATGCCGAAGCGGGGGCAGAGCGTCTCGACGATGTAGCGGCAGGAGCCGAACATGGCGCGCGCGGCGACGATGTGATCGCCGGCTTTCAGGAACGACAGCAGGCCCGCGGTGACGGCCGCCATGCCGGTGGCGGCGGCGCGGCAGACCTCGGCCCCTTCGAGCAGGCGCAGGCGCTCCTCGAACATGTGCACGGTGGGGTTCGAGAAGCGCGAATACTGGAAGCCGGGATCCTCGTTCTTGAAGCGGGCCTCGGCCTGCTCGGCGGAATTGTAGACGAAGCCCTGGGTCAGGAAGAGCGCCTCGGAGGTCTCGCCGTACTGGGAGCGGAGCACGCCGCCGTGGACGAGCTGCGTTTCGGGGTTCCAGGTTGCCGGATCGGCGGAAATCGGGGTCTTCTCGTGCGCCATGGGAGCCTCCTCGCTGTCGCGGGCTTCCCTTGACCGGCATCGCTGTCGGCAACAAAAAACCCGGTTGGTTCACCCCGCCGCAAATGAGCCAGGGCGAACCCTTCCGGGTATCGCACATCAGCCCTCTTTAGCGAGTTCTTTAACGTGGCTGCAAGCCGGCCGGCCAAATCACCACGGCGGCCCTTGAGGCAAGGCCTCTCGTGCCGCAGAAGCGGATTAGACCCTCGCGCCTCTTGGCGTCAAGGGGGGCTTCGTCTAAAGCCTTTGCGACCGATGTGGGGCCGCGCCGATGCGTGGGGCTCCATCCCCCTCACCGGGCGCGATCGCCGATCGCCTCCGACATCTTCCTTCCGGAGAGCGCTGTGGAGCCTCGACCCATGCCGAAGAGCGACGTGACCGCTGCCCCGGAGCCGGATGGGCCGCTCGGCGTCGCCGCGCGCGAGGGGATCCTGCCGGTGCAGGCCATTCGCGCGCTGATCTCGGGCGAGGCGCTTTCGGCGGCCGAGGCGATCGATGCCGCCCAGCTTCAGCCGGCGAGCGTCGATCTCCGGCTCGGGCCCCGCGCCTATCGCGTGCGGGCGAGCTTCCTGCCAGGGCCGGGCGGATCGGTGGCGGACCGGCTCGAGGACCTCAAGCTGCACGCGTTCGACATCACGGACGGGGCCGTGCTCGAAACGGGCTGCGTCTACGTGGTGCCGCTGCTCGAAACGCTCAATCTTCCGTATGCGATCTCGGCCTCCGCCAACCCCAAGAGCTCGACGGGACGGCTCGACGTGTTCACGCGCGTCATCGCCGACGGGGTCTCGGCCTTCGATCTCGTTCCGGCCGGCTATCGCGGGCCGCTCTATGCGGAGATCTGCCCGCAGACCTTCCCGATCGTCGTGCGCAAGGGCTCGAAGCTCTCGCAGCTCCGCTTCCGGCTCGGCGATCCGCGCGAGAGCGACGCGGGGCTCGAAGCGCTGCAGGCGAGCGAGACGCTCGTCTCGGGCGCGAGCGCCGACATCCGCGACGGGATCGCGCTCTCGGTTGCGCTCGCGGGCGAGGCGGACGGGCTCGTCGGCTACCGGGCGAAGCGGCATACGGGCGTCGTCGACGTGGACGTGGCGGGCGCCTGCGCGATCCGTGAGTACTGGGAGCCGGTGCAGGCCGATGCGCAGCGCCGGCTGATCCTCGATCCGGATCAGTTCTATATCCTCGCCTCCAAGGAGGCCGTGCATATTCCGCCGACGCATGCGGCCGAGATGATGCCGTTCAACCCGCTGGTGGGCGAGTTCCGCGTGCATTATGCGGGGTTCATGGATCCCGGCTTCGGCCATTCGCCGGCGGGTGGTGCGGGCTCGCGCGTGGTGCTGGAGGTGCGCTCGCACACGGTGCCGTTCATCCTCGAGGACGGGCAGATCATCGGCCGGCTCGTCTNNAGCCATTACCAGGCGCAGGGGCTGAAGCTCTCCAAGCACTTCAAGTAGACGACGCGCGTTCGAGAGCTTCGGACGTCCGGGCTCTTGCCGTCGCGTCACGCGGCGGCGAGGTAGCCCGCGAGGAAGCGCGCGTAGATCGCCGTCAGCGTTTCGAGATCGGCGACCGGGACGTGCTCGTCCACGGCGTGGATGGTCTTGTTGACGAGGCCGAACTCGACGACCGGACAGAGGTCCTTGATGAAGCGGGCGTCCGATGTGCCGCCGCCGGTGGTGAGCGCCGGGCGGCGCCCGGTCTCGGCGGCGATGGCGGCGACCAGCTCTTCGACCAGCACGCCCGAAGGGCTGGTGAGGAACACGTCGCCCGTGCCGGAGACCGTGAGATCATAGCGCGCGCCGATGGTGGCGGCCGCGGCGGCGCACTGCTCGTGCAGCCAAGCCTCGATGGTGCGACGGTTCCAGGTGTCGTTGTAGCGGATGTTGATGTTGGCGCGCGCCTCGGCCGGGATGACGTTCGTGGCGCGGTTCGGGACCGAGATGATCGTCGTCTGCAGGTTCGACGGCTGGAAGTGGGCCGTGCCGCCGTCGATCTCGACCGAGGACAGCCGGTCGATGATGCGCGCGAGCTTGGGGATGGGATTGTCCGCCTTTTGCGGATAGGCGGAATGGCCCTGGCGGCCATGGACGACGATCTCGCCGTTGACCGAGCCGCGGCGGCCGATCTTGATCTCGTCGCCGAGGGCCTCGGGGTTCGAGGGCTCGCCGACGAGGCAGGCGCTCACCGTTTCGCCGCGCGCCTTCAGCCAGTCGAGCACCTTCATGGTGCCGTTGATGGAGGGGCCTTCCTCGTCGCCGGTGATGAGGAGCGAGATCGAGCCGCGGGCGGGGCCGCCGTGCGCCTTCAGGTGGCGGAGCGCGGCCGAGACGAAGCAGGCGACGCCACCCTTCATATCCACCGCGCCGCGGCCGTAGAGGACGCCGTCGCGGATGGCCGCCGCGAACGGCGGATCGGTCCAGGCGCCGAGGTCTCCGGGCGGGACGACGTCGGTGTGGCCGGCAAAGCAGAGGTGCGGTGCGGCCGTTCCGATGCGGGCGTAGAGGTTCTCGACGTCGGGCGTGCCGGGCTCGGAGAACGTCATGCGGTGGCAGGTGAAGCCCGCGGCCGCGAGGACGCTTTCGAGGAGCGTCAGCGCGCCACCTTCCTCCGGCGTCACGCTTTCGCAGCGGACGAGGGCCTGGGTCAGCGCGATGGGATCGTACGGATCGAAGCTCATGGCCACCCACCCCCCTTTTCCGGACGCACTCTAATCGCGCAGAAGCTCGTTGATCGAGGTCTTGGAGCGGGTCTTCTCGTCCACGCGCTTGACGATGACGGCGCAGTAGAGGCTGGGGCCGGGGCTGCCATCGGGGAGCGGCTTGCCCGGCATCGCGCCGGATACGACGACGGAGTAAGGCGGCACGCGGCCGAAGAATTTCTCGCCCGTCGCGCGGTCGATGATCGTGGTCGAGGCGCCGAGGTAGACGCCCATCGAGAGCACCGAGCCTTCGCCGACGATGACGCCCTCCGCCACCTCGGCGCGGGCACCGATGAAGCAGTTGTCCTCGATGATCACGGGGCCGGCCTGCAACGGCTCGAGCACGCCGCCGATGCCGGCGCCGCCCGAGATGTGGCAGTTCTTGCCGATCTGGGCGCAGGAGCCGACGGTGGCCCAGGTGTCGACCATGGTGCCGCTGTCGACGTAGGCGCCGAGGTTGACGAACGAGGGCAGCAGCACCACGCCGGGGGCGATGTAGGCCGAGTGGCGCACGTAGGCGCCGGGCAGCACGCGGAAGCCGCCTTTTTTGAAGTCGTCCTCGGTCCAGTCCTGGAACTTGGGCGGCACCTTGTCCCAATAGAAAGAGCCCGCCGGGCCGCCGGGAATGAGCCCCATGTCGTTCATGCGGAACGACAGGAGCACGGCCTTCTTCAGCCACTGGTTGACCGTCCAGGTGCCATCCACCTTCTCGGCCACGCGCGCCTTGCCTTTGTCGAGAAGGTCGAGGGCGGCGACGACGGCCTCGCGGATCGGGCCGGTGGTCGCCGAGGTCACGCCGTCGCGGCTGTCCCAGGCTGCTTCGATCGTGCTCTTGAGGTCGCTCATCTCAGGTGTTCGCCTTGCTGTCGTCGGGTTTTGATCTGGCGGCGTTCATGGCGGCTCCGGCCGTCTCCTGTCAATGGCGGGCGGGCGATGCACATTTTTCCTTCGGCCCCCTTATGGCAAACCGGACGTTAACGCGGCTGGCCCATTGTGTCGGAACGGGGAGTGCACGCGGCCGACGTGGCCGAGAGCCTCCTGCATCTTTGTCATGCGTCGCAGGGAGGTTTCAGTGCGCGGCACACAGGACTTCGGGGCGAAGGATCCGAGCAACGTCGTCATGGCCGGACCGTGGGCGGGGGCCTGGGCCGGCGTCAGCGCCGAGGCCGTGGTGGACGCGTGTGCGCCGTCCCACGATGCGACCGACATCGCCCTCGTTCTCGACCGGCTGACGGCCAAGCTCGAGCGGCTCGAGCGGCGCGAGGCGGATCTCGAGAGGCTGGTGGCGGAGCTGACGGAGAAGGCACAGCAGAGCGGCCGCTTCGAAGCGCTTGCGGAAAGCCTCAGAAATTCAAGAGATTACAAGGTCGATGAGGCCGCCCGTCAGGTGCGGGAGCTGCGTGGGCGGATCGAGGCTATCGAAGGTCCGCGGGCCGATCTTGCCGGCGCTGCGCACCGCTCTCTCGTCGCCATCGACCGCAAGCTCGCGGCGTTGTCTCGGATCGAGGTGCCGGCCGCCCCGCCTGTGATCACCAAGCGCTGGGTGCTGGGGTGCGTGGGGCTGTCGGCGCTGGCGGGGGTGCTCGTTGTCTCGGTCCTCGGATCTCTGATTTAACGCGTTGTTTTTTCTTATACTTTCTTTGGTCTGATCTTTTACGCGGGCGCGTCTCTGTTTTTTACGCCGGCGCGCCCAGGGCCTCGCGGATCAGGGCCTTGGCGGCGTCCGAGTCCCATTCGGCCGGTCCCGAGAGGCGCCCGATCTCCCGGCCTTCGCGGTCGATCAGGATCGTCGTCGGCATGCCGACGGCCCTCAAGGCGGTGCCGCTTTTCGTCGTCGTGTCCGCATAGAGCTTGAGGTTTTTGACGGCGACGCTGTCGAGGAAGCGCTGGGCGGCCTCGGCCCCGGTGCGGTCTACGGCGAGGGCGACGACCTCGAACGTCTCGGAGCCCATCTCCGCCTGCAGCCGGTCGAGCGAGGGCATCTCCTCGCGGCAGGGGGCGCACCAGGTCGCCCAAAGGTTCAAAAGGATGGTCTTGCCGCGGAAATCGGCGAGCGTCCTGGGGGCGCCGGCGCCGTCGGTGAAGCTCACGTCGGCCAGGGGCGCTGGGGCGGCCTTGTAGACGAAGGTGGGCAGGCCCGGCGCGCGCTTGCGCGCCTCGGGGGCGGCAACTTGGCCTTCGGGCGCGGACAGGCTGGTGTTGTCAGGGCGGCCAAGCGTGCCGTATACCGCCGCAAAGCCCGCAATTGCGGCGAGAGCGGCCACGGCAACGATGGCCGCGTTCCTTTTTCTGGGGGCGCCACTTTTTCCAAGGACGTTGGGCGGCGTGCCGTCGTTCATGTCCACTTCCGATCTTTATGGGTCTCGCGGAGGGCCGGTTCCGGTGACAGAGAAAAACGCCAACAAGATGTGGGGCGGTCGCTTCGCGCAATCGCCCGCGGAGATCATGCAGGAGATAAATGCCTCGATCTCCTTCGACAAGGTCCTCGCGCCGCAGGACATTCGCGGATCCAAGGCGCACGCGGCCATGCTGGCGGACGCGGGCATCATCACGCGGGCGGACGCGCGCGAGATCCTGCGCGGGCTCGATCAGGTGGCCGGCGAGATCGAGGACGGGTCGTTCACGTTCCAGCGCGAGCTCGAGGACGTGCACATGAACGTCGAGAGCCGGCTCAAGGAGATCATCGGGCCGGCGGCGGGGCGGCTGCATACGGCGCGCTCACGCAACGACCAGGTGGCGACGGATTTCCGGCTGTTCGTCCGTGACGCTACCGACGGGCTGATCCGGGCCATCGGCGGGCTGCAGGCGGCGCTGGTGGCGAAGGCGGAGACGCATGCGGCGACCGTCATGCCGGGGTTCACGCATCTGCAATCGGCCCAGCCCGTCACGTTCGGGCATCATCTCCTCGCCTACGTCGAGATGCTGAGCCGCGACCGCGGGCGGCTCGTGGATGCGCGCCGGCGCCTCAACGAATGCCCGCTCGGGTCGGCGGCGCTGGCCGGCACCTCGTTCCCGATCGACCGGGACAAGACGGCCGAGGCGCTCGGCTTCGACCGGCCGATGGCGAATTCGCTCGATGGCGTCTCGGACCGGGATTTCGCGCTCGAGGTGCTGGCCGCGGCAACCATCGCGGCGGTGCATCTCTCGCGCCTCGCCGAGGAGATCGTGATCTGGATGACGCCGCAGTTCGGCTTCATCAAGCTCTCGGACCGCTTCACCACCGGCTCGTCCATCATGCCGCAGAAGCGCAACCCGGACGCCGCCGAGCTGGTGCGCGCCAAGGTGGGCCGCATCGCGGGCGCGTTCCAGGGGCTCGTGATGGTGATGAAGGGGCTGCCGCTCGCCTACTCCAAGGACATGCAGGAGGATAAAGAGGCGACGTTCGATGCGCTCGATTCGCTCAGGATCGGGCTCGCGGCGATGACGGGCCTCGTGCAGGACGTGGAGCCGCAGACGGAGGTGCTGCGCAAGGCGGCCGGGCTCGGCTATTCGACGGCGACGGATCTGGCCGACTGGCTCGTGCGCGAGCTCAAGATGCCGTTCCGCGAGGCGCACCACGTGACGGGATCCATCGTCAAGGCCGCGGAAGAGGAGGGATTGGCGCTGGAAGACGTGCCGCTCGCGGTGATGCAGGCTATCGAACCGCGCATCTCAGACGGGATTTTCTCCGTCCTTTCAGTGGAGAACTCCGTAAAGTCCCGTAAGAGCTATGGGGGAACTTCGCCACAGAACGTCGCGAAAATGGCGCGAAGCTGGGCCAAGCGCTTGGAAAAGGAGGCGGCCGGGCGTTAAAGTGCCCCGGCTGCCGCTCCCTGCCCGCATGACGGAGACGGCCTCATGGGATTGGACCGCATGATGCGTTGGGTTTCGACTGTCCTTGCCGTTCTCTCGCTGGCGTTCGCGCTGGCGGGCTGCGGCGTGAAGGGGGCACTGGAAACGCCGCAGGCGGCGCCCGAGGCGACGGCGGAGGCCCAATCCGGCCAGGGCAAGCCCGAAGGGGCCGCGGCCAAGCCGCACAAGGGCTTCATCCTGGACGGCCTGTTGCGTTAAGGCGCGGGCCCGTATAGCTCGGGGTGTCAGCTTTCCGGACACTCCCGCCCCCATGCACCATTTCCAATACAAAGACGGCGTGCTCCATGCCGAGGACGTGAGCCTCGCCGAGATCGCGGCCGAGGTCGGCACCCCCTTCTATTGCTATTCGACCGCCACGCTCGAGCGGCACTACCGCGTGCTGGCGCGCGCGTTCGCGGGGCAGGATGCCGTCATCTGCTTTGCGGTGAAGGCGAATTCGAACCAGGCGGTGCTGGCGACGCTCGCCAGGCTCGGCGCGGGCATGGACGTCGTCTCCGAGGGCGAGCTGCGGCGCGCGCGGGCGGCCGGCACGCCAGCAGACAAGGTGATCTTCGCCGGCGTCGGCAAGAGCCGCGAGGAGATGGCTTATGCCCTCAGGGAGGGCATCTTCAGCTTCAACGTCGAGAGCGAGCCCGAGCTGCTCGCGCTCTCCGAGGTGGCGCAAAGCCTCAGCGTGACGGCGCGCGTGGCGCTGCGCGTCAATCCGGACGTCGATGCCAAGACACACGCCAAGATCTCGACCGGCAAATCCGAGAACAAATTCGGCATTCCTTATCTGCGTGCGCCCTCCCTTTACGACGAGGCGCGCGGCCTGCCGGGCCTGGACGTGGCCGGCATCCATATGCACATCGGCAGCCAGANATCACCTCGACATCGGCGGCGGTCTCGGCGTGCCTTATCGCGGCTCGAACGACGTGCCGCCGCATCCCGACGAATACGCTGCGCTCGTGAAGGCGAGCCTCGGCGATCTCGACGCAAGGCTCTATCTCGAGCCGGGGCGCATGATCGCGGGCAATGCCGGCATTCTCGTCACCCGCGTGCTCTACGTGAAGGCCGGCGCGGGCAAGCGCTTCACGATCGTGGACGGGGCGATGAACGACCTCATCCGGCCGACGCTCTATGAGGCCTACCACGAGATCTGGCCGGTGGCGGAAACGGGCGGCACCGCACCAGAGGCGGTGCAGGATATCGTCGGGCCGGTGTGCGAGACCGGCGATTACCTGGCCGTGGACCGCCTGCTGCCCGCCTTCGCGCCGGACGATCTCGTGGCGGTGATGACGGCGGGGGCGTACGGAGCTGTTATGTCCTCGACGTACAATACGCGGCGGCTGGTGCCGGAAGTGCTCGTCAGCGGCAGAAGCTATGCCGTCGTGCGGGCGCGGCCCTCCTACGACGACCTCATCGGCCTCGATCGCCTGCCGCCCTGGCTCGCGGGCTGACGGCCGGATCCCTCTGCGCTGCGAAAACGTTAGCTCTTTGTAATGCGGCGCCCGTGGCGCTCATGCTAGGTTTCGGGCAATGGAACGAGATCCCACGGCGAAGACGGCGGAACGCGCCTTCGAGCGCAAGATCCTGCGCGCGCGGCTCGCGGCCGTGTTCGAGCAAGTCTGGCTCAAGCTCTGGCTCGTCGTCGCGGTCGTCGCGGCCTTCCTTCTGGTCTCCTATCTCGACCTCTGGTCGCGTCTTCCGGTCCTCGTGCACGGCGTGCTGCTCGGCGCGTTCGCGGTGGCGCTGGCCGTCGCGCTCGTTCTCATGGCGCGCGTGACGTGGCCCTCGCGCGAGGCGGCCATCCGGCGCATCGAGCAGGCTTCGAACGTGCCGCATCGGCCGGCCTCGTCCTACGAGGATACGCTCAGCGCGCCCGCGTCCGATGCCACGACACGCGCGATCTGGGCGGCGCACAGGAGCCGTATGGCGGCCCTGCTCGGGCGGCTCAAGCCCGGCAAGCCGCATCCGCGGACCGACCGTTTCGATCCCTTTGCGTTGCGCGCAGCGGCGCTCGTGGCTCTCGTTGGTGCGACCGGGCTGCTCGGGCCGGTGGCGATCGAGCGCGTGCGCTCGGCGTTCACGTTCGGCGCGTCGGCCGGGCTTGCGCAGGCCCGGCTCGACGCCAGGCTCACGCCGCCGACGTACACGGCCAAGCCGCCGGTCATGCTGGCGGACGGCGCAGGGGGCGCGGGCTCGGGCGAAGCGGGCGCCCAGGTGGTCTACGAGGCGCCGATCAAAAGCATTCTCATTGTCCGCGTCGGCGGCATGGGCGAGGCGCCGCTCGCCATCGAGGTCGTGCCGACGCAGGCCAAGGGCGAGACGGCTCCGCCCGAGCGGGTCGATGCCAAGGCCGAGGCGGGAACGGGCGATCTCAAGGAGGTGCGTTACGAGATGACGCGCTCGGCGACGGTGCGGGTCGTCTCGAGCGGGCGCGAGATCGCGCGCTGGCCGATCACCGTGATCCCCGATCAGGTGCCCCGGATCTCGCTTTCCCGGCCGCCGGAGCTGACGCCGCGCGGATCGCTCAAGCTCACCTACAAGGCCGAGGATGATTACGGCGTCGTCTCCGCCACGGCCGATCTCGCGCGCGTCAAAGAGGCGCCGCGCGAGGACCGCAAGGCCTGGGCGCGGGCGCCGGCGCTGAAGGGGCCGCGGGCCCCGCTGCTGCGCCTTCCGAAGCTCGAGCTGCGGTTGCCGAATGCCAACGCCACCGAGCAGGGGGCGCATACCTATTTCGAGATGGCCTCGCATCCGTGGGCGGGGCGCAAGGTCATCATGACGCTCACGGCCAAGGATGCGGCGGGGCAGGTGGGCCGCAGCCCCGGCTTCGAGATGGTGCTGCCGGAGAAGACCTTCACGAAGCCGCTGGCGCGGGCCGTCGTGGAGCAGCGCAAGAAGCTCATGGAGGACAGCCGCTACCGCGCCTCGGTGGTGACGGCGCTCGATGCGCTGACGCTTGCGCCCGAGGGGTTCATCGAGGACACGAAAGTCTATCTCGGCCTGCGGACCGCGCGCCATCGCCTCAAGGGCGACCGCTCGCGCGCGGCCTACAAGAGCGTCATCGATCAGCTCTGGCAGATTGCGCTGCGCATCGAGGACGGCAGCCTCTCGGATGCCGAGCGCGCGCTCAAGGACGCGCAGGACAAGCTCGCCAAAGCGCTCGAGGGCGGCGCCTCGGAGGAGGAGATCAAGCAGCTCATGCAGGAGCTGCGGCAGGCGCTCAACGAGTTCCTGAAGCAACTGGCGCAAGAGAGCGGCAATCCGCAGCAGGAGGGCCAGAACCAGGATCAGCAGACGCTCGCCCAGCAGGACCTCGAGCGCATGATGCAGAACCTCGAGGACATGGCGAAGAGCGGCTCGCGCGAGCAGGCGCAGCAGATGCTCTCCGAATTGCAGGATCTCATGGAGCGGCTTCAGTCCGGGCGGCAGGATCAGGCCCAGGCCGAGCGCAACAAAGAGATGATGAAGATGATGGAAGAGCTGGGCGACATGGTCGGCGACCAGCAGCAGCTCATGGACGACACCTTCGGCGAGCGGCGCGACGGCGAGGGAGAGGGCGAGCGCGGCGCAGAGGCACCCAAGCCGCCGCCCGGCATGAAGGGCATGGGCAGCGAGCAAAACCGCGATGGCCGCTCGGCGGGCGCGCCTCCGGGGCAGGGCCCGGCGCAGGCGCAGGGGCGCGGACAACAGCGCGGGCAACCGGGAAGCGAGGCGCAGCAGGGCCAGGGCCAGCAGCTCGGGCAGGGCAACCAGTCTCGGCGCGGGCTCGATGATCTGACGCGCCGGCAGGGGGAGCTCAGGGATCGCCTCGGGCAGCTTCAGAAAGGCCTGCGGGAGAAGGGGGCTCCGTCGAGCCAGCAGCTCGCGGATGCCGAGAACGCCATGGAGAGCGCAGAGGATGCGTTGAAGCGCGGCGACCTCGAGGAGGCGACGGAGCAGCAGTCCCGCGCGCTCGACCAGATGCGCCAGGGCGCGCAGGACATGGCGCAGGACATGATGCGGAACATGCCGCAGCGCTATGGCCAGTCCGGCGATACGCCGCGCGATCCGCTGGGCCGTCCGCAGCGCTCGCAGGGGCCGGATCTCGGAACGTCCGTCAAGGTGCCCGATCAGATCGACGTGCAGCGGGCACGCGAGATCCTCGAAGAGCTGCGCCGCCGGCTCGGGGAAGCGCGCCGTGCGCCGGTGGAACTCGACTATCTCGAGCGTCTGCTGCGGCGGTTCTAGAGTGCTTCCGGAAAAGTGGGAACCGGTTTTCCGACAAGAAGCACGACCAATCAAAAGCTTAGAGCCGTTCCGCGATTCCGCTAAAACCGGAACGGCTCTAAAACTCTGCATCGGACTTCGCCGCTTGACCCGGAGGCGGCTTTTGGCGACGCTTCGTGGTCTTGCAATGCTCTCCGGCAGGGGCGGACTTCCGATGCGAACGACATTGACGCTGATGGCTGGCCTGCTGTTGTCGCTCGTCCTTGGCGCGGCTCCCGGTGTCGCGGCTGATACGCTCGGGAGCTATCCGAAGCTTACACCCAAGCAGAAGGCGTCCGCCATCGACGCGGTCGCGCGCAAGCACGACGTGTGGCTCGAGGACGCGCAATGGTCGGCGATGGAGACCTGCCTGGATGACCTCGTCGCGAAGGGTCCGCCCGATCGGGACCTCGACGAGGCGATCAATGCGTGCTTTGGCGACATCGTTCGCGAGGATCAGCTGTTCTGACTTATGCGTGTCGAGTCCGCCCGCGATCCACTTTTTCGGAAGCCCTCTAGGACCGCGGCAGGGCGAGTGTTTCGAGCATCTTCATCACCGCGCGGATCTGCGGCGCGTCGCGAGTGAGATAGGTCTCGCCCGTATAGCCCCACCAGTCCCAGCAGCCCTGCGGGTTGACGGGCGAGGCCGCGACCTGGGGAAAGAGCACGATCAGACGGTTCGTGTCCGCCCAGTTTGCGTGGCCCGAATCCCGGATGAAGGCTTCGCCGGTGGCGGCCCGGTTCTGCGAGCAGCCGTGATAGGCGATGTGCACCCGGCAGCCGCCGGCCTCGGCGCAGGACGGGGGCACATAGACCACGCCGCTCGGCTCCATGCCGGGGTTGTCCTCGTCGGCGAGAAAGGGCCGCTGGTCGAATTCCGTGAACGTGCCCGCGGGCTTCTCCGAGCGCGGGGCGAGATCGCCGTAGATGTGCTTCAACATGCGGCCCGCCTGATCGTAATCGCAATCGACCACGTATGGCTTGGCTGTGTTCTCGCAGGCGAGACCTTCGTCATTGGTGACGAAGGCATGCCCGGCCGGCAGCTCGTGCACGTAGATCAGGTTCGCCTCGGGGACGCCGATGCGCTTGTAGTATTCGAGCGCGGAGGCGACGATGGCCGGCATCACCGTGCGGTCGTTGGTGCCGGAGAAGAGGTAGACGCGATCGCCGACGAGGCTGTCGAGGGGGTCGATGCGGCCCTGGTTCGCGAGCCTCTGCGTCTTGGCGACGAGCTGGTCCACGTTCGGCACGCCCCAGAGCGCGAGCGCGTTCAGCATGCAGCCGTTGACGGCCTTCGAGAGGTTGAGGATGGCGACACCAGGCCCCGACATCAGATCCGAGAACGCGCTGTCGGCGCAGCCGTAGGGTCCGCCCGCGATAATGCCCGCGCCCACGACGATCTTCGCATGCGCGATCTGGAACTGTCCTGCCATGTAGGCGCCGGACGAGATGCCGGACACGGAGGTTTGTGTCAGATCGGCCGAAAGCTGGGGCAGCTTGGCGAAGACGGCATCCTCGGCGCGCGAGGCGACCGGGGCCAGGAGGGCGGTCAGCGCCAGCGCCGCCAGATACGTGACCATCCTTCGTCTCAATCGCGTCACCTCGAGATGTTGCGCCAGCGCGTGCCGAATCCCGGCCGGCCGTGCGGCGGAGTCTATCGCGCCGACCGCGCGATGACCACGGGGGGGCGCCGCAGCCGCTTTCCCGACTTGGTTAGGAAGGGCCGGGGCTCGCCGGGGTCAGCGCAGGCGGACGGTCACCCGGTCCACGCGCCCCTTGGCATCGATGACCGTGAGCTTGGCGAAGCCGCGCCCGTCCGGCTGCCATTCCGTCTCGCGCCGTTTGGGATCGGAGACGACGGGATCGCCATCGATCAGCCAGGTGAGCGGCAACGCGCCGCCCTCGGCCTTGAGGATCAGAGGCTCGGCCTCCCGCTCCTCCATGTCGAGCTCGGAGCGGTCGGGTGGGAAGGAGATCAGGACGGGCGTTTCGAGGAAGGGGCCGGTGGCGACCGGCTCGTCTCCCGGCTCGCGAAAGCGCTTCAAGGGTGGGGGGAGGTCGGCGCCGGTGGCCTTGATCACGCCGGCCGGCGCCGGCCGGAACGGGGTGCGGCGCTCGGCGATGCGCGTGAAGGTGTCGAACAGGATCGGCGCGGCCGAGAGGCGGCCCATCAGGCCCGGGGTGGACGCCGCGTCGGGACGGCCGACCCACACCGCCACCACGTGGCGCCCGTCGTAGCCCACGGCCCATGCGTCGCGGTAGCCGTAGGAGGTGCCCGTCTTATAGGCGATGGCGCCGCCCTTCATGCCCGGCGGTGGCGGCGCGCCTTTCAGGATGTCGGTCACATACCAGGCGGCCACCGGCGACAGAAGGCGGCGCCGCGCCGGGGACGGCTTCGCCGCCGGCTCGTCCTGGCGCCAGCGCAACGCCACCGGCTCGCCGCCGCGGGCGAGGCCGGCATAGAGCGCGGCGAGATCCTTGAGCGTGAGGCCGACGCCGCCGAGCGCGACGGCAAGCGAAGGCTGGGCGTTCGCGGGCAGCGCCGGCGCGATCCCGGCGCGGCGAAAGCGGCCCATGAGGCGGCCCGGCCCGACGGCGGCCAGCACCTTGACGGCCGGCACGTTGAGCGAGCTTGCGAGCGCCTCGCGGATGGTGACGGTGCCGTGGAAGTCCTCGTCGAAGTTCTCCGGACGATACGTGCCGAAGCGCGTCGGGCGATCCTCGATCAGCGTCTCGGGATGGGCGAGGCCGTTCTCGAACGCGAGCCCGTAGATGAAGGGCTTGAGCGTCGAGCCCGGCGAGCGGATGGCGTCCGTCATGTCGATGGCGCCCTGGCGGCCGGCGTCGAGGTAGCCGGCCGAGCCGACGTGCGCCAGGACCTCGCCGCTCGCCTCGTCCACGACGAGGACGGCGGCGGAGAGCTTAGGCCCCAGGAGGCGCGTCTGCTCGGCCGCGAGCGTCTCGACGGCCGCTTGCAGGTCTCGGTCGAGGGTCAGGCGATGGACGGACTGGGCGGGATGGGTCGCGGCCTCCGCTTCGGCGAGGTGGGGCGCGAGCTTCGGCACCTCGCGCCGCTCGGTCGGGATGCGCTCGCCCTTGGCGCGCTCGGCTTCGGCCTTGGGAAGAACGCCCGCCGCCACGGCGCGGTCGAGCACGCGATCGCGCGCGCGTCGCGCGGCCTTGCTGTTGCGGTCCGGGCGGCGCACTTCAGGCGATTGCGGCAGCGCCACGAGGAGGGCCGCCTCGCCGGCCGAGAGGTGACGCGGCTCCTTGCCGAAATAGGCGAGGGAGGCCGCGCGCACGCCTTCGATGTTGCCGCCGAACGGGGCGAGCCGGAGGTAGAGGCGCAGGATCTCCTCTTTCGACAGGCGCTCCTCGAGCTGAAGCGCGCGTGCGATCTGGCGCAGCTTGCCGGCGCCCGTGCGCTCGTGCTTGCCCTCGAGCAGGCGCGCCACCTGCATGGTGAGGGTCGAGCCGCCGGAGACGATCCCGCCGTGGCGGATCAGCAGGTAGGCCGCCCGCAGCACGGCCAGCGCGTCCACGCCGCCGTGCTCGTAGAAGCGCTTGTCCTCGAAGGCCATCAGCATGGCGAGGTAGCGCGGATCGACCTCGCTCACCTCGAGCGGCAGGCGCCAGCGGCCGGCCGGTGTGGTGAAGGCCCGCAACAGGCGGTTCTCGCGGTCGAGCACGGTGACGGAGGCTGCCTCCGCCGCCGCGAGCGGGAGCGGGCCGATCTCGGCCTTCGTGGTCTCGATGACGGCGCGCGTGGCGATGAACCCCGTCGCCACCAGCGCGAGCGCGAGCGCCGCGTAGCGCCAGGTGGCCGCGCGCCTCCTTTTGCGAGGAATGGGCGCGGAAGGCGTTTCCGCCGCGGCCGGCTTTGGCTTGCGGATCGGGAGGCGCATGCCGGTTCCTACTTCTTGACGACGAGGGTGCCCGCCTCCGAGCGCGCGTAGCGCTCGGGCCGGTACATATCCTCGACGGTCGCGGCCGGATGGACGAAGGTGCCGGGCGTCACCGCGCGCACGATGTAGGCGACCGTCGCGGAGGCCGCGACGCCCTTGCGCATCGCCGGCTGGGCTTCGGCCGCGGCCTCGCCGTCGCCGTCCGCGTCGCCTGTCTGATCGTCGCCGTTCTCCTCGCTGTTGGTCGCCTCACCGTTGCCCGTCGTTGTCGCGGCGCCGTTGCTCCAGAGGTTGAAGGCCGCCACGAACCGGTCGTCGCGGAACTCCGTATGCTCCGGACGCAGCGTCGTCCGCAGCCAGTCGAGCGTCTTGATGTCGCCCGAGTCGACGAGCCGCGGGTTCTCGATCTCGAGCCCGGCGGGCAGGCGGTCCACCAGCAGCACGCGGCCCGCGGCCTCGTCGCTCTCGATCTTCAGCACGGCGACGAGACGCGTGTTCTGCGCCAACTCGTGCGTTCCGCCCGAGGATGCGAGATCGATCTCCTTGCCGTCGAGCGTGTAGTAGCTGCGCGTCACCGTGAAGCCCTTCGCCGAGGCCGGCTCCGGCGTCAGGGCCGCGCCGATCACGCTGACGACGACATCGGTTGCGGCGTCGCCGCCGTTCGTGATGGTGACGCCCCGGGCGATGTCGTCGGCGGAGAGCGCGCGGAGGAGGTTGCCGCCGACCGGCGTGCCGTCGATGGCCACGTCCGCGAGCTTGGCCTGATCGCCGAGCGCGTGCGCGGCGAGCAGCATCCACGCCTGCTCCTGCGTCGAGGTGTAGGTGCGGGCCTGGTACGCCTTGGCCACCACGGTCACCAGCCGCGGCGTCTCGGACTTCACGATGTTGCTTTCGGAAGCGAGCGTCACGAGGGCCGCGCCATCGCGGATGTCGGAGCCGTAGTCGGAGCGCGCCACGGTGCGCTCGCCCGGTGCGTCGAACGCGTCGAGGGCCGCCTTGAAGGCCGTCTCCGCGCGCACCTTGTCGCCGACCATGGCGAGGGCGGCGCCGAGCTGGGCTTTGCCGAGCGGCGTCGTGAAGCGGTCGAGGCGCGTATCGGCGTAGTAGCGCAGCTCGCCGATGGGTGCCCGGCCGTTGCGTGCGAGCACGTAGAGCGCGTAGGCGCGATCCTCACCGCCCTGGGTGAAGTCCTCGCCGTTCAGGGCGAAGTTCTGCAGGCGGTCGAGGGCCTGGCTGAAGGGAAGCTGGCGCACCTCGTGGCCGGCCTCTCGGGCCCGGGTCAGGAAGTCGGTGACGTAGCTCGTGAGCCAGAGATCGGTGTTGCCGGGGCCCCAGCTTCCGAACGCGCCGGTGCTGTCCTGCATGTCGAACACGCGGGCGATCGCGCCCTGCACGCGCTCCTTGAGCTCCTTGTCCGCGCCGATGCCGATGCTGGTGGCGACGGCGTTGGCATAGAGGAGGGGCAGCGCGCGCGAGACGGTCTGCTCCGCGCAGCCATAGGGATAGCGGTCGAGCGCGGTCAGAAGGCCCGGCACGTCCATCCTCGCGGCCGCGCCGACGGAAAGGTTGATCCGCGTGCGGTTCTCGATCAGGCCGGCCAGCAGGTCCTTCGACAGCGTGAGCTTGCCGCCCCGAGGCGCGAGGGAGGCCACCGTCGTCCGCTTGATGTCGCCGGCGGGCGGCTTCACGTCGAACTGAAGGCGGCGCGAGATCGAGAGCCCGTCGGGGCCGGCGACGGTGACGTCGTAGAGGTGCGTGCCGACATCGGCCGGCTTGAGGCTCACCTGCTGCGACTTGCGCTCGCCCGTTCCGAGGTCCACCGCGGCTTCGGCCAGCGGCGTGCCCGCGGCGGCGGGATCGACGAGGCGGGCGGTGTAGCGGCCCACCGGGCCATCGACGTTGTGCAGCGAGAGATCGACGGTCGCCGTGTCGCCGAGCGTGAGGAAGCGCGGCGCGGAGGCCGTCAGGGCCACCTCGTCGCGCACGATGACATCGCGCGTGCCGTGGCCGAGCTTCGTCGACGTCCAGGCCACCGCCATCACGCGTACGGTGCCGTTGAAGCTCGGCAGCGTGACGTCGACGCTGGCCGTGCCGTCGGCGGCGACGGGCACGATGCCGGAGAAGTAGGAGACCGTCTCCTCGACGGGCGGATTGCCCTCGAGGCCCTGGCCCTCCATGCCGTCGCCGCCCGAGCGCAGCTTGCCGCGCTCGGCGCGCATGCCGTCGATCAGCCGGCCGTAGAAGTCGCGCAGCTCGAGCGCGAGCTTCTGCTGGGCGTAGAAGTGGCTCTCGGGGGCCGGCGCCTGATAGCGGGTGAGGTTCAGGATGCCGACATCGACGGCCGCGATCGTCACGCGCGCGGACTCGCCGGCATCGAGCCCTTCCACCTTGACGGGGATCGTGAGTGTTGACGCGCCCTTGATCTTCGCCTCCGTCGGCAGCGCGACCTTGAGCGTGCGCGCCGTCTGGTCGAGGCCGATCCAGCGGACGCCGATGGCGCGGTCCGGCATGCGTTTCGTCTGCTCGTCCATGGGGCGATAGAGCAGGGCGGCCGCGTAGGCGCCGGCGCCCCAGTCGCTGCCGACGGCGATCTCGACGTCGCCGCCGCCCTTGGCGATCTCGACCTCCTCGGCGAAGAGCAGGCCGCGTCCGAGCACCGTGACGAGCGCCTTGCCGCCCTGCTTCGAGGCGATGCGCAGCTTTGCCGTCTCGCCCGGCTTATAGGTGGCTTTGTCGAGCGCGACGTCGAGCATCTCGGGGCTCTCCGCCGTCTCTCCGGCCGTGTACCAGCCCGCGTTGAAGACCACGCTCGACAATGCGCCCTCGCTGCCGGGGGACGAGACTTCGAGGCGATAGCGGCCATAGCTCACGTCGGCCGCGATGGCTGCGGGGCTGGCGGCCGAGGCGTCGATCGCCCCGCTCGCGACCTTGCGCGTCAGCGTCTGGCTCTCGTAGGTCCAATAGCCGTCGCGGCGGTACCACTGCCACGAGGTGTCGAGGCGGACGAGCTGCCAGTCGAGATGGGCGGCGGCCTGCTTGCCGCTGCCATCCAGCATCACGACCTCGAACTTCGCCTTCTCGCCCTCGCCGAGGGCCGACGTCTCGAACAGCGGCTTGATGCCGATGCGCGCTTCGCCGAGGCTCACCGGAAGCACGATGGCGCGCTCGATGCTGCGCCCTCCCGCTTCGCGCAGCCGCACGAGCACGTTGGCTTCGAGCGGCTTGGCCGTCTTCGTCACGGCCGGAAGCGTGATGGCGAGCGCGGCCTTGCCGTCGTTGTCGGTAAGGGGGAGCTTATCGAGCGGCTGGCGCACGGGGCTCACGCTCTCGTCGGCCTGGCCGAAACGATAGCCGGCGTAGCCTTCGAGATCCTTGGCCGACGGGCGGACGATGATGTCGCCTTCGAGCGACAGGCCGGCGGCCGGGGGGCCGTAGAGATAGCGGCCGGCCACGGCGACGGTCTTGGTCTCGTCGGGCGCGAGCTGGCCACTTCCCTCCGTCAGCGTGAGATCGAGGCGCTCGGGCACGAAGTCCTCGACGAGAAACGAGGTCTGCGTCAGCGCATCCGCCTTGGGGTCGGCGTGCAGGCGTGCGCGCCAGGTTCCCGTCATCGCTCCGCCGCCGAGCGTCAGGCGGAGGGTGCGCCCGCCGAGGCCTTCGTCGGCGAGCGGGTAGCGGCCGTGCTCGACGCCGTCGGGGCGCACGACGATGAGCGTCGTCGGCAGCGTCGCGGCTGCGCCCGTGCCGTCGCGCACGAGGGCAGTGAGGTTCACCTCCTCGCCCGGACGGTAGACGCCGCGCTCGGCGTAGAGGAAGCCGTCGAGCGGGCCCGGCGCATCGCGGCCCTTGACGCCGCGGTCCGAGAGATCGAACGCGTTCGTCGAAAGGTCGAGGAAGGCGTATTCGCCCTCGCCCTTCTCGGCCACGAGGATGGCGGGCGCGTTGCCGCCCTCGCCGCGCGTCTGGCCGGGTGCGAAGCGGACATAGCCGCGCGCGTCCGTCTCGCCGGTGGCGAGCACCTCGTTGTTGCGCGCGATCAGGCGCACGCGGGTCGCCCCGATCGGATCGGCGGTGGCGAGCGAGCGCACGAAGGCGTGCACGCCGTCGTCGCCGGAGAAGGCGGTGAGGCCGAGGTCCGAGACGATGAACCACTGCGTCGCCTGCTCGCGCCAGTCGTCTTGCGGCACGTCGGCGGGGCGCGCGACCATGGCATAGGCGCCGGGCTCGAGCGTGCCGATGGCCTCGCTCACGGGGAAGGCGGCCGTCACCTCGGCATTGAGCTTGGTGGCGACCTCGAGCTCGCCCTGGTAGACGCGGCTGCCCGTGCGGTCCTTCAGGCCTTCGAGATCGTGGCCGCTGAGCTGGCGGTCCATCTCGCCGTTGTTGATGGCGTTGGCGAGACTGCGGTCGCCGATGCGATAGACCTCGACCGCGACGCGAGCGGTGTTGATGGCGACGAGCGGGATGCCCTGCTGGCCGCGGCTGGGCAATACGTAGCTCTTGCCTGTGAAGTGCACCATCGGCTTGCGGTCGGGGACATAGACCGCGAGCGTGACGGCCTTGGCGAGCGCCTCGTCGACATCGGAGGGGAGGCCGGCGCGGATCTGGATCTCGTAGCGCTGGCCGTGCTCGACGCCGTCGATGCAGAGCTGGCTGCCCTCGGCGGATACCGCCTGCGGATCGCGGCCATTGACGGAGACGAACTTGGCGAAGTCCGTTTGCGCGCGCGACAGGGTTTCCGAGAACTGGATGCAGACGCGCGGCGTGGCGGCGTCGCCGTCGGTCGCGTAGTCCGTCATGCGGAAGCCGTGCTCGGCGCGCAGCTTCTCGTAGGCCTCGCGCACGTCGGTGGCCTCGGTGAGGGCGAGGCTGGTCTTCAACGCATCGATGGCGGGGCGCCAGTAGGAGCGGCGCTTCATCGCCTCGCCGAGCACGGCGAGCGCGCGCGCCTTCATGGCGGGATCCTGGCTCAGGCGATAGGCACGATAGGCCGCGCCCGAGGCGTTGACGGGCAGATCGTAGCTCTCGGAGCTGTTGGCCTCCGCCCTGATGACGAGAAGCGCCTTGGCGAGGCCGATCCAGCTCTCGGGGCTCTTGCGGTCTGCGACGACGGCGGCGGCGTAGGTGCGCGAGGCGGCGCGCGGATCGGGCCCCATCTGCCGATCCGCCGCAGCGCGCAGATCGGGCGCGCGGCGGCCGTCGGTCTTCCAGGTGTTGCGGATATAGCTCTCGTAGCGGTCGGCATCCTTGGCCACGCCCCTGTGGGCGAACACCGGCTCCTCGGCCATCGCCGGGGCCGAGAATCCTGCCGTGAGAAGGGACAGTCCGAGCAAGAGGGAGAGGAGGACGCGCATCGTCGTTCGACCCTTTTGAGCTTTGGACGGATTTGGTCCGACGCCAATTCTGCTGGATGGACGATACATCGCGGCATCCGGCGGCGTGAGCCCATCACACCCGAATGATCAAACGCGGGCGGCAAGCCGGAACTTGCCGGTAAATTCCGCTCGATGCAGATGTCTGGGGCCGGCGGGCCTGCGAACAGCAAAAAGCCAGCCCCTTGGGAGCTGGCTATGAGGACACCTCGGGTGCCTTGTTTGATCGCTGTTGTGACGGACCGGGCTCGATCTCGTCGAAATGTTCTAATGGCGGAGAAGCGCCGGAGCCGGGGCCTGCTCGGCGCCCGCGATCAGGGAGGGATCGAAAAGAGGCACGGCCCGGACGGGAGCCGTCTTGCGCTCCGCGTTGAAGCGGCCCGCTGCCCGCCAGATCTGGGCGAAGGAGCCTGCGGCCCGCGCTGCCGTGGCGGGGGAATCGGAGGAGAACTGCTCGTAGGTGTCGCGGCGCTGCGGATCGCGGCGCATGCAATCGCCGATCCAGACTGTGCTCGAATCGAGCACGAGCTGCTCGTGCGCGTCGAGCAGGCGCGCATCCGTGACGAATCGGCAATCGGCGTGCTCGGGGCTCGGTGTCTGCGTCCGCTTGGTGAGGACGATCTCGACGGTCACGCCTGCTTCGGCCAGCTCGGCGGCAAGTCCGCGCAGGGCGCACGCGGCCGGGCTCTCCATCGAGAGGGCCAGCAGGCGGTAGCTCAGGGCGCTGGCTCCGTCGCGTTTTGCGGCTGCAAGGTGGTCAGAAATAAAGGTCTTCAGTCGGGCTTCCTTCTCCTCCTTGGTCATGGGGTGCTGGCGGGGGGATGAGCCGAGGCGCATACGGAGATGTCCTTTTTGGGGAGCGGCGCGGAGGCCAGTCCCGTCGTGCAGTCGCGGGGTCATTTAGGCGACAAGACAGTTAAGCAAGTGTTTCGGAGGATGGTGCTCGACAGGAGACGTTCGTCGCACGCCGTTGCGCGCGTGCCGTTCGGAGCGAGGATCGGGAGCCATGTCAGACCTTTGCCGGATTGAGCCGACGCGCGATCGTCGCTGCGTCGCGGTTTGAGCTGGTTGCGTCGGTGTCGATGACCTCGGGGCCCCGGCGGGTGATGTCGCCCTCGTCGCCTGGAATTGCAGCCAAGGCTTCGATCTGCGGCAGGCGGGGGGACCCGGCCTTAGCCTCGGCGAGGGCGAGCGGCCGTTGCGCCTCCGCCTCCTCCATCCGGTCCGGCCGCAGGGCCTCCGCCAGGCGCCCGATCAGGCCGTTCTCGTCGTCCGCGGACGGAAGGGGAAGCGAGAGGGTGGCCGTCTCCCGCTTCAGCACCACGTCGACACGGGGGCCGGCGGCGGCGGGTTCCGCGGCCGCGGTCTCCACCGGAATGGCGGTGGCTGGTGCGGCGTTGTCTGTGTCTTCCGTTTCTGCAGGCGCGGGTGCCAGATCCGCGGTCGCCTCCGCCTCATCGGCTTCAAGGACGGAGCGGAATTCCGCGGCTGCGCTGCGGGCGTAGGGTCCGAACCCTTCCATCGCGGGGACGGACGGCGCGTGTGGGGGGCGCAACGGCGGCCGGCGCGGCGCGTCCATCCGAGCTGCGGGCGGCGGCTTGGCTGCGGTCCGCTGCGGCGGCTGCCCGGCGGCGGTGGGAGCAACCAACGGCTCTACAGGCTCTGGAGCGTCTGCGCGGTCCACGTCCGAAAGCTCCGCGCCCGAAAGACTTGTGTCCGTGGGCCATATTTCAGTGGGCCATGTTTCAGCGGGTCCGTCGGTGCGCGCCGTGAAGCGGGGCTCGTGCCGCAAGGCCGGCTCGGGGCGGAGGATCGGTTCCGGGTGCAGGAGATCGCGCTCGATGCGGCGCCGGCTGGCCTCCGCCTCGGCGCGCCGCGCCGCACCCATGACGGCGCCGAGGATGATCTCCGACCAGGCCCCGTGCCGGAACTTGTAGACCCGGAACGCCTCGGAGCCCGCGAACTTCGAGCCCTGCCGCTCGAGCATCTTCTGGACGGCGCCGTTGAAGGGCGTCCAGGTGCGCTTGAAGATGCGATCCTGCTCGAAGCTCGTAAACAGGTTGGCGAGAAGCTGGGCTTCGGTGCGCAGCTCCTCGCGCTCGGCCCGCGAAAGATGCGGTGGCGCGTCGAGCGGCACGGCGACGTAGTAAGCGCCATGCAGGTCGAAGACGACGTGGCGGAACAGCTCGAAGCTCTCGCGGATCTCGGGATCGCGGTGGATGTCGTTGAAGCGGGACAGGATCTCGATCACGGGCCCGCGCTCGGCCTCGCGCATCTTGGGAACGAGCCCGGCCATGCGATGGCCCGGACGGCCGATCGAGACGAGGAGCAGGCAGATGTCGACGAAGACGGCGACTCCGAGCGGGACGTAGTCGCGTTGCGTCAGGCCGCCGCCGTCCGTGGAGGGCAATCCCGCCTGGGCGTGCTCGACGGACTGGATCGCTTTCTTCTGAAGCGCGCGCAGCTCGTCGGCGGATGGCGGCAGCTTGAAGGAGAGAAGGCCGTAGAAGGTCGTCGTGAGACGGCGGAACGCCTCGATGGTCGCTTCCGGCCCCTCGACGGCGGCGATGGCGGGCGTTTCGAGCACGGGCAGCTCGCTCAGGGCGCGGACGGCGCCGCGCAAAGCCTGCGCCAGCTCCACATCGGGGCAGACGAAGCCGCCGGCCTTGGGGTCGCCGAACGTCGTCTGGGCGGCGCGGTCGGCGAGATCCTGGCGGAGCTGCTGAAGCTGAGGATCGCCGCGCAACGCGTTGAAGCTCGAGACCGTCATGTCGAGCTTGCGCCCGAGGTCTTTCATGAAGGCGTTGCGGGTGCCCGATTTGGGGTCGATGAGGGACGGATCGTTGCCGGCGATCTTGACGAGGTCGCCGTCGAGGGCGGCCATGTCCGTCTTCAGCGCGCCGACGCGGCCGGCGACGAAGTCGGAGGCGAAGGAGAAGCGCTCGGCATCGGCCTCGCGCATGCGCCGGCGCGGTCCGTCGCCGGGCTTGCTGTTGGGACAGGACTTTCCGGTCTCGCGCTCGGTCTCGGCCTTCTGGCGCGAGACGGCGGCGAGCTGGAGAAGCGTCGCGTTGAGCTGCTCGAGGCGGGTCGAGGCGGCGTTGAGGGAGGTCTGCACGCCGGTGACGGCCAGCTCCGCCGAGCGCGAGCTTTCGCCGCGGCTTTCGAGCACCTTCCAATAGAAGCCGAACCCGAAGCCGACGGAGATGAGGCTCAGGAACAGATAGCCCGCGATGTAGGCGAGGCGTGTCGGTGTGCCGATGGGCGAGAACATCTGGTCGAGTAGCCAGATGATCATCGTCATCAGCATGGCGACGGAGAAGCCGATGATGAGCTTATGGACGAGCGGCAGCTCGCCCATGTTGGCCTGGATCAGCTCCAGCATTCCGACATAGGTCGCGACCCACGAGAGGGCGCCGAGCCCGAGGATCAGCACGCGCTTCTTGAGATCCCGCGGCGGGAACGATCCGGGCTCGCCGCCCGAGGCATCGGGGAGCAGCCCGAGCTTCAGCGTGTGTGCAAAGAGGGGTTGCGAACGCCCCGTATCCGGCGCGTACACCATGGGTGACGACCTGTTCCTAGAGCGCTCGACCGGGCGGCTTTTTGGTGCCCGTGCGCAAGCGCAATACGCGATAAAGCCGATCAACCCCCGGCGTCTCGTGATCCGGACTTTGCGTAGTCGGAATTTTTGTCGCGAGTGGGGCTGAAAGGCGGCGGCGGGCGGCGCAGCGATGGCGGAATCGGAGTGGATGCCTGAGGGCGTCCCCTCCGGAACGGTTGAGCGGAGGGTTGCGATCCGCTACTGACGCGGCATCTGTTTCCTCTCATCCCAGGGGTCTCCCATGCGATCCGTCATGAATGCCGTCTGGCCGGCTGATACCTTTCAGCCGGTGCGCGGGGTGGCCTCCGGCTCGTGGCTCGATCGCCTGTCGGCGGTGGTCGCGGCCGCGGCGCTCGTGGCCGTCGCCGCCTCGATCCTGATGGAGCAGGCGCCCGAGGCCGCATCGTCCCAGCAGGCGGCATCGGGGGAGGCCGCGTCTCCGCGCCTGGCGCCCGCCGGCGCCGAATGGATGTTTGCCGGCTATTCCGGCGTGCCCTTCACGTATCCGAGCGATGTGACGCTCACGAAGTCGGGCACGCACGACCTCACGGCCAAGAACGTCGGCTGGGACGGCAAGCCGTTCGTCAATCCGATCTACTACGGCGCGCGCATCGTGCGCTTCGGCGCGGGCCGTGTCGGCACGATGCTCGACTTCACCCATTCGAAGACGATCGCGCGGCTTGCGGAGCAGGTGGATCTCGAAGGCACGCTGAACGGCGCGCCCGCTCCGGCCCGGGCCACGCTGCGCGACATCTTCCGCCGCCTGGAGGCGAGCCACGGCCACAACATGCTGACGCTGAACGGGCTGTTCCGTCTGCCGAGCTTCGGCGTGCGGCTTCAGCCTTATGTCGGTCTCGGCGCGGGTGTCTCGCTGCCGCACGCCGAGGTGCAGATGGCGAACGCGGACGTGCGGACCTACGAGTATCAGGTGGCCGGTGCGGTGGGGCAGGCGCTGATCGGCCTCGAGGTGCGCACGGCTCGCGTCTCGTATCTCTTCGAATACAAGTTCACGTTCGCGCCTTACCTGATCCCCCTCTCGGAGCAGGACGGAAGCTGGCTGCCGCTCGATCTCTGGCGCCAGCTTCGGAACTGGCTTTCGGGCGAGCCGCCGCCGGGCGGTCACATCCGCACGCAGCTCACGAGCCATCAGGGGATTTTCGGACTGGGGATCCGCTCGGCGCCGCTCGCGGCGGCGCCGTAGGGCCACCTCGCGCGCTGGACACGGCGAGGCTTCTGCAGCGATCAGCCGCTGTGACGCTCGCCGAAGACGTAGCCCGAGCCGCGCACGGTGCGGATGGGGTCGCGCTCCTTGCCGCGGATCAGCGCCTTGCGCAGGCGGCCGACATGGACGTCGACGGTGCGCTCGTCGACGAACGCGTCGCGGCCCCAGACGCCGTCGAGGAGCTGGGCGCGCGAGAGAACGCGGCCGGGGCTCTCCATCAGGAACTCGAGAAGGCGGAACTCGGTGGGGCCGAGATGCACCTCGCGCAGGCCGCGCATGACCTTGTGGGCCGGGCGGTCGAGCTCGATGTCGGCGAAACGCAGGACATCGGCGAGGCGGTCCGGTGAAGCGCGGCGCAGGATGGCCTTCACGCGCGCCATCAGCTCGGGAAGCGAGAACGGCTTCACGACGTAATCGTCCGCGCCGGTGGAGAGGCCGCGGATGCGGTCTCCCTCCTCGCCGCGGGCGGTCAACATGACGATCGGGATCGCCTTCGTCTCCATGCGCGCGCGCATGCGCCGGCAGATCTCGATGCCGGAGACGCCGGGCAGCATCCAGTCGAGCACGAGCAGGTCCGGCTTCTCCTCGGCGACGAGGATCTCGGCCTCCTCACCGCTCTCGGCATGGGCGACGCGGAAGCCCTCGGCCTCGAGATTGTAGCGCAGCATCTCGGCGAGGGCGGCTTCGTCCTCGATCAGGAGAATCTTGGCAGTCATCGTGCGTTGGCTTTCCAGTCGCATCTCAGTCGCGAGAGAAGAGGGTCGAGCTCGTGTGGTCGCTTTTCGGGCGGTCGTCGGCGATGTTGGCGCCGCGCACGAGGAAATGCACCGTCTCGGCGATGTTCGTCGTGTGGTCGCCGACCCGCTCGATGTTCTTGGCGCCGAAGAGAAGGTGGGTCGAAAGGCCGATCGAGCGGGGATCCTCCATCATGTACGTCAGAAGCTCGCGGAAGAGCGAATTGTACATGGAGTCGATGCGCTCGTCGGCGCGCCAGACGGCGAGCGCGCGGTCGGCGTTGCGGGCGGCGTAGGCGTCGAGAACGTCCTTCAGTTGCTCGAGGGCGAGGTCGCCCATGTGGCGCAGGCCGGTCATGAGGGGCTTCGGATGGCTCTCGTGGGCGATGGCGAGCGCGCGCTTGGCGATGTTCTTGGCGAGGTCGCCGATGCGCTCGAGGTCGCCCGTGATGCGAAGCGCCGCCATCACATGGCGCAGGTCGTTCGCCAGCGGCTGGCGGCGGGCGATCATGGTGATCACCTGCTCCTCGATGTCGCGCTCGAGCTGGTCGATCTGCTTGTCCGCCTTCACGACCTGCTCGGCGAGGTTGGGATCGCGCCGCTCGATGGCGTCGAAGGACTGGGCGAGGATGTGCTCGGCGAGCCCGCCCATGTGCGCGATCTTCTTGTCGAGGAGCGCAAGCTCCTCCTCGTAGGATTTCACGATGTGCTCGTTCATGTCGTCTCCTTTGGGCCAGCCGCTGGCGAGGCAATCTGCGATCAGCCGAAGCGGCCGGTGATGTAGTCCTGCGTGCGCTGGTCCTTGGGGTTGGTGAAGATGGCCTCGGTCGGGCCTTCCTCGACGAGAACGCCGAGGTGGAAGAAGGCGGTCCGCTGCGAGACGCGCGCGGCCTGCTGCATCGAGTGCGTGACGATGATGATGCAGTAGTTCCGCTTCAGCTCGTCGATCAGCTCCTCGATCTTGGCGGTCGCGATCGGATCGAGCGCGGAGCAGGGCTCGTCCATGAGAATGACGTCGGGGCTCACGGCGACGGCGCGGGCGATGCAGAGGCGCTGCTGCTGGCCGCCCGAGAGGCCGGTGCCGGGATCGCCCAGGCGGTCCTTCACCTCCTTCCAGAGGGCGGCCTTCTCGAGGCTCGTCTGGACGATGTGGTCGAGCTCGGCCTTGGAGCCCGCGAGGCCGTGGATGCGGGGGCCATAGGCGACGTTCTCGTAGATCGACTTCGGGAACGGGTTCGGCTTCTGGAACACCATGCCGACGCGGGCGCGGAGCTGAACGACGTCGAGGCTCGGATCGTAGATGTCCTCGTTCTCGATCGTGATCGTACCGGTGACGCGGCAGATCGGGATCGTGTCGTTCATGCGGTTGATGCAGCGCAGGAACGTGGACTTGCCGCAGCCCGAGGGGCCGATGAAGGCCATCACGCCGCGATCGGGGACGTCCACGTTGACATCGAACAGCGCGCGCTTCTCGCCGTAGTAGACGCTGACGTCCCGGGCGACGACCTTGGGCTCGAGAGAGGGCGGCGTCTGAGGCGCGGCGCGTTGCGAAAGTGAGGGATCGACGTTGAGCATGTTCAACTCCAGCTTGAATAGGGTGCTACCAGCGGCGCTCGAAGCGGCGGCGGAGAATGACGGCGGTGACGTTCATGACGATCAGGAAGGCGAGCAGGATCAGCGTCGCGCCGGCCGTGCGCTCGACGAAGCCGCGCTCGGCGGCCGTCGCCCACATGTAGATCTGCACGGGCAGCGCGGTCGCGGCGTCGACCGGCGTTCTCGGATACTCGACGACGAAGGCGACCATGCCGATCATGAGCAGAGGCGCCGTCTCGCCGAGGGCTTTCGCCAGGCCGATGATCGTGCCCGTCAGGATGCCGGGGACGGCGAGCGGCAGAACGTGATGCGTGATCGATTGCATCTTGGAGGCGCCGATCCCGAGCGCGGCCTCGCGGATGGAGGGCGGCACGGCGGCGATGGCGGCGCGCGTCGCAATGATGATCGTCGGCAGCGTCATCAGAGCCAGCACCAGGCCGCCGACGAGTGAGGCCGAGCGCGGGATGCCCATGATGTTGATGAAGATCGCGAGGCCGAGCAGGCCGAACACGATGGAGGGCACCGCGGCGAGGTTGTTGATGTTCACCTCGATGGCGTCGGTGAGCAGGTTCTTCGGAGCGAACTCCTGGAGGTAGACCGCCGCGGCGACGCCGAGGGGGACGGCGATCAGGAGCACGATCCCCATCATGTAGAGCGAGCCGACGAGCGCCACGCCGAGACCCGAGGTCTCGGGCTTGCTCGACGCGCCATAGGTGAAGATGCCGGTGTTGAAATGCTTCGCGAGCAGGCCCTCGGCGGCGGCCCGGTCGAGCCAGGCGAGCTGTTTGTCGGAGAGCTTGCGGCGGCCTTCGTCGACGGTGCGGTCGAAGTGCCCTTTCATCACGCTGTCAACGTTGCCGTGGGCGAGGAGATCGAGCTCGATCGTCTTTCCGACGAGGGAGGGATCGGCCATCACGGCGTCGCGGATCTGCGTGTCGGCGTTCTCGGAGAGGAGCCCGGCGGCGGCACGGGCCTCGGCACGGTTGGCCGGATCGACGCCGAGCGCTTGCTGGATCGCGCGGTTGGCCATCTTCGTGTAGTCGGCCATGCGCAGCTCGGCCGGCGTCGGGTTGGCCGATCCGAAGGACGCCGGATCGAGCACGACGGCGAGGTGGAAGGCCGACTGCTGGAAGGCGGTGTAGCCGCGGGCCGCGATCGTCCAGAAGAGGGCGACGAGGAAGACGAGGCCGAACAGAATGGCGGCGACGCCGTAGGCGCGGAACCGGCGCTCGGCCGCGTAGCGCTTCCTGAGGCGGGCCTGTACGGCCTCCTGCGTGCGGGTGCCTGCCAGGGCCTTTGGAGGCATGGGAGCTGTGTCTACCGTCATTATTCGTACTGCTCCCTATATTTGCGCACGATGTAGAGCGCGTAAATGTTGAGCGCGAGCGTGAACACGAAGAGTGTCAGGCCGAGCGCGAAGGCCACCAGGGTCTGGGGCGAGTTGAACTCGAGGTCGCCGGTGAGCTGGCTCACGATCTTGACCGTGATGGTCGTCACCGGCTCGAAGGGGTTGAGGGTGAGGCTCGGGGCGATGCCGGCCGCGAGCACCACGATCATGGTCTCACCGATGGCGCGGGAGGCTGCGAGCAGCACGGCGCCGACGATGCCGGGGAGTGCGGCCGGAAGGATGACGCGCTTGATCGTCTCCGATTGCGTGGCGCCGAGGCCGTAAGAGCCTTCGCGCAGCGATTGGGGGACGGCGTTGATGATGTCGTCCGAGAGCGAGGAGACGAACGGGATCAGCATCACGCCCATGATCAGCCCCGCGGTCAGCACGCTCGTGGCGGAGATCGAGAGGCCGACGTGGGCGCCGAGATCGCGCAGGAGGGGCCCGAAGGTGACGAGGGCGAAGAAGCCGTACACGATGGTCGGGATGCCGGCCAGGATCTCGAGCAGGGGCTTCGCCGTCACGCGGACCTTGGAGGAAGCATATTCCGACATGTAGACGGCGCTGAAGAGGCCGACGGGAACCGCGACGAGAAGGGCGACGAGCGAGATGTAGAGCGTGCCCCAGAGCAGCGGCAGAAGGCCGAACTGGCCGCCGGCGGCGCTGGAGGAGCCGGCCGCGGAGAAGCGGGGGTCCCAGACGGTGCCGAACAGGAATTCGGTGATGGGGACCATCCTGAAGAAGTGGATCGATTCGAACAGCATCGAGAGCACGATGCCGAGCGTCGTCAGGATGGCGACCATCGAGCAGCCGAGGAGCCCGGCCAGCGCCACCCGCTCGACGGCATTGCGCGAGCGCAGCTTGGGATTGATCTGAAAGAGCGCGAAGGCGAGCCCGATCAGGGCGAGGCCGATCGACGAGAGCGTCAGCAGGACTGCGCTCGACCGTTTCGCGGTGAGCTGGAAGAGGGCGGCTTCGACGAGATACGGCGCGGGCGTGACGGCGATCGGCGCGCCTTTGCTGGCGAGGAGCGCCTTCACGTCGGTCGCGGGATCGGCGGCCGTGGCGAGATCCTCCGCGGAGAGGAGGGCGAGGCCGCGCTCGATCGTGTTGATGGAGGAGGTGGTGAGGGAGCGGGCCTGGGTCGCGCCGCTGGCGACCTCGGGCGGCAGGCGCCCATCCACCATCGACGAGATCACGGCCGGCGCGATGGCCGACCAGAGCAGGATCAGGGCCGTGGCGGGCAAGACCGTCCAGAGGAGCACGTAGGCTCCGTAATAGCCGGGGCGCGAATGCAGCGCGGAGGTCTTGCCGCCAACCGTCGCCTTCGATCGCCAGTTGCCGAGAAGCCATCCGATCGCGCCCATGGCGAGAACGATGGCGAGCAGGGAAGGTGTCGACACGGGGACTGATCCTATTCGTGAAACGTGTGGGCCTGGCGAACCGGGCCGGAACATCGAGGGACTTGCGCCTGGAGTGCTTCCGGAAAAGTGGAACTCGGTCATGGTGGAGCCATGCGAGGGAAGTGTCCGATAGGAAGCACGACAAACAAAACGCTAGCGCAGGCCCCTCGATGGCGTTGGTCTATTTTCCGGCCGTCGTGAGCGACTTCCCGGTCTTCACGAGCTCCTGCACCTCGGTGCGCTCGGTGTCGGGGAGCGGCACGAGGCCGTACTCGACGAGAGGACCGTCAACCGAGAGCACGCGGTCGCTCGTAAAGAACGAAACATACTCCTTGAGGCCGGGAATGACGCCCAGGTGCGCCTTCTTCACGTAGAAGTAGAGCGGGCGCGAGACGGGATACTGGCCGGAGGCCACGGTTTCGAGCGAGGGCTCGACGCCGCTGACGGTGGCGACCTTCAGCTTGTCCTTGTTGTTCTCGTAGAACGAGAGCCCGAACACGCCCACGCCCTGCTTGTTGGACTGGATGCGGGCCAGCGTCTCGGTGTAGTCGCCGTCGATGTCGACGGCGGCGCCATCCTTGCGGACCTGGTTGCAGGCCCGGTCGGCGGCCTTCTTCTTGGCGGCCTCGTCGCCCTCGGCGCGAGCGGCCTGCAGCGCGTCGCCGCCCGTCGTCTTGCAGCCGACGTGAAGCACCTTCTCCTCGAACACCTCACGCGTGCCGTGCTTCTCGCCCGGGATGAAGGCGGCGATCTGCACGTCCGGAAGGCTGGGGTTCACCTCGTTCCAGGTCTTGTAGGGGTTGGCGACGAGAGCGCCGTCCTTCGGGACCTCGGCGGCGAGGGCGAGGTAGACGTCCTTCGGCTCGAGCTTCCAGTCGCCGTTACCCGTATCGACGGCGAAGACGATGCCGTCGTAGCCGAACTTCACCTCCAGGATATCGGTGACGCCGTTCTTGGCGCATTCCTCGAGCTCGCCCGGCTTGATCCGGCGCGAGGCGTTGGCGATGTCGAGCTTGTCCTCGCCGACGCCGGCGCAGAACTGCTTGAGGCCGCCCGAGGAGCCGCCCGACTCGATGACCGGCGTCTTGAAGTCGCCGAAGGCTTTGCCGAACTGCTCGGCCACGATGCTGGCATAGGGCAGGACCGTGGACGAGCCTGCAACCTTGACTTGATCGCGCGCCAGAGCCGCACAGGCGAACGCGCCAAGCCCGACGGCGGTAGCCGCCGTGAAGGCGATGACCTTGTTGTTCACGCTCATCTCCTTTGTCTCGCGGACATTTGGGGCCCGGCCCTCAGCCGGTGCCCTCGCCGGTGCGTCGGCACCGGTGCCCCTGTTCTAGGGGCTGGAGACTTAGGTTTTATGACGCGTTATCTCATTGTTATTACTTATTAAAATTATGGATTGACCCATTCTAGCCCCGCCGGCGTCCGGGTGCGGCCCGGCCGGCCTGCGGGTCTTTGTCCTCGTCTTTTTGGCCGTGCTGCAGTGCAAATGGCTTCATTGACAAGCGGGCGCCTGCGGTTTCATGGATAGATCTCTTCGACATCACGATGCTGCGATCTGCGAGGCCTGTTTCTCCATGGTTCAACTCACGCTTCCCAAGAACTCCAAGGTGCAGACGGGCAAGACCTGGAATTCGCCCGGGGACAAGGGGAGCTGGCGCGAGTTCCGCATCTACCGCTGGAGCCCGGACGAGGGCGAAACCCCGCGCATGGACACCTATTGGGTCAACACCGAGCAGTGCGGCCCGATGGTGCTGGACGCGCTCATCAAGATCAAAAGTGAGATCGATCCGACCCTGACGTTCCGCCGCTCCTGCCGCGAGGGCATCTGCGGCTCGTGCGCGATGAACATCGACGGCACGAACGACCTCGCCTGCCTCAAGGGGCTCGACGAGGTGAAGGGGCCGGTCAAGATCTACCCGCTGCCGCACATGCAGGTGGTCAAGGACCTGGTGCCCGACCTCACGCACTTCTATGCGCAGCACCGCTCGATCGAGCCCTGGCTCAAGACGGATACGGCCGCCCCGCCCAAGGAGTGGAAGCAGTCGCGCGAGGATCGCGAGAAGCTCGACGGGCTTTACGAGTGCATCCTGTGCGCCTGCTGCTCGACCTCGTGCCCGAGCTACTGGTGGAACTCGGACCGCTACCTGGGGCCCGCCGCTCTCCTGCAGGCCTATCGCTGGGTGATCGACAGCCGCGACGAGGCGACGGGCGAGCGCCTCGACAATCTCGAGGATCCGTTCCGCCTCTATCGCTGCCACACGATCCTCAACTGCGCCAAGGCGTGCCCGAAGGGGCTCAGCCCCGCCAAGGCGATCGCCGAGCTCAAGAAGCTGATGGTGCAGCGGCGCGTGTAGGACGGCGACGACGCGCGTCCCACAGGAAGGACGGGACGACGACGGTCGGGCTCGGCGGCCCGAACCTGATCGGGGCTGATGGGGCTCCGGATGGCCGCTGGCCGGACCGGTCTCTTTTGCCGGTAGGGCGGATCCGCCGTCTGCCGGAACGGGGCGCATCGGCCGGCTTACCCCTGCAGCCCTCGCGTAACGCCACCCCAAAATAAACAAGACCGATGGCGCGTTTCGCTGCCACCGGTCTTTAGTTTGGAACTCTTATCGAAGAGATCCGCCGTCCAAGAGCTCCGCCTACGCGCGTCCTGTTGCCCAGACAGGGGCGAGCGGGCGGAAGCGCGCGTCTTACGCGGCCTTCTTCTTGGCGGCAGTCTTCTTGCGAGCAGCCGTCTTCGCGGCGGGCTTCGCGGCCTTGCGGGCGGCGGGCTTCGCGGCCTTGCGAGCGGCGGGCTTCGCGGCCTTGCGGGCGGCGGGCTTTGCAGCCTTACGAGCAGCCGGCTTCGCAGCCTTGCGAGCCGGGGCCTTCTTCACAGTCTTAGCCATAGGTTCTCTCCCTCTAAGTCCGAATCATTTCGGAACAAAAAAATCATGAGCAAATTCGATGATTTTGTTGACATGAAAAGTGGATTCGGCATGCAGATTCATTGGAAAACGCTTGCGAGTGTTGCGTGAATTCAACAATTTCGTCGATTTTCGAATGCGCTACGTCGTCATTCTCATTTCGATGTGAGCTCTCAGCGCGTGAGAGCGACGCGCGTGCGCGCGTGCTCTCCGTGCAAAACGGACTCGGATTCGAAATTTCTGCGGACGGCTAAGCGGCCTTGACGACGCGGCGCTGGAGATCGAGCACCGCCATCATGAAGCCCATGCGATCCTCGACGGCTTCGGCGAGCAGCGAGAAGTAGTTCGGCCCTTCCGGCACGATCTCGCCCACGACCTCGCCGAGCTCAAAGCGCAGATCCGCATCGTGCTTGCGTGCGATGGCCTGCATGCCCGCGTTGGATGCCAGGCAGCTGATGTAGAGCAGGTGGACGCCGCGGTTGCGCGCGGCGCGGATGACGCGGCCCATCAGCTCGGTGCCGAGGCCCTGATCCTGGAACGCGGCTTCAACGGAGAAGGCGGCTTCGGCTTCCCGGCCCCAGACGTCGCCCAGCTTCTTCAGCTCGGCTGCGGCGCGCACCTGTCCGTCCTCGACATAAGCGAAGACGGTGGAGCCGGCGTCCGCCATGTGCTTGGCGTAGTCCTCGATGAAGCTGTCGGAGACGCCATGGGCAAAGCGCATGGCGCGGCTCGCCTTGTCGAGGCGCAGCAGATGCTCGCAGAACAACGTCTGCTCATGGGGGAACAGTTTGCGAAACGTGCCGCTTGCGTGGTGCGTCTCGTTCATGACCGTCCATCTCCTCGGCGCGGCCGTCCGCGGGGTCTCGTTCTCGACCTGAATGTGAGGACGTTCCTCCGGACTGGCCTGCTCAGAGGCCTCCGCATCCAGGCGGGGCCACCCTTCCTTACATAGGCCGAATGGTGCATTGCACAATAGGCCAAATCTATGACATCGCAGACAATGTGCTATTTCCTGTGTCGGAAAGGTCGCGATTTCATTGCACTGCAAGAGGCGCAGGGCAGCGTTGTGTGGCGCGCGGAGATCGCGCGTTGCGGCGTCATATCCCTTTGGTGCGGGCCGCCGGTTCTGGCAGGCTCGCGCCCGTTTTCGGCGACAGCGGGGTGGAGCAGGCCGTGGGCAGCACGTCGGTTCTTGGAGAGTACGAGCGTCGCGTTGCCGCGGGCGAGATCGCGGCCGATCCGGCGCAGCGCCAGGCAGCCGAGCGGCTCGACCGGCTGGCCGCCGATCTCGACGGCTGGGGCGGGCCGCGGAAAGGTGGACGGCTGGCCGGACTGTTCCGCGCCAAGGCGCCGGCGCCGCGCGGGCTCTATCTGCATGGCTCTGTCGGGCGCGGCAAGACGATGCTCATGGACCTCTTCCACGAGGCCACGGCGTTCGCGCCGAAGCGGCGGCTGCATTTTCACGCCTTCATGAGCGAGGTGCACGACCGCATCCAGCGCGGACGGGCGACGACGGACGGCGATCCCATTCCGTTCGTCGCCGGCGAGATCGCGGCGGAGGCGGGTCTTCTCTGCTTCGACGAGCTCACCATCACCGACATCGCCGATGCGATGATCCTGGCGCGGCTGTTCAAGGCGCTGTTCGCGCGCGAGGTGGTCGTGGTCGCGACCTCGAACGCCGCGCCCGACCGCCTCTACTGGAACGGCCTCAACCGGCAGCTCTTCCTGCCCTTCATCGCGCTCGTCGAGCGGCACATGGAGACGCTCGAGCTCAAGGCCGCGCGGGATTTCCGGCTCGAGAAGCTGACGGGGCGCCCGCTCTATTTCACGCCCTGCGACGCGGCCGCTGCCGCCGGCATCGAAGACCACTGGAAGCGCCTCACGGGGCAGCACCCGGCCCTGCCGGGGACGATCGAGGTCAAGGGGCGCCGGGTGCCGGTGCCGATGGCTTCCATGGGCGTGGCGCGCTTCTCCTTCGACGACCTCTGCGAGCGCCCGCTCGGCGCGCTCGATTATCTGCACATCGCGCATACCTTCCATACGGTCGTGCTCGAAGGCGTGCCTGTGCTCACGCCGGACCGGCGCAACGCGGCGCGCCGGCTGATCCACCTGATCGATGCTCTCTACGATTGCCGCACCTCGCTCATCGTCTCGGCCGAGGCGGAGCCCCACGCGCTCTATCCGGACGGCGACGGGGCGCAGCTCTTCGAGCGGACCGCCTCGCGGCTCGTGGAGATGCGCAGCGAAGACTATCTGGTGCGGGCGAAACCCGGCTCGGACGACGCGGCGAGCGACGCCTCGTAGGATACGCGGCGCCGGCAAAATCCAGAGTATCCGCGCGCGCGTCTTCGCCCCGGCGCGCATGTGGGGTCGTGCCCGCGTCCTATCCCGACGGTTGCGGCTTGGAAACGCAGCCGCCGGACTTGAGCGCGCCGGCTTTTCGTCTTACCAAGGCCGAATATTTTCGCGGGTCCGGACGTCTCCCGGGCCCGTCATGAGATCTCACCTCGTTTACCCACGGCATATCAACCGGGGCCTGTTTCAAGGGCTTCAGATTTCAGGGAGAACGTAAGCATGGCGCGGACGAAGATCGCGTTGATCGGCGGCGGAATGATCGGCGGTACGCTGGCCCACTTGATCGGGCTCAAGGAGCTCGGAGACGTCGTGATCTTCGATATTGCCGAAGGGATCCCGCAGGGTAAGGCGCTCGACATCGCGCAATCGGGCGCGGTCGAAGGCTTCGACTGCACGCTCAAGGGCACCAACGCCTATGCCGACATCGAGGGCGCGAGCGTGTGCATCGTGACGGCGGGCGTGCCGCGCAAGCCCGGCA